>Ga0209550_10001146_pt1 | contig 25554 bp, 22 predicted proteins | sample LauGreSuBDMM15SN_2_FD_187567 | JGI IMG/M metagenome (GOLD analysis project Ga0209550, IMG submission 187567) | Freshwater lake microbial communities from Lake Michigan, USA - Su13.BD.MM15.SN (SPAdes) (version 5) | ecosystem: Environmental > Aquatic > Freshwater > Lake | place: Lake Michigan... | reverse complement strand
AAATATTATATTTTTAAAACGATAAAATAAAATTGATTTAAATATAAAAATATATTATATATTAAAGATGTCAAAAAGTTTCACTCAAATGCCAGTTTCAAAAATTGTCGGTATTCAATTCGGAATTCTTTCTCCAGAAGAAATACGCAAAGGGTCGGTTGCCGAAATAACTTCTAAAGATACCTATGTGAACGGCAAACCTGTCATTGGAGGCATTTTTGATCCTAGAATGGGTGTAGGAGAACCTGGTATGATATGTCCCACGGATGGACACGATTACATGCAGTCTCCTGGGTATTTTGGTCATTTGGAATTGGCAAGACCCGTCTTTTACATTCAGTTTTTGAGCACTGTAGTAAAGATATTGCATTGCGTCTGTTTCAAATGTAGTAAAATATTGATAAACAAAGAAAAATACAAACATGCTCTCGAGATGAATAATGAACACAGGTGGAAGTATATCTTCTCCATTGCCAGCAAAATAAAGAGATGTGGCGAAGACACTGACGATGGATGTGGTTGTCTCCGAGCAACAAAGATAAGAAAAGAAGATCTTGCTACCATTATCATGGAGTGGACAAAGGCGAACAAAGAAACAGTTACCCTTCGTATTACACCGGAAATGGTCGTAAAAATTTTCAAAAGGATATCAGACGAAGATGTCCACTTTTTGGGTTTTAGTCCAATATGGTCGAGACCAGAATGGATGATATGTCAAGTGTTGGCAATTCCTCCACCGGCGATTCGTCCTTCTGTAAAAATGGATCATCAGCAAAGAAGTGAAGACGATCTCAGTCATATTTTAATGAGTATTTTCAAAACAAATAAAATTCTACAAGAAAAAATAGTCGCGAAATCAGCTACTAATATTATCGACGACTGGACATCTGTTTTACAATACTATGTTGCTACACAAATAGATAATAAAATCCCAGGTGTTTTGGCCACGGCACAGAGAAGTGGTAGACCATTGAAATCGATTAAAGATAGATTAAATGGAAAGGGTGGAAGAATGAGGGCAAATTTGATGGCAAAGCGCGTTGATTATAGTGCTCGGTCTGTCATTACAGCTGATCCAAATATTTCTATTCGTGAGCTCGGGATACCCATGAAAATCGCAAAAAACATTACGAAACCGATTGTTGTTAACGACATGAATAGAAAATATTTGTTAAAGTTGGTCTTGAATGGTCCTGATGTGTATCCGGGCGCTAAAATATGGGAAAAGAAAAACGGAGAAACAATCACGCTTCGTTATGTAGATCGCAATTCAATCGTTTTGGAAAATGGCGACATTGTCCATAGACACATGTTAAACGGCGATCCCATTCTTTTCAATCGTCAACCTACTCTTCATAGAATGAGTATGATGTGTCACATCGCAAGAATAATGAAAAAAGGAGATACGTTCAAGATGAATGTTGCGGACACGAAACCATATAATGCTGATTTTGATGGAGATGAAATGAATTTACATATGCCTCAGAATATAGAGTGCGACTCTGAGTTGAGAAATCTTGCCGCCGTTCCATATCAGATTATCAGTCCAAGTAGTAATTCTCCAATTATCGGCATTTACCAAGATTCAATGGTTGGTGCTTATCTATTCACGGGCAAGGATGTTATTTTTACAAAGAGAGAAGCGATGAATCTGTTGATGAGTTTTAATAATGTAAATTTACTTGCCCTTTCTTCCAAAAAAGACGTGTCGAGTTTTGACATCATAACTCAAATATTGCCTCCCCTTACATTAAAACTAAAAAATGGATCGTTTGACGACAATCAAGAGAATAATCTTATTAAAATCGTCAATGGACAATATACAGAAGGACAAATGGATAAGAGTATTTTGAACGGTGGAAAAGGACTCATCAATCGTATATGTAATGATTTTGGAAATATGGCGGCGTCGGATTTTATTGATAATTTACAGAATATCGTTACCAACTTTCTCAAGAGCAACGGATTTAGTGTTGGAATAAGCGATTTGATCTGTAATAAAATGACGATTTCCAATATAGGCGCTGTCATTAGTGAAAAAAACATTAATGTCAAGTCGTTGATCGAGGAGACGCAGCTTGGTATATTCAACAATTCGAGTGGAAAAAGCAATCTTGACGAGTTTGAAACGAAGGTGAATAATATACTAAATCAAGCTACCGCAGAGACGGCAAAGATTGGATTGAAAAATCTTCGCAAAGACAACCGTTTTGTTGCCATGTTTAGAGCCGGTTCAAAAGGCAGTGAACTCAATATTTCTCAAATGATTGCTTGTGTCGGACAACAGAATGTAAACAACAAGAGAATACCGTATGGATTCGAAGAGCGGACCCTCCCTCATTTTACTAAATTTGATGATACTCCAAAAGCAAGAGGATTTGTAGAAAGTTCCTATATCAATGGTTTAACGCCTTCGGAATTATTCTTTCACGCAATGGGTGGTCGCGTTGGTCTTATTGACACTGCTGTAAAGACTTCAACGACAGGATATATTCAAAGGAGACTTGTCAAAGGTCTAGAGGACTTGGCGGTAAGTTACGATATGACAGTTCGTTCAAATAAAGGTAAAATTGTCCAGTTTCTTTATGGAGATGACGGGATTGATCCAATTCACGTAGAAAATCAACCGTTGAAATTGCTTTCAATGTCGGTGGAGGAGATTTATTCGCATTATAGTTTTCCAAATGATAACTCTGGGAAGGTAATGTCCGCAATATTCATAAGTGGGATTTTAAAACAATATAAAAAAGAGCTTCCGGAACTCTTAAAAATAGAATCGGATACAGTTTCCATGATTATTGATGCCAGGAACAATATAGTTGAAAACGTATTTGGAAATAGAGAAGACAATGTTGTCCGTTGTCCGGTTGCGTTTCAACATATTATCAACAATATAGAAGGTCAACAGGGGCTCGCAAGCGATTCCATGGTAGACATAACACCATTGGAAGTTTACCGAATGTGTGAAAATGCGCTGAGAACACTGGACAAAATGTTTTACAATGCTCCCACCGAACTGTTTAAAATATGTTTCCGCTTCTTTTTATCCCCCAAAGAATTGATATTTGTCAGGAGATTCAATCGTATATCAATCACTATTTTGATTGAAACAATTATTTTACAATATAAAAGAGCGATTGTCGCTCCAGGTGAAATGGTTGGACTTATATCGGCGCAAAGTATTGGTGAACCTGTCACTCAAATGACGTTGAATACCTTTCATTTTGCCGGTGTTTCGGCTAAATCAAATGTTACGCGAGGTGTACCTAGACTAGAAGAAATATTGTCTCTTTCGTCTGAGCCCAAGAATCCTCTCGTGTCAATATACTTGAAACAAGAGGACGAAACAACCAAGGAAAAGGCCACAAAAATCATGCATATGATAGAGCATACAAAACTCGAGGACATTGTTGAGTCTACTTCAATATGTTTTGATCCATCTGACACGAATACTTTGGTGGAGGAAGATAGAGAATTGCTAGAAAGTTACAATGCTTTTACCAATATGTTCGCGGAGTGTTCTAATCAAACCATCGAAACGGAAGAAAAATCCAAATGGGTCATCCGCATGAAAATGAATGCGGATATAATGCTCGATAAAAACATTACCATGGACGATATTAATTTCACGCTTTCTAGCATATACGGGGATGAAATTAGTTGTATATTTTCAGACTACAACTCTGACAATTTAATTTTTAGAATTCGGCTTTCCACTATCATAAAATCGGCGAGTGGAAAAACAATGAAAAAGAAAATTGTTTCACTGGATCAAACAGATCACATTTTTATGCTAAAATCATTTCAAGATAATCTTCTGAAAAATATCGTGTTGAGAGGAATCAAGGGTATCAATAAAATCAATCTTCGAAAAATAAAGGACAATATAGTTTTACGATCCTCTGTATTTGAAAAAAAAGAGATATGGGTTTTGGACGGTGTTGGTAATAATCTTCTAGATGTTCTAGGATTAGATTTCATCGATAAAAATCGAACGATTTCTAATAATATAGTCAGTATCTTTGATATTTTCGGCATTGAAGCGGCAAGGCAAGCAATATACAATGAACTTACCGAAGTCATTGAGTTTGATGGGGCTTATATTAACTTTCATCACCTGAGTCTTTTAATAGATAGAATGACTCATAGTTATAAACTCATTTCCATCTTTAGACATGGTATAAATAATGATAATATTGGTCCTATCGCCAAGGCATCTTTTGAAGAAACACCGGAAATATTTTTGAGAGCGGCTAGACACGGTGAATTAGATATCATGAGAGGAGTATCCGCAAATGTAATGTGTGGACAAGAAGGACATTATGGTACGAGCGCATTTCAGGTAGTTTTGGATATGGAAAAGATGCGCAACATGACTGCTGAAATGGAAGTCAAGGAAGATAAAGAAATAGATGAAATGTATTCTGGTTATTCAGAAAAGATGGAATGTTCAGTTGAAAATATTATTATTGATAACAATGTAGATAACATAAGAATTGTTCCTCAAAAGAAGAGTGGATATGTTGCCAATTTTTAAAAAAAAACTTAAAATCAAGACATCTAAATAAACTAATGAAACTACATTATGTTTTATGTGTAAGCACAACTACATTTATACTTCCAGTAATATATTACAATTGTATCAATTTTTGTAATATATTAATTATATCGTCTATATGCTGTAGTCTTTTGTTTTGGATAAATCCAATAAAACAAAATTTTTATCATAAATTGGATGGAATAGTTGCCAAAATTACATACGGATCCTTTTTATATAACACAACCGTAAAGTTGTATCAAACAAAATATTTATACGATTATTGGTTGGTAAATGTTTTTGTTATTTTATTATTTGTAATTAGTAATCATTATTCTAAAAATTGGTGTAGTCCTCGTCACATTTTTTTTCACACAATGTTTCATATAGTTGGTATGATTTCTACTATCTATGCTTATTTTTAATATAAAGATAAAAACGAAATTTTATAAATGGACGAAATTCGTATTCCAAACATTCAGAACTACACGCAAAAGATTGTCGATGGGGAACTTATCCTTACACCCAAGAAGGTTTATTCAACTGAAGATGAAATTACTGAATTTATAACGAATTCCGTTATTGTAACATGTATAGTAAAAGGAAAAGAGATAATACAAAGTGGTACGACTCTTTCTACATTGGAATGTCTTCGTTTTACTTTATTAAACATATGGAAAACAATGCCATCTCAAAAAATATTACAAACCACCACGTTTAATTTTAAGTTAACAGACGATGCTACTTATAAATGGTACCCTGAATTAAACATGTCTACTCAACTTAAAAATACATCTATCACATTTAAAGAATTGTGTAATATGATACGAGTAAATAAGATGAGCATTGAATTGATTCTAAAAACGAAAACAGACAAACTACTACATTTTAAAATATAAGAGCATTTTATTAAAAAATGTTAAAGAAATTAAATACTTAATATATGATAGTTTCGAAATACAAAGTCAATGTTTTAATGGATAAAAAAATATATGTTTTCTATGGTTACTATCATTCTTCGGTGGAAGAATTAAATCGAAAATTTATAGAGAATCCGAGAGATATTGTTTTTGATAAAGCTTATAATAATTCTACTGATTTTGAACCCATGGGACTCATTTTTTCAGAAGAAGAATTGGCGTATATAGAAAACGGGATAAATGTCTCTTTTGTCGATTTATTAATAAATATGGATGACAACATACAAAATATAAAAAACAAGATATTTTTGGCAAACGAAGAATTTCCCACCGAAGAAATGTATTTAATGTCGAAAGTGGATGGAGAATATAAAACGCTCGGTCAGGATACCCCGCACCCGGATCCATTTACCGTAACAGAACCAATTCCTTTTGTACTTGCCGTAAATAATAAATGTATAACCAAAACAGACGATAACAACCTTTTTTTATGTTACGCGCAATACGTAGACGGTGATCTCAAAGATTATATTTTAGAAACTTATTATCCTCTTCTTCCTTCTCCGTTTGATCGCCCCGCTTTAATACAACAAAACAAAGAAACAGTTGAACCCCTTATCTCGTTTTACCGGAGCGTCGATATGTTTTTCGATGTCTATCAAAATAGGACAACCAATCTTAACTACATTTTACCTTTATTCGGTTACAAACAATTAGACTTTACCATTAAAAAAGAACAGAAAATACCTCTTCAGAATATTTTCAATATATCGCACGCAACCGAGAAAATACCTCTGATAAAATATACTATACCAAAGACAGCAAATATATTTCGCCTATACACAAAAGAAACGTCGACTGATGGAAGACAGATACCCTTTTTACCTTTTTCGGCAATTACGAAAATAAATGGGTATATAGAAAAAGTACCATCGGTCTCTTATTTTGTGAAAAAGGAAGATTATTTTTTATTATTTCAATTGATAGAAAATGGAAATATGCGAATTTATATGGAATTTTCGGAATTTATCGATGAAACACAAGTTCTTGAAAAAATTCAAGAAGGGATCCAAGAAGTATTCGAACCCATGAAAGTATTTTTTAAAAAAAGTCGTATAACGCCTCCCGTCATTATTTGGGAGGATATAAAATTCGCGAAATTAGAATATCAAACAAAATTAAGAGAGCGTGTTTTTGATATAAAAAACATAATGTCGTGTATTTCCAAAATATTTATTATCGAAAGTATAAAACCAACAAATATCGGATTGAGATATAAGAGGATTTCGGGGTTTAATGTTCAGAATAGCAAAGAGGCTTTTGTAGTGAATAATGAAAAGCAAGGGGTTTTGCGAAAAAATATCATTAAAGGTTTGGTAGATAACTATCAAATATCAAATACAGAGGCTGTCTCTTTTTATACCGGCTTTATTTCGCAATTAAAAATGCGTGAAAAGGTTAAGAAAAAGGATTACGAACTTCTTAATTCAGGTGTATTGATAAATATTGAAATTAATCGGCTTGAAAATAATATTACTATTAAATCAGATGAAATAAATTACCCAAACTCACTCAAACCTCTTTTTATGATAATGGATTCTATTATTCGAATCAGAAAGGAAGAAGATACTAATTACCCGGTTGAAAATATCAATGCGATATGTTCTATTCAAATCAAAGAACCCATCATTCAAGAAGAACCAGAAGTACAAATCATTGCGGAACCAGAATTGAATGAAACAAAAAAGGCAAACCTACTAAGATTTTTAGATGACAGTGACGACGAAATGGAAGGAGGGAGCAAAGAATCTGAGAGACGTGAATTATTAGAGGATACTGAGCACGTGGAAGGAATCGACGGTCAAAGTCTAAACAATTATTTTAAAAAACGCATGGAAGAGTACGATCCCAAAATTTTTGTAAACGATAAACCGGATGGTAAATATAAAGGCTACAGTAGTAATTGTCAATCAAACGTGAGAAGACAGCCCGTGATTCTTGATAAATCTGAATTAGATAATATCAATGATTCTCATCCAGGATTTTTACAAAAAAAAGATGTCCTAGAATATACAACAGAAAAAGGGGAAGATTTATTTTATATTTGCCCTCGCTATTGGTGTCTTCTGGATGATAGTGTCATGACACAGGAAGAAGTGGATAGTGGGCAATGTGGGAAAATCATACCTCATGGAGCAAACACTGTCCCGGAAGGTCATTATGTATATGAATTTTTTCACCCAGATGAACATGGAACCAGAGAAAAATATATTCAACATGGTCCCGGGATTGTCACAAATAAACAAAAAAAAACGTGTCTTCCGTGTTGTTTTAAAAAATGGGATACAGCAAAACAGATTAAAAAAATTAATGAATGTAAAGACAAGGGATTTAAAATAGATGTAGACGTGGAAGACCCAGTGAAAGAAGTCAAAGAAAAAAAGACTGTTGAAGTAATAGTAAAAAGCCCGGAAAAATTCCCTCTAGACGAATTTACGTGGGGTTATATTCCTCCCGGTATCGAACTATTTTTTGGAGAGTTCAATGTTGATTGTCAAATAAGTCGAACGAATACTGAATTTAAAACAAACTATCCATGTATTTTACGACATGGTGTAGAATATAGTAAAAATAAATCTTTTATTGCCTCTATCTCTGATATCAAATACATGTATAATTATAGCGGAAAACTAAAGAATGAAAAACCACATAGCATTGAAAGTATGATTGATGATATGATATTAGCTCTTAATCTCGATGTTTTCGTTTCTCTACAAAATGGTAGCCTTATTGAGGCTTTTTCAAAAAAAAAGAAGGAAGGCGATTTTTTTACAGAATACAAAGATACAAATATTTATCGAAAATTGTTTCGTTCTCCTCCTGTAGAAGGAAGTGAAGAATATATATTCTTCGAGATTATTTGTACAGCCTATGAAAATTATATCGATTTTTTAAATAGCGAAGAATATATTGATTACACATATACATGGGATTTAATAACGAAACCAGACTACATATTTAAAGGTGGAATCAATCTCATTATTTTTGAAATCATGGAAAATGACAATACAAACAAAATAGAATTAATATGTCCAACAAATCATTATTCCTCTGAATTTTACGATGTAAATAAAAAATCAGTTATTATATTGAAAAAGGGGGAATTTTTCGAACCCCTTTATCTCTATAAATCAATGAATCAATACAAATCGGAGGCAACCGCATATTTTGACACAAAACGTAATAGTACACTTTCTCAAAAACTTAAGGATGTATTGACAAAAATAGTAAAACATCGTCTTGATAGTTGTAAACCGTTGCCGAGTCTTCCTGGTGTTTATGAATTTTCGCACCCGATTCAAATATTCAAGCTGATAAATATTTTAAAATATCTAAAAGGGTACGAAGTAGCATATCAAGTTTCTAATTTGCGCGGGAAAATCATTGGATTGGGCGTTAAACATAAAAATGTCATAGGGTTTGTCCCTTGTTTTCCTAGTGCGATTATACCCTATACAGATATGTACCCATATGAATATATTTTTATAGACGATTTTAAATGGAATAATTATGAGACTACTATCGATTTTTTAACATCTTTGAAAGATAAAATTCAATGTGATATTTCTTTTCAAGTGGTCGAAGAAGAACATGTTGTTGGATTTTTAACACGAACAAATCAATTTATTCAAATAGATCCTCCATTAAATATTACTGAAAAACAAGATATTCCCGTCATGGAGTCGTATAATTATTTAGACGTTGATAAAGAAATGGAAGGCGAAGATGAAGAGAGAATAGAATACGTGGATAGAATTAAAACGGAAACAGAGATGGAAAACATTTTTCTTTCTTATTTCATTTACATTTTGAATGAACCACAATTTAAAGAAACATTGGATCAAATTATTTCTTTGATGGATAACAGTATTATGCTAGAAATGAATAAAATGAATGCGATAGAAAAATTATTGAGAGGCATGGTTGAAATTACTTTTGTCGAAGATTTCACAAAAGAAATAAAAGAAAAGACAATTCACTGTTTTACAGAAGATTGTGAGATGGTATTTCCGAAAAATAATTTAATTAATGGTACCGATAACGATAAAAATTATTATAAAAAGTTGGCAACCTATATTTCTAGATATCCTATCATTAAAAGTCAAATCCATAATCCAAATCTTTACCTGGCATTTAATCAAACAAAACTTTCGATATACAAAGATGAAATATATATCATGCAGCATTTTTTAACAAAGGAGTATTTTGATAATTTAGAACCAATGCCTGAAAATGCTTACGATGACTATGATAATATTTCGCCACTAGTAAAACCAGATTATAGCAATGTAATAGATTTGAAAACGATAATCCAGCCCGCTGATATCGTCGAGTATAAAAAAATTGTTGAAGATATCCATTCATTGAAATGGCGGAAATGTTTTCCCTCTCTCAAAGAAGCGTATTACGTTCCGATGGAAATGAAAAACATGAATGATTTCGAAAAAAATAAATATCTCATTTCTTGTACCTATTTTTTTGCCAGAGAGATATCCAGTCTAACGGAAAGCGATATTACTAAAATACTATACGAAGAATACATGAATATTCAATTGATTGAATATCTGAAAAAGTATTTTGGGGATATTACGATTGAAGATATTGTTGACACTCGAAATAGACCTCCTGTAAAAAATGAATATATGAAAGAATTCACGGAATATTTTGAAAAAATTATCGATTTATTAAAAATAGAGGGGAAGAATGGTCTAGCCAAAATACAATTACAAAAGAAGATCCATCCCCAGATAGTATTAAATAATATGATAAATGACGATAATTATTTTTTATCTGTAGTTGATTTATGGTTATTGTTTAAAAATCTTGGAATTTCTGTTGTCTTTATTTCTTCCTTTAGTATTAAAATTATGAACGAAGAAAATAAACAGAATTTTACTGGAAATATGGTTGGTGATAATATTGTCTTTATTGTTGTTCCCGGGTTGGGTGAAAATAAAATACCGACCTTTAAATCTATAGTGAAGAATGATTCTGTATTTATAGAGAAACATGACGTGACATGTGATATTGGTGAACCGATTAACTTTGCGGATTTTTTATTTGAATATAAAATTGAATCAAGAACTGAATATAAAAAACAAAAACCTAGAATTAAACTTATTGATGAACCCGCGGTCAAACTTAAAGTCAAACCTAGAATCAAAATTATCGATGAACCTGAAGCTAAACAAGCCAAACCCAAAATAAAGCCTAGACTAATAGATTTATAGATCATATCGAGGATTATCGGATATTGTCATACCACAATATTCTTTTGGATTTTTTTTATAATCTTTGGAAGAGTATATTCCTGCCTTTTCCGCGTTTTCAAGAATAAACTTAAAATTTTGCCAAAATTCTTGGTTGTGTCCATAAGATTTACACATTATGTGCGTCAATTCATGAAAAGCGACAAATGTGAGTGTTTCTACGTCAATGAGTTCACTATCGGATTCACTTGGGTCCCCTTTTTTATTAAGACAAAAGGCAACCTTTTCCCCTTTATTTTCACTATACGCCGTTAACTTACTTGTCGGTAATATTTCATTCATATTATTTGGATTAAACCCCTTATTTAATCTTTGAATACGTTCGTCATTCGGGTGTTTTTCTTTCAGATATTTTACTATATTTTGACATCTTTCGTTAATTTTGGCCAAAAGGTTTACAGATCTCTCTTTGTCTTTTCTATCTCGAACACAATAACGATTTCCATCCACATCGGAGATTATACATTTTAAATTTAAAATTTCTGATTGAGAGATTGTCTTCACGATGAGCACTAAAACAATAATACCAATACAATAATATAATATTTTATTTGACATTATATTATATATTTAAAATAAAATTACTGGGTTCCTTGTCCTATTTCCAGAGGAACTCTCATAAAATCTGGTGTAATAGTTGATTGATTCCAAGGTCCTACTGGTGTTTGAGGATTAGGTGGTTCTGATCTTAATTGTAAATTAGCATTTCTTAATGATTGACCCATTGTATCTACACCAACTTGCCAACCAGATTTTAAAAGATTAATATTTGATAATTCTCCTAAACCGGTTGGATTTAGTTGAGCCCATTCACTATTCGTGTCCTTTGGCAATAAATCATTGGATGTTTGCGGCTTCTTTTTTTGTACATTTTGAGGCTGAGACGTATTTTGATTTCCATACCACATCATTTTACTATCCATATTTTCCTTCCCCGATTTCCTAGAAACTAATTTATTCCACAATATTACAATAATTGCTACAACAATTACCACAATTGTAACTCCTCCGACAAATCCATTTTTTTTAAAAAAATTATCAACGGACTTCATTTATAATATCTTAATAACAAAATAATTTTACATAAAATTATAAAATTTCTTCGTCGCTTTCATCAATATTATATTTTACCCGAATTTCCTCCAATTTCAAGTAAGCATCGATTGCCTTATTTTTTGCTTCTTCTGCCTCTTGTTTTGCTTTAAGGTAAATTTCTGTATAATTTTCATCCACGGGGATTTTTAAATCTTCAAAAACTAATTCCGGAAGCTCACCTTGAACGTTTTGAACGTCATTCTGGATCTCATTCTGAATGTCGTTAATATCTATTTTTATTTCTTTGTCAATTAAAGCATTTACCATATTATCCATATCAAAATTATCAACGATTCTAGTTCCTAAATTAATAGGTTCACCTAAATTAGGTTCGGGATTAGGTGTTTCCTTATGTGTTTCCATTTTTTTAATTTTAATGAAACAATTTTCTAAAAATGGATCCGAAGAAACAACCATTATTTGTTTTATCTCTATATCAAATTGAAAATCCTTGTTCGTGTATTTTATTCCTTTTATTTCTAAAAGTGAAATGATATTACTTTCGGGTGTGATGTCAAAATGTGTTAATTCTAAAATATTATCATTTTCCTTGAATATTTTTATCGGATCTTTTAGAGAAGCCCTGATCAAATAATATTTTCCCGATTTAAATAACTTGACAGGCGTCGTAAATAAGTTTTCTATATCTGTCAATTCTAGTTTCTGTTCAAACCAATCGTCTGCTTTTTCGTATAATAATGATTGTGTAGCCGATTCAAGTTGCTCAAACCAATTAAGAAATTCTGTTTCCATTGTTTTAAACATTAAATCACATACCATTTTTTTACCATTTTTAATAATCCCTTGTTTTGTTAAAGATACCGGGGTTTGAACAACTATAGGAAAATTTCCATAAGTCATTTTACTAAATTGCCCATCTTTACTCTGCGCCGGAATATTTATTTTTAATTTACTCTTATCAAAATTAGATATATCAATTTCATTCATACTTTGTTTTTAAGATAAACTTTAAATATTATTTACACAATATCTTTTATGATTAATAAAAAATTTATAAATAATTGTTTAGATTTACTAAAAAGCAAAGATGTTAAAAATGAAATAAAAATAATATTATCTCCTTTAACTGATCTAATAATTTACGAAATTTATCCTTATATATACACAATTATCATCCTTGTTTTTTTAATTTTTATTCTTATATTTATTATATTGTTTATTTTAATATTAAGAAATACTTTAAAAAAATAATTTTATTTTCGTATAGTATGAGTGGAAATTGGATGAATAGTGTTGTTGGTACCCCCCCTACCCAATATATGAACGCTTTAGGAATTGGTCGCGATAATAACCAATATACTGGTAATAAAATTCTTCCTGTAAATTATTCCGGAAGCGGTGGAAGGAGAGGTGGGTCTATGGCAGGAATATTGGCAACGGCTGCTACACCTGGGGCCTTATTGGCTTTACAAAATCAATATGGTAGAAAAAATATTTTTTCGCGTGGTCGCTCTCGCAGATCTCGACGATCTCGTCGCTCTCGTCGTAGGAGGCGTTAAGTTTATATCTTAAAAGAAATAATAAAATAAGATATTATGTCTATTTTTACAGAAAACGATATGATTTTTACAAATAAAAATAATAAAATGTCAGCTGGTGGCTACGAAGTTAACATACCATTTTTAAATAACAATATTCCTGTATCATATAGTTTAAATACAAGTGAAAGTATGTTTGGAGGATTAGTTATCCCAAGTGGATTATTATATTTAACACCTGATTCAAAACTGACAACAGAAATGAAGACAATGTCGGAGATGAATACAATGTCGGGAGGCGGAGAAATTACATTAAACGATAAATTGTATGATAAACTTTTTCAATTGGCACAACTAGGAGGAAGTGAGAATCAAGTCGAGGTTCAGGATCAAGATGTAAATAAGGATCAAGTAGATCATGTAAATAAGGATCAAGTAGATCAAGTAAATAAGGATCAAGTAGATCAAGTAAATAAGGATCAAGATGTAAATTCGGAAGTATCTAAAATACATAAAAAGAAAACAAAAAATAAAAAAATCTTAAAAAAACGTACACGTAAATTACAACTTAGACCAAGTATTTGAATTAAAGGGTGAAATTAATATATTAGGAATTTTTGTTTTCCAATATTCCACATCTTTATTCGTCTCTACCTCTTCATTGTCAGAAATGCTCATTAATATTTTTTCTTCGTCGGTAATATCTGGTTTTTTCCCATAACAATTGACACCATATCTGTTAAATGGATTTGCCATGTACCCGCCATTTATACCAGGTCTTCCACAATCATTTTCATGACCTTTTATTTTTTGTAGATCTTCGTATGTTTTTTTCTGAGTAGGAAATAATGCCAATTGGTCTTTTGACCATCCATAATTACACCAATTTGCTCCGTGATTATACGCAGACTCCATTTGCGAATAATCTGCTAATTCTGCTCCATATGCCTTACACAAGTCTTGTGCTTGTTCATAATTATAATTGTTTCCTGGAATGTTAAATACTTGTGATGTTGAAAGTAATGGAATATGTAAATCAGAAACAATGCCGGAAACTCCTGGCAACTCTCCTATCAAATCTATTTCTTTTTTCATGACATTTTTAAAGTCGACAAAAACATTAATACCAAAAAAGAATTTTAAAATGCCTACAATAATGAGAAAAACAATAAATAAAAAGAGAATAAATGAAATGAACCAACCAGAATTATCTGGTTTATCTAAATATTTGTCTGAATAACTTGGTTTTATAAGAGTAGAAAGAATATAAATAACAATAACAATGGCAACTCCCGTTAATACGTATTTTTTTTGGAATATTACATCGACGTAATCATAAATATCTTCGGTATTTATCGTTGCTGATGAGTTTACAGACATATATTATAATTATATTTTTCTATAAAAAAGACAATACGCTTTTGGCGAAAATATTTCATTCACGGGTATTTCTTTCACGATAGTATCATTGTAACTATACCATTTATTATTTACATTTTTTATATAACTAGTATAATGCCCGCCATTTACGCTACCCGAATGATTGCTTATCCCGTATAATTCATACCTATAACTTTTACCATTATTTTTCCCAACCAAATATTTTGATAAATCTAAAAATTCTGTATAGGAAACAAAATTTTGCTTCTTACGAGCAATGAAGTTGTATAGTTTAAATCTTTGAAAATCGACAATTAATATTTTTGGAAACTCCCATATACCTGTTTTTTTCACAACATTTTCCTTTTCTTTCGTTTTTTCATTAATAAAGCCATTTTCTCCTTCAAGTGTTTCGTCGCGCATATATAAATCAAAACATTCTTCGATGGTTGGTTCATTTGATTCTGGTATAGGGAGATGAAACACAAAAAATAGTTCGGGTTTTACAGATATAACTTTTTTCTCATTTATCAACGAAGAAATTTTAATACCATAGAATAATTCAACTATTTTTGAATACTCGTCATTTTTCATAATAGTTTCTAGATAATTTTGACATATTTCATCAATTCCTTTATATTTAGTTTTATTATGTGTTTTTATTTTTGGCAACCCTTCGTGAAATGTATTTAATAGAAATAATAAAAATTCGGAAGAATCATTTTGTGAAAAATCAGAAAAAATAGATACATTCTTTTTTTGGGAAACATTGTGTAATACATGTATAAATCTGTTGGGTGAGACTACACATTTTTTACTCCACAAAACTTCTTTCAATCCAAGCCACTCTTTCAAAAGTAGATAATCATCACTTGTATTTTCTTCTTTTGTCTCTTCACAAAACTCTGTTAATTCGTACGTGTGATATAAAATCTGTATACACGAATTAACAAAACACGTGTTCCCTAGATTTGTCAACCCAGAAACACCTTTATTTCTGTATTTTTCAAAACTCATAATGATATTTACTAACTATTTATATTTAAATATAAACTTATATTTGTTATAATGACCTCAAACGATATACTTTTACGAAGACAGATAAATATAAATAATTTAAATATAGATAGATTATTAAGATTGATTGAAGAAAATCAACGAGAAAATACAATGTTGTTGGAAAGACTCGGAAGACAACCAAACGAAGATCAAGCATTGGATATCATGTTTTATACCTTTTTTCCGAGAAACACTGAACCGGAACCAATAATACCTACAAGTGAAATTATATCAAATGAAACAAGTATTTGTCTTTTTAGAAATGTAGAGGAACCCAAAAATAACAGTTGTCCTATTACCTTTGAACATTTTTTACCCGAGCAAACAATAATGATGATTGATCATTGTGGTCATTTATTCAATCCACGCGAATTAAGGCAATGGTTTCGGTCGAATTCTACTTGTCCTGTGTGTAGATATGATATTTGTAATCACGAAGTCCCGCCAAATATACCACCGCCAAATATACCAACCGATGTACCAATCGACCCGCCAATTGAAAATCCTGATTTATGGAGAACGAATAATTTTCCGCTGAGGAATTCTGGTACGGAAAGAAATGTTAACAACTTTGTTTCGCGTATCACAAACAATCGTTTAAATGTAAATGATATATTAAGTCTAAATGTAAGTGACGTATTAAATGTAATACGAGAAGACGCTACAGTGGACAATTTTATAAATCGTTTTAGGGATATATAATATAAAACAATATAAAATTTTACTAGGTAATAAGGTATGAAATGATTTCAACTGGCACGAATGATTTAAAACGTTGGAATCTGAGAGATAAAAAATACGCAAGAGACGATTTTTTGGCAGGGAACAGCCTCGAGGTCATAGGAAAAAAATGTAATAGACACGCAAAAAATGTTTGTATTGAATTGATGCGTCAAGGGCTGATAGAAGAGAAGGATAATATTTCAAAAAATCACACAAGGTTTGAGTCGGGGTCGGATACTTGTTCCGAGTATACTCCGAGTGACGATGAGAGTTGTGATCAAATGAGCGATTCAAGTCGCACAAGGTCAAACACGGATTGTTCTGAATACATTCCAAGCGAGGATGAAGACTATGAAGAAGACGATGGAGAGGATGGAGAGGATGAAGACTATGAAGAAGACGATGGAGAGGATGAAGACTATGAAGAAGACGATGGAGAGGATGAAGACTATGAAGAAGACGATGGAGAGGATGGAGAGGATGAAGACTATGAAGAAGACGATGGAGAGGACGAAGAAGACGAGGATGGGTGCGATCAAATGAGCGATTTAAAAAATCGTATAAGGTCTGATTCGGATTCTGAATACATTCAAAGTGATGAAGAATACGATGTATATAACATTGAACAAAACATCGATAATATATATAAAATCATAGATGGATTCAAAAGCTACATATCTAAGATTCGCAAGTCTTGAAGAATTTTTTAATGTCCATGACCTTTTCTTTTTCATTATTTGTGTCTCTTAAATAATCGTCAAACAGTAATGCCTTTACTTCTTTATTTTTTAATGCCTCTAATTTTTTGTAATATGTTTCTTCGTCCATTGTGCGTTTCATGGACGCACATTCTTTTCGAAATTGTCTCATTTTAAATACTTTCTTCTCTTCTTCCCATATGTTTTCCAAGACGAGTGAAAATAATTGTTGGACAGGTTTCATAATCTGGTTTGTTATGTAAAACGAATAATCTATTGTCAATCTATTCTCTTTTATAAACTCGGGTGTTTCTATTTTTTCACCCTGTAACGCCTTTTTGTTTGAATTATGAATATAAACAAAAGGTATCCTATCTCCTACATTGGGTTTATTTCCTGGGTCTCGCGAAGCAATTCTATCTGCCAAAACCTTGTGTGCTATTTGTTGTGGAATTTTATAATACGAGTTCAAAGATTTGGATATAATGAGTTTTTCAATAGGACAATTTTTATCTACAATAGATTGGAGGGATGATCGTAAAAATTGAATGGCACTCTTGATATTTTGTTCTTTCATTAAAATATCAATAACTCCGCCATAAATATCTTTTACGATGGGGGCATTATCTCTCCGTTTCAGCACAATTCCCATTTCTTTGCGCTTTCCTTTATTTGGATCATTTTCATATAATATTCCAACATATCTCTTTTTCGACAACAAACAAAATGGCATGAATGTTTTCTCGTATTCCAAATCATGTGGTTTTTTCAAAAACTTTGATGCCAAAGCCGCCACTTGTTTTGCCAATTCAATTGTCAGCTTAAGAGCACGTTTTCCTCTGATAGGTTCGCCTTCTATGGAAGATAAATTAAATGTGAAGAAGACAGAATCCGTGTCCCCATAAATGTATTCTGCGTTTGTTTTCACTTCTCCTTCGCTTGATTCACAAATTCTATCTGCGTATATTGTTTCGATCAATGTTTTTGCGTAGGTTAGCAATAGGCGTCCAGTAGCAGTCGTTGCGGCGGCAATGTCTTGTTCATAAAAAGGGCTTGTCTTGGCACCACATTGACCATATAGAGAATTTGCCGTTACTTTATAAGCCAACTGTCTTTTTTCCAAGATATTTTTCATGAAATCGTCGGTTTGAGATGGTATTAATTTTCTTGTGTATTTGCGCGCAGCCAACAATTCTTCTAGAATAGAAGGCATAATTGCCCTGCTTTTAGGAAATTGCGCAAACCGACATATCTTAAATCCGGATTTTACTTTTTCGGCCGCCGATTTGGGAGTTTTTCTCACGTAAACATAAGTGTCATAAGTAACGTCCACATATTTATACTCTGGTAAATTATCATATATAAATTCTCCCCCATTTTTCTCTCCTATTTCAGAAATCATCTTCCCCGACAAGTCAAATATTTTCACCCAAACTTTACTGTCGTGGGACAACTCTTCACTAATCATTGAAGAAGGATAAAGAGAAGCATAATCTAGACAAGCGACTGGGTTATCAAGATAAAGAGAACATTTGGGTTCTAGCACTGTTGCGCCTTCATACCCATCATCCATATTTCCTTTATCGATAACGGGCATCAACGTGTTTTTCTCTCGGCATTTTTTTGCCACATAACTCATCAGTTTTATACTCTGTCCTCTCATAACGATAAAATTAATCGGAACACTACATATTCTTGCCATTTCAATAAACCCAGTTAAAATGTCTACCTTGTTAAAGAGGTGTTGAACCAGTTTACAATCCTGAATACAATACTTTGCGATAATGGCGCGTGTCCCCGAGTTGGATGTCGGTCCATTTGTCATTTTAAAAATTTCTTGAGGGGTGACGTCATCTTTGGCAATACACCAACGATTCTTTTTCGTCAAGTCTAAATTTTCCGATCCTTGGATATCGATCCATTTTTCACTAACATCTAAATCCAGTACTTTGAATTTTGCCCCGCCTTTGTAATATTCCGTGGTATGACTGATTTCTTCAATGTGTACAAAACTATTGACTGATAATCCTGTCATGTTATTTGTATACAATCTCGTAACATCGCCTTCCTCGTCTTCATATTCAACAAGTTCATAACTAGAAATATAATCTCCTATAAAATAACCAGCTACATAATCCAACTTGTAAGACACCAGATTTTCTTCTCTGCGAAAGTAATTATACAAATCTATCTGTATTCTTCCATTCATCTTAATATATCTCAATTCATGCGTTCCGCTCGCAATGTTTATTTTAGATTCTTCAATATTTATTTCTCCGTATTTTGTTTTGTTTCCGCATAACTCTCCAATATTTCGCGACATGTCCAAAAATTCTTCTACACACTCGCATTGTTTTGCCCTCTCGAACATAAACATATAATCAAAACCAAAAATATTATACCCGATAATGATATCAGGATCTTCCCTCTTGATTAAATTTTTCCAGGCCAGCAAAAGATCACGTTCCTCTGTATAACACTCTACCTCTCCATCAATGGCATCACAATCATTGAGCGCAATACAATGATTTAAATAAGGCTCGCCCCCAAACCTCGAAAAGGTGCTTCCAATAAAGGTGACCTTGTCGCCTTCCAATGTCGGAAACAGCCGTGGAATGTAAACGCCATCTTTTTTACATCTTCCGTCAAATGTAAGAACAAGTGTATTTATTTTTGAGTCCCTATCATAGTCTTTGTCCAATAAGAGATCAATAACGGTAGCATTTGCTTTGCGATAAATTCTATCCTTTAACCAGAAAGGCGCCTCATCTTCAGTCATTTCTTGACCTTTTTCAATAATATCGATATTCACGAGAGCATCCGTTTTCCGAAAACAGTGAATGGGTGTTTTCATCCATTCTTTAATAGAAGCCGATAATTTTTCTCTAGAAGGCGTCTGTTTAGGAAAGACCTCGTCAATATCGAGTCGAGATTCGTAACGAAACGCGGTCAACACAATTTCTTCGAGGATCTCTGGAATTCTTGCTTTGGGGGTTTCGTGATTTGAAAAGTATGTGATAATATTAATGGCCAACTTCTTGTAAGTTTTGCTTGGTAGTGGAAAATCCCCGTGAGATGAACTGGCTTCAATGTCAAAACTACATATTTTATAAGGAACGGGTGTGTCTTTATCTATAGGAATAATCCTATCTTGTGTCACATGATACTCAAAGGTACATGTCGTTTTTTTATCAAATTCGGAAGGAAGCGAGGAACATTGAATCCAGCCAGACGGGCTAATATTTTGAATATGGAAATAACGTAAAAGGGGTGGTATGTTAGATTCATAAAGATAAGTACTAATTCCTTGGAAAACGTATCCATCCGGTAATAATCTTTGTATACTGTACCCCCTATCGTCTTTCTTGATTCCATTTTCGTCTTCTTCGAATAAATACCACAGATTTTTCACTCTATTAAAGACATTGGTGTTTTCAAACACGAATTTGGCAAACGGATAAGACTTCCCGGCATCAAACCCATATAGTTTCTTGTGGTTGACCAACTCGCATTCAATAATAGAATTTTTATAATAATTCCCAACCTTACCTTTTATGTGATTTGAAAATTTGCTTAAAAATAGTTCCGGTTCAATTGTTTCCAACTTTACATAAAAGAATGGTTTGAAATCTTCTACAAAAATAGAACACGTTTCACGCGCCTCATTGATCCCAAACATTTGAACACAAAATTTCATTTGATCTGTTTTTGGACCACTTCCCTCTGAACCATCGTCTTCGCTTTTATTGTATGTCGTAAAATCGAATAACTTGAACATCTCTTTGAAATATATTATCACATAGTTTTTAATTCAATTTTTTATCTAGGTTCTAGAACGTAAACTGGAACGAGACCTTGAATGAGATTTAGAACGCGACCTAGAACGCGACTTGGACCGCGACTTGGACCGCGACTTGGACCGCGAGTTGGAACGTGACCTAGAACGCGTTGAGCGATGCGTAAAATGTCCTGTATGTACAGAAGGTATTGTTTTATCCGCACTCGTTTTACTTAATTGATTATTTATCCATTTTTCAAACATTTGACTACTCCTTGTATTTTCGTTATAATCTTCTTCTTTCCCTTTTGAATAATGTCTTATAGTAGGAAATCCCGATATTTTTTCTAGACTAAAGGCTCCTCGTTCGGGCAATACATCTTTATCTATTTGAGCAACAATACTATTATCCCATTTTTTATCTTTTAAATCCAACCATTCTGGTTTTGTTTCTTCGCATGGCCCGCATCCATTCATGTAAATTAACACAAAAACGTTTATACCATCTTCATGGTATTTTTTTAATTTTTGTAATGTTTTGTCATCTTTTACATCCAAAAACTCCATTTTATATCTTTAGAAAATAAATATATATTATATGAATTACATAATCGTCTTTATTTTCATAGCCTGTCTGATATTCTATTTAAAACCCGCTTTTAAGCGCGAAGGGCTAACTGGTGGATCAAATACTGGAATAGAAATAGAATTACCATATACAACCGCATCATGTCCAACGATGTTAATAGAAAAAGATAGTAAATATTACCTTTTTAATAAAAATAAAGAATACAAAGAAGGTGAAAACCCAATCGTATTCGACACTCTTGAAGATTATTCTGATTTTGTAAAACGTGAAAATGCGAGAGGTAATAAATGTCCCATTCTTTTTCTTCAACAATCTTACAATACACAAGGAGACCGAGAATATAAAATCAGACCTTCTCCCACAGATTTAAACGGTGGAGCTCCACCCGTCACTAAAGAAACATACACAACTCTTTTCAGAGGCACAGAGTTGCTTACAGATTCCAGTGTAAACGATAAACCATATAACGAGAATTTGTATCCTGGATTCGATCCAATGAATCAAGATGTTGGAAAAAAAACACCTCTTGATTTAATGGATTTGATACAACAAACAAAAGATAAAAGTCCCAACCCCGAAGATCCAAATTGGGGAGGACACGCTTACACCCAAAGTTTAATTGATAGCGGATTTTACGAAGATAACCAAGTCCAAATATTTATTCCGTATTAAAGTAATAAAGTAAACTCTCGATAATTGGCTTATTCAACTTTTTTGGTTTTCCGTTCTTGATATACGTAAACGTTTTTAGCTTCTCTATATCTGTCTCAATTACAGTTGTCAGGTTTTTTATGGTTTTAAATTCATTCATAATATGGCAAGCAATAGTGTCGCTGATCCCTGGTATCTGCATTAACATTATTTCATGTATATTATTTTTCGTTATGTTTGCCTTTTTTTGTTTCTTCACAAAAGAAGTGTATTGTTTGTCTGTTTCTTCTTGTGTAATATTTTGCTGACTCGTTTGATAAAAACCGGGTTTTTTTTCTTTTTTTAATTTTATTAGCATATTACAAAGAAAATAAGCAGACTCGTTGACATTTGGCATTCGAATCATTGAAAATCCTTTAAAATACTGTAATGAAACAAAAGACGAATATACCATCGCTTTATCTCCCCTTGGTTCCCCTTCCACTAAATAAAAAATATTATGATTATGTGTCTCGCTATTTGATAAACGATGCCCTTGTTCAGCATAACGACCGTCTTTAATACTTGATATTAAATCGTTTATCGTTTTTCTCTCTACAATAATCCCATAATCTGGAAATTCGATATCACCAATCTCCAGATTTTTTGACGTAATCTGAATATCTTTAAAAGCAGGGAATGTTTTCATAACAAAAGCAACCGCATTGAAAAAATCTGTCTCTCGGCAATCGATATTCATGTTTTTATATTTTACAAAGTATATTTATATCATTTTAAACTATACCCATACGTATTGCTCGCGCTTTTTGTTGCGAAGGATTAGAAAAATTACCCATACAGACTAGTCCAAATTGGGTATTTGTCGCATTCCTTGCCGCGAAAGTTGTCATTCCATTAAACCATCCTACACTTGGAGCCAATCCACCTTTTTTGTCTCCACCACATGTAGGTCTGTTCATTATTTTTGCCGCACCTCTTGCCATTTTTCCAGCACTGTAAAGAACCATTATATTTTACCCAAATATTTTAATTTAAAAAAATAAAACAAAATAATTAAATGGAAGATTATAATCCCTACAATCCACAAAATACTGAGATTAGATTGAGTGACATTCAATCTATTCTTAAAAAATACGATATTCCAGATAATATTCAAAATTTTACACTCTATAAACGCGCATTTATTCACAAATCTTATACAAAATCATCCATCGATTCCACAAATGTTTTATCTGAAAACAAAGGATGTATTCCTCTATATAGTAAATCAAATGAAAGACTGGAATTTTTAGGTGATGGTGTCTTAGAATTAGTAATTAAATATTATCTATATCGACGTTTCCCAAACGAAAATGAAGGTTTTATGACAGAAAAAAAAATAGCTCTTGTGAAAAATGAAACGATTGGGAATATTGCTTATGAAATGGGATTACACAAATGGTTTATTATTTCAAGATATGCTGAAGAAAAAAAAATGCGCACAAACATGAAAAAACTGGGATGTTTATTTGAAGCATTTATTGGCGCAATCTTCCTAGACTTTAATAAAATTGTCGTAAATGACAAAAATGGATGGTACAATGATTTATTTGTCACTGGACCCGGCTTTCAAATGGCACAAAAATTCATTGAAAATATTTTTGAAAAACATATAAACTGGACTTCATTGATTATTACCGATGACAATTATAAAAACATTTTACAAGTAAAAATACAAAAAGATTTCAAGGTAACTCCTCATTACATAGAATTATCATACGATGATTTTGGTTATGAAATGGGTGTATTTTTATGTATTGGTGAGTCAATACATATACAGAAACCAGAAACGGCAAAATCGTTAGAAGAATTCGGAAACATCGAATCTATACTCTCCTATCTTCAAGAACATAAAAAAGTATTTATTTGTCTTGGAAAAGGGCAACATAAAATAAAGCGAAAGGCCGAACAGATTGCGTGCCAGTGTATTTTAGAAAAGGGGTTTTGGTGATTCGTTTGTATATATTATTTTTTTTATTACATATTACAATGAACATAAAAATGTTTGTCTGTTTTCATAAAAAAATATTCCCTGATATTTATGAAATAAGCTCTACAGAAAATGAAAAGTATATAACTTTTTATGGTGTTAAAGATAGAATTTCCGGAATAGAAAATGTAATATATGAAGATGAGTTGGTTCACTATAATGATGTATTACAAAAAAATAAGTATAATGAAGGAAGTTGTATTTATCACGTATATAAAAATAACTTGTGCGATTTTGATTATGTTGGATTCTGTCAATATGACATGATGTTTCCAAATTGGTTTTTTAGTAACATCGAATACAAAATATCAAAAAACCCCAATACTATATTTTACATGGATTTTTTCAAATGGGCATTTTTGGGAGGCCAGACGACAATTACTCACGACTATTGTAATGTCGCGGCGGGTTTGAAAAGCTATAATGAATTTTTTAACAAAAATTATACAACCGAAAATTTATTGACAAATAAAATGAATACATGTAATACTTTTTTAATTCCTAAAAAAATGTATGAAAAAATGATGTCTTGGTTAATACAATATTTTAGAGATGATATAACTATAAATACATGTGTAAACGGTCATAGGTTTGATCCAGGGCATATGATAGAAGCGTTAACAGGTATGTTTTTATCTTTGGAAATAAGCGAAGGAGCTGTTTATGAAAAACTAAATTTATCGCATGATCATAATTTTAAAATTTAATCTTGTTCAATTTGTATTTTATATTTTGTTAATATATGAAAATATATTACACTGGTCTAGGGGCAAAAAAAGATGGAAATCATACTGTAGATGAATTCTTAAAAACAATGGATACACATTTTTATAAAGATTGCGCCGAACATATGTCTCAATATATTTCAGATGACAATTATAAACCTTGTCTTAAATATAAAGAATTGAATCTTAAGGCCATGAAATACAATTTAAAACATAATAAACCGTGTATTAGGAGCAAATCAACTGAAAAAAAATATAAAAATTTATTTAACAAATGTTTAAAATATAAAAAATCCCGGAAAAAACGATGCGACTTAGATGAATATGTGAGATTTAGTGGAGCAAAAAGAATTAAGTAATTTTTGTTAAATTAACTTCAATTTATATAAATATTTCAATTATATATGTTAGATAAATTAAAAAATAAACCAATACCTAAACAAAAAAAAACGGTGGAAGTAATTATTGGTAGGAAACCCTTAATCATCGATAAAACAAATACCGGGTTTGACGCAAATACATTTCTTTCTAAGATTAAACC
>Ga0209550_10001145_pt1 | contig 25563 bp, 16 predicted proteins | sample LauGreSuBDMM15SN_2_FD_187567 | JGI IMG/M metagenome (GOLD analysis project Ga0209550, IMG submission 187567) | Freshwater lake microbial communities from Lake Michigan, USA - Su13.BD.MM15.SN (SPAdes) (version 5) | ecosystem: Environmental > Aquatic > Freshwater > Lake | place: Lake Michigan... | reverse complement strand
CTATGTGATAGCATATTACGTAAGCCCATTCCGTTAATTGCTGCGATATATTTATTGTAATTTTCATATCGTCTTGTTGTTCAGCACTAGCGAACCATGAAACTATGATAGTGCATCAATTGATCCCAAAATTACTTAAATCAAAATTCAAGTAAATAAAACGGCTTCTTCACCTTTGCGCAAATCAAGCATAATCTTTCCGTTTTTATGTTGAAGTCTGTTCGAAGGAACACCCATCACTTTTACATCAGCAGGAAAATCAGATTGAATAATGCATGATTCGCCTGCAAGACTTTTGATGTGTAAAAAAGTCGTTTTGCCGCCTTCCCTTTTGGCAGAAACTAAAAAAGCGCTGGCTGTTCTGAGTTGATAAAATTGTGCATCTTTCCAAACATCAGGCGTAGCCGGAAAAATCCTGATAACACCTTCCCAACTTTGGATCAACATATCCAACATCGAACGGGATGATGAAATGGGAGACTCAAAGGTTGGATTTCCTCTTTCACAATAAAATGTATTGGGTGTGCATGTTGGAATTTTAGGAATGGAGCCATAACGGGGATATACTTCTAATGAGCGTTTCACCCATTTCAGTGCATTGTTGCCTTCTCCCAAGGATGCCCAAATTGATGATGTTCCAGAAAATTTATACATACAATTATCTCCTTCGATGTTGGTGAAATGTTGCACTGTTTTTTTCAACATAGAGATCTTGCCTGAATAGTTTTCAATGTTGGTTTCATAAAATGGAAAAATACCCAGCATGTGGCTGTAATGCCGATGGGGCTTGGCAAAGGGCACATCCTTACCTATCATAATTCCGTTTTCATTTACCTGATAATCAGCCATGTTAGAAAGTCGGTCCTTCCATTTCGGCAACATAGGATCATTTATTTTCAATCTGTTTGAAACCTCAATCAACGTTTTAAATCCCCATCTTGCCAACGCAATGTTCATGCTCGTTTCATTGGCTTTTCCATATTCATCAGAGAAGGTAAATGGGATATGATACAACCCATCATCTCCCTTGTATAAAATTCTCATGTACACATTGTAAGCGCGCTTCATCAATGGGTATATTGAATTTCGAAGACGCTCATCATCCATGCTGCGTCTGTTGTGTAAATAAAATTGTTGCATCAACCAGGGCAATACAATGATGTTCATTTCTCGATCACTCTTTCTGTCGGTCGTAAGAAATACAGGCGCATTCATATCATCATACCCAACTGGATTGCCCAGTGCAGCACAATCGTTTCTGAATTCTTCCGGAACATTTTGGATGAGTTGATCTTTGTGTTTTTCTATCAATCGATACAAAGGATCTTCAAGATCAATATGGTTGGTGATGCCGGTTGTGTAATAACTGAGTTGAACATTTAAATTCAACCAGAGACAAGGCCACACTGTTGTTTTATACCAGGGTCCCATCAAATCAATAACAGGCTTATCAGGCCTTGTAGCACTGGCCAGTTTGTATTGTTGAATCCAGTAAAAACTTTCTAAGCGTGGATCGGGGAATGTTACGAAGCTCTTTGGATAAAATCCATGCCACCAATTTCTATGTACTTTTTCGATGAGCTTGATCGGTTTTTTTTCTGCTTTTTTGATGGAAGCAACCGCGTCAAAAGCAGAGCCAGTGGCGGGTTTATGAAGAACAGCCCATCGGTTTGCAACAGATACCATCACAGTTCTTGTGCTGTCTGAATGTTTTTTTTCGTGCCATGCAGTGGCGTAATCATCGCCAATGGCGAGTGGTTGAATGGTAACGTTGATACCTTCTATCATTTCCTCTTTAAAGGGCGGATTGGGTTGATACACAAAACCTTTGTCGCGCAACGGCTGCTCTAAATATCTTGAACTTACTGCCTGCTGTGGACGAAAAAAACATTTTGCATTTTTTTCATTTGATGAGGTGTTTACATTCAACACGATCACATCTTCACCAGTTGGAACGAAGCAACGCAAAGAAATAAATCCTTTAGAAGTTTTGATTTCACCCCTGATTTCAGCATTCCATAGGTCAGTCCGCAGGTTTGTACTGATGATTTCACCCGCTGTTGTGAGCAGCAATTGCCCAATTGGAATCCGTCCTCTATAATGAGCTGCGGGCATGTCCATTGACCTATGATCATACACATCAGTCCGCCCAATTTCAAACCTCAATGTATTCGGAATAAGGTTGTCTTTAAAAATGATGGTGCCCAGCAATCCGTTTCCCACGAAAGCCCCTTCAAAATAATCAGCGGGCATGGATTTCCAAACCATGTCGTGCCTAGAAAGGTAATCTTGCCAGTTGACGGATAGTTGAAGGAGGGGTTTTGGGGTTTTAACTTGTGAGGAGGCGGTGTTAAACGCAAACGATGCAATCAATAACACGCTGAGAAATGATTTGTGCATGGTTGAAGTTAGTTGAAGGGGTTGAAGAGGTTGAAGGGGTTGAAGGAGTTTAGAGAGTTTAGAAAGTTGAGAGGGTTGAGGGCCATATACATCCACCCTGTTGTTAACATATCTCTTTAACAATTAAAAAATTAATCAATTTAAATTGCCGTCGAATACCTTCGATTCGCCTGCTTTTAAGGTGATGGTTTTGATGATGTTTTGATAACGCAATTTGAAAGTTCCACCTTTGTCTGACTTCACCTTCACCTGTTGTAATTTGCCTTCTTTCCAATCGATGTCCAATGTACATGCGCCTCTTGCCCTGATTCCATGCATCGACCCTGATCCCCAAGCAGCTGGCAATGCTGGCAACAGTTGGAATTCATCGTTCTGCGATTGCAAAATCATCTCGGCAATGGCGGCCGCTCCGCCGAAATTTCCATCGATCTGAAATGGCGGATGTGTGTCAAACAAATTATTGTGTGTGCTCTTTGCCAACAAGGCATTCAGATTTTCCAACGCTTTTTCTGGTTCTAACAACCTTGCGTATAAACTGATGATCCATGCCCTACTCCATCCTGTGTGTCCACCGCCGCTGGATAATCTTCTTGCCAAGGTCTTTTTTGCTGCTTCAAAAAATGCTGGATCCTTTGGCGTAATCAAATTCAACGGATACAATCCCAACAAATGTGAAATATGTCGATGCCCTATTTCTGTTTCTTCATAATCTTCTATCCACTCTTGCAAAGTGCCGTTGGCAGCGATTTTCAGGGGTGGCAACATCTTCTGTGCAGCCTTTACTTTTGCCACCAACTCCTTTTCTTGTGACAAAATTTCTGAGGCACTGATGAAATTATTGAACAATGCATTGATGATGTGTATGTCAACCGTTGGGGCATAGGTCATTTGTGACTTTTGCTTTCTATCTGTCCCTGGCACAAAAAAAGAATTCTCAGGTGAATGCGATGGATTCGTAACCAAATAACCTTCAGGTGATTTCACCAAAAAGTCCATCACAAACTCTACCGAACCTTTCATCATAGGATACGCAATGGTCCGCAAGAAATTTGTATCGCGCGTGAATTCAAAATGATCATACACCGGGAATGTCATCCATGGTCCATCCATTGGGGTAATTCCCCAAACGCCATCCATGACGGCCGTTTTGCCAAATGGATCAGTGAGGTGATGCAAGGTCCAACCCTTTGCGCCATACATCTCTTTTGCGGTTTCACTTCCTGGAACAACAAGCTTTTGCATGAACTTAGACAACACCACAGATGTCTCAGAAAGGTTGCCAGATTCCGCTGGCCAATAATTCATTTGTAGGTTGATGTTGGTATGAAAATCGCCGTTCCATGGTGCATCATACAAGTCATTCCATATCCCCTGCAGATTCGCTGGAAGCTTGGCTGGAAGCCTTGATGAACCCATCAACAAATATCTTCCGTACTGATAATACAATGCAATCAATTCATTGTCATTGCGACCTGCTTTCACATTTGCCAAACGCTCATCCGTTGGGATCAACTCATTTTTAGGTTGCACCAAAGAAAATCGAATTCGCTCAAATACAGAACGGTGCTCAGTTTCATGAATATTTTTTAATGCAGGATATTTTTGGTTGGATGCTTTTGTCAATATTTTCATGCAAGTAACAAGTGGATCTATTGATGGATCCACATCCAATTTTTCAACATCATAATCTGTTGCGCCAGTTATCAACAAAACAATTTCTCGTGCATCGCTGATGTTAAAACCACAACTTGTGTCGGATGAAAATGAAGTTGATTTACCATTGATTGACAAGATCTTCATCGCCGCTGCGTAACGCATGTGTTTGCCGCCAGCGCCTTGGTTTATCGATTCCTGATCGATAATTTGTCCACTGTAGCTAGCTATATTTTTTTCTGTTTGATACTTGTTTTCATACCTCAACAATGTTGGCAGTTGTACTTTTTTTCGTTTGTCTTGCACTTCATTGTCACTACTTAATTCCCTTGACAAAAGCAACGAAAAGTCTATTGGTTTATCTGCCTTGATTCTCACAATCAATGCATCGTGTGGTGCTGATGCAAATGCTTCCTTAACAATTTTGTTTCCATCAACGCTGTATGATGTTGTTGAAATGCCATTGTTGATGTTGAGTGATCTGCGGTAGTTTGTAGGTGTGGATTTCCACTGATAATCAATGAATAAATTACCCAACGGTTGGTACGACCTAACATTAGGCGGTGTGCCGATCATGTATTTTTTTGACAAGCTCAATGCTTCTTTATAATCCTTTCTGAAGATGGCAGCTTGGATTTCTGGAAGATGTGCTTTGGCTTCTGGATTGTTGTTGTTCATTTTAGAACCAGCCCATACACTCTCTTCATTCAACTGAATAATTTCATGAGAAGTATTGCCATAAATCATAGCACCAATTCTTCCATTACCAATTGGCAAAGCGTCTGTCCACGTTGCTGCTGGCTGCTTATACCAGAGTTCGAGGTCTTTTTTTTGGGCACTCACAATACATGAAAGCGCTGTGGCAATTGACAATAAAATGATTCTCATCTGATTTTTTTTACTTGTATTTCTGCATTATTTTTTTACCAACATCAACGCCATCAATATTAAATAAAATATTTCTATTCAATGGGGTTGGATTGTAATAATCCAACCTAACTTTTTTCTTGAGGTCTGCTTTTAATCCAAGCTTTCCAGATGTTGTTTGTACAGACACATCAAGAACATTGTTTGAATCTGTGACTGTCACAGGCGCATCCAACACTGAATTTCTAAAGGCTTTAAATTTTGCTTCTGTATCAATCCCTTCTTCCGCTTTCCACCACATCACAATATTTCCCTTGCCATTGTTAGGATGTTTCAATGTTAGCCTCAACGCTTCATTGTGCACCAAATTAAATGCTTCCCTGCTCGAATTGTATTTGAAACCATCGTTGAACAAAGTAGCCCGCTCCCCATTGTCAGCATTGCTGTAAAGAATTTTGATGGCAATGGCAACATCTTCAAATTTTGCAAAAAATGTATTGGTTGAATCAAGAGGAATTTCAGTCCCTACAGCACGTTGCATGATGCGTGTATTTCCAAAATATAGCTGATCAAAATAGTTTGGAAGCAAAACCGTTGAATTGACATAATCATTTATGCAATTGTGGTCTTTGTCTCCACTCACCAACATCACAAATTCATTTTTATTTTGTGATGCCTGCATGAATGGCATCAAATGTCTTGTCTTTCCCCAACCTCCATTGGAAGGATAATTAGGAGGCATCAAATGTTTCATCTTCTCTCCCATTCCAGTTGCACCCCAGGTTCCATAATGATCGCTGCGGCCTTCCATCGCATATACAATGTTCGGCATCTCTGGGATACGCTTGCTGTTGAGATACATGATAAATGATTTGTCGTCTGGACTGTAATACTGACTGGAAGAGGCTATGGAGAATTTCTTGCCATGATAATCTGTAGTAAAAGTATGCGGAAAACTATCCCAACGTTGCTCTATAAAACGTTTTGGTTTGTCCATAATTTCCTGTTGATACTTTGACAATCCACGCTCTTTTAAAATAGAAAAACAAATCTGATTGAAGAGTTGGTTGTTTTTATTTTCGCGTCCAAGCAATGGATTGAAATATTTTTCTTCGAGCAAATCGCGACCAAAAACACGGTTATAATCTCGGCTATGAGCCCCTGCTAGAAAGCCTCCCAACGAATTGTAATGAGCTGCAAGGTCTGTTAGAAAAAACTCCAGTGCATCAGCTGCTTTTTGATGAATGTCGGCATCCTTTGCAAACTGATACATCAATAAAAGAGATTCAATGTCAACCCCAGAATATGTTGGACTATCATATTCTCTGTTGCCATAATTTGCTACATGTTTCAACCAAATATCAAATGCCTTTCGCCCTTCTTCAACAACAGAAGCATTGTTGTAAGCTTGTCCTAGTGCAATAAAATTCCAACAACGCATCAAGTAAATATTCGTGTAAGATATGCGAACAGGCTGCCTTCTAACGCCTTTAAGTGTCATTGCAAAAAGCTCATCCAGAGATGCTCTTGTATCATCAGCCAAGCGATCATTGAAAAGTAATTTGATGAGTATGCCGTATTGAACACAAAACTCAACGTTGTTTCCGTCACCAACATCACCGCCAGTTTCATTCCAACCCCAATACATGTTTCCGAAAGAAGGTTTTGTGCTGTCTGTGATCACCCTGGTTTTTACGAGGTTGATGGTCCACAACAATTCCTCTTGTGTTAAAAATTTTGTATCAAGCGCATCCAACAAAAAAAGAAAACAATCACGAACACCAAGCCTGGGTGGAGTTTGGTGCAATGCGCTCCATTGTTGTTTTAAATTTTCCATCCGAATTTCCGGATTGGGAACGGTGGGTATTTTGAAAGGTTTTTTAATTTGAGAGAAAGATGCGAATTGCATCATTAAGAAAAACGTCACTAAAATAAACTTGAATTTCATGAATACTGTTTAATTTTTATTTTACATACTTCTTCGCAAAAGCAATGTATTGGTCCCAATCATACGCTAAAATATCATGTTTGCCATTTCTGATGTGGTATGAAACCGTTGCTCCAACTGGTGTGTTCAATGCTGGAAAAACAGCAGACTCGATACCTTTCAATCCATACAATTGATAAACACTTGATGCAAGGAAGGCCGACTTATATTCATTTTTAGGATCTGCCCACGCATCTTCTGAAGCACTTGCTACATACAATGGTCTGGGTGCAACCATGGCCAACACCATGTGTTGGTCAAATGGCAACTGATCTTCGTGGTCGGTGTATTTCTTAAAATTTTTAGCTGTCCACCTTGGAAATCGATTGTTCATTTTCAACAAAGTCTCCCCCGCTTTTCCACGGTAAATGGATGCCCCACCACACCCTGAATTGTTTGAAATCACGGCTGCAAATCGTTGGTCTAGAGCACCTGCCCACAATGATGCTTTGCCCAAACGAGAATGTCCGAGTACAATCACTTTATTTCCATCAACTTGCTTATCAGTTTTTAAATAATCCAGTGCGCGCGACAATCCCCAGGCCCATGCAGCGAGCGATCCCCACTCATCTGACGCAGGCTGTGTTTGTCCGTCCTTGTACATCAATGGGTAGATGCCAATAGAAAAATCTTCCCTATCAGGTGCGATATCCCAATAGTACATGGTTGCAACACCACATCCTGCATTGATCAATTTCTCCACTTCCCAATTGACAGTCTCAACACCTCGTGGTCTTGCGGCACCATTCCATTCTTTTGCAATGTGAATTGCAGTATCGCTGTAAATTGTCTGATTTCCACCGAAATTATACCCTAAAAATGTTGGATATGATTTGATTCCTTTTGGCAAATACATCAACATTTCAACACTCAATTCTTTTTGGTTACCACGAAATGTTAGCCTTACTTGCTTGCGGATGGCCTTGCCATTGAGCGCCTGATCATCTTGATCTAGAACAACAACTTCATCAATTTTTAAATTGCCTGGAACTTTTCCATACATCTCAAACTCAACCTGGGATTGAATTTCAGGGCGTCGTACTTTTTCCCATTGCTTTACTGATGCAATTTTTTTTCCTGATGATGATGTTAGGATTTCTGGAAGATTATTTTGCTGTGAAAATGAATGCACAGAAAATAAAATGACCAACGTACTAAAAAATATTCTTTTTTTCATGACATGATTTTTATTTGATTGGATATAGCCTATACATCATCACCCCGTGATGTGGTATCGTTGTGTTGAATGAAGTTTCTTTCACACCTATGTTTTTCTGACGCCAAACATCTTGCACTCGCCACTTCCCTTTCAATCCTAACTTTGCAAATGATGCGTTGAAGTTCTTTGGTTTTTCAGTCCCCCAACGGAAAAATGATTGTGGGGCTTTTCCATAGTCGTCTGTATTAAAAAATCCCACAGCATAAGATCCATCTTCCATGGGTTTCAACCAAGTTTGTATACCACCTACATCAGAAATCAACCTGGCTGATTTCCCCAAAGGATCTTGATCAATTTCAATGACTTCATCGTTGGTCAGCAAATTCAATGTGAATGCGTCTAGCTGCTCAATTGGACAGCCAATCAGCAATGGTGCTGACAACAATGCAAACAAGCTGATGTGACTGTATTGCTCATCAGGCGTGAGCCTTGTTGGATGCATGTCTGTTCCGGTTGTTACATTTCCAAGAATCATCATATCTGGATCATTCCAATGTCCAGGTCCACCAAACGGTCCCCACTTATCTAAAGTAAAGGTGCAAACGTACAATCCATGCCAGCTGTCGCGGATATCCGGACCCGTTCTGTACATATTTGAAACCCTCACCCAATCCTTGACATCTTTGAATGGAGCGGAATTTGAAAGGCTGTATATGATGTCTCTTCCTGATTTTTTTAAGGCGATTGACATCCTTTCAGCAGATGGGACTTCAAGACGCCAATCGTACTTTAAAAAGTCAACACCCCACTCCGCCATTTGCAAAGCATCTTCATTTTCAAACCGGTACTTTCCAATATACCTAAATGAGCGTTTGTTGTTTTTCACAGAATCTGGAAAGACGCCATTTTCGAAATTGGATGAGCCTCCGATATATCCCGCATAGCTTGTGATCCATGGTGTTGAATACACACCAAGTTTCAATCCCATCCCATGAATTTCATCTATCATCCCCTTGAAATTGGGAAACTTTTCATTTGCTTGCATCGCGTTGTATTTACCCGCCCTGTTTCCTTGCCAAGCATCATCGATGTTGACATAATTCCATCCATGGTCTTTCAATCCCATGTTCACCATGGCCTTTGCAGATGCAAGCACTTTACCTCCATCGATTAGTCGTGCCCACGAATTCCATCCATTCCATCCAATAGGAGGCGTTAAGGAAATGGTATCGCCAACTTTTATCCGCAATGATTTTTGTGTTTTTCCGAATTTATTTTTTGCTGATAACATCACCATATGATCCCCTTTCTCCATGACTTTTCCTGAAATGATTCCAGTTGTTGCATCCAAGGTTAATCCTTTAGGTAAATGATCTACAGAAAATTGCATTGGTTTTTCTCCCGTTGCCACAATGGTAAACAAAAACGGATTGCCCGGTGTTACCCCAAAAACTGGAGCTGTATTGATTCTTGGCGTTTTAGCAGGAGCTGGAGTAAGAATGTATTTTTCACCTGGATTGGGTGTATTCATCGGCTTAGAGTCTCCTATCATGGTGATCTGTGCATCCGCCCAATTTGAATAAACTTTCGTATACCCTTGGTCGTTTACCTTTACTAGCAATCCCATGCGTTCTACACCACCTAAATCTACTTTGAAAGATTTTGGTTTGTCACCATATTTCATGTCTCCACTTGCAAACAAAACTTTTCCATCCGCCACCAAATAAAACTGATGGGGTAAAAACTTATTTCCTTGGTCATCCACACCGACAGTAGCTGAAAACTCCGTGGCGGTTCCTTTCAAGTAAAATGACATCATGCTGGTTGCCTGCACACCAATTCCACGTTTAAAAACTTGGCCAGCAATTCTTATGCTATCACCGCCTCCATTCATTTTTGCATTCACCCCAGGAATACCTTCTGAATATGTTTGAATCACAAGATCATCCAACCAAATTTTATTGCTCTGCTGCGCTTGAACAACAGTAAATCCTAAAAACATAGAAGCCAATATTGGCAATACTTTGAACAGTTTTTTCATGTCAATCAATTGATTTATTTTCTTTACTTTTTTGCTTTTTCTGCCACCATTATCAACACATTCTTGTCATTCCATTCTTGTGTATGTCCTGCCATGGCGGTGAATGTAATCTTCGCATCTGATGTTGGATTTTTTGTTGAATCCATGAATGCTTTGAACACCCTCGTTGATACATTGGAGTAAAGCCCATCCATGTCTCCCGTCCAAATCCAAATTTTTCCTTGCAACTTCGGACCGAGCACTGTCCAGTTTTTTTCAAGCACTTTTTTCAGATCATATTTTTCCCATTGCTTCGCGATGTCATGGTCTATCTTACCTGTAATTGGATCAAACATCATCGATGGCAATCCATCTGCGGCTTTCGGTCCAAATACTGCGTTGTAAGCGCCAAATTGTCCACCTGAAACCCTGTAATCATTGGTTCTGCTGTTTACATTCTCTCCCTTGATCCAATCTTTCATTGAAAGCGTGGGTTCTCCAAAAGTAGTTCTTCTTCCTGGCTGCAAGTAACCAAATTTGTTGTAGAAAATGGTTTCGTCTTCATAAATATTGATCAAGCCGTAATGAGAGAATTCAATGGGGTCGGGACTATAAGACCAAGTGCCATCGAAGAAATCAGGATAAAAAACCTGCAATCCCATGGCCACCCATCCGCCTGTTGAAGCACCGGCGAGGTACCTTTTTTTTGATGTAGGGTTGTATTTGACCATTTTTTCTATGGTGGGAATGAGTTCTTCAGTCAAGGCCTGACCGCATGGACCGTTGTTCTCAGAATCAACCTGATAGGTATCACCAAAAGGACCTTGTGAATCGAGGAAAACATAAATAACCTGTGGAGCGTCTTTGGTGAACCACCAATCTGCAAAATCCTTTCTTGATACAATGTTATTCACGGCATTGTACCGTCCGTTCAATCCGGGTGCACGATAACAAATCGGGTAAGATTTTAATGAATCTTCGTAATAGCCAGAAGGCAGTAACATGGCGGCTTTCAGGTACCGGGGGTGACCAGAAAAAGTAGACAATAATGCACTCTTCATCACTATGCTTCTTACATATTTATGGATGATGATTGTAGTTGGGGGTATGATTGAATCCAGCCTTAGATTCAATTTTATTTTTCTTGATTGATTCAGTTCAAATGAATCTACATTGCTAAAAAGATTCCCTTCAACATTTTCATTTCCATCATCAATATTTTGTTTGTAAACAACCTGATAATAGTACTTGCCTGTATCGAAGTTATTCAATTTTTCAAACTTGTTTGTCAATACACTACCGTCTTTTGTGTTGAATGAAATTGTATTTTCTGGATTCCAATTTGAAGGCGTGTATCCAATTGTTATTTCTGAATTATTTCGGGGAGTTTTTTCATTTTTTTTTGTGAGATGCAGGAGCAGCCTGCCTCCTGCAATAAATGATGATTTTAATTTTGGAGAAAGACTGACCGTCAACTTTAAATTTTTCTCTTGTCTTGATTTTGATATTTTGCCACCTGAATGCTTGTGAATTGCATGCTCCGATCGACCTACAAATGCATTGAGGACAAATAAAAAGCTGAATAAGATATACTTCATGGAATAATATCGATTTATAATGATTGCATTTTTCTTTCAATAGCCATGGGTTTAAACCCATGGCTATTGAATTTTGATGGGAATAAAAATGCGCGTCCACAAACTTAAGTTTTTATAGCAATAGTTGTGCATTAAGCTTTGTAAGAAAGCAGTGATTTAAGTAACAGAAAACGTGTTTATTTTCTAATGCAATGAATTGCTAGGGAAGTTTTACATAACTCCGTTGAAGCTTAATACCAAGTCCTGCTAAACGATCGCCATTAGAATCAACCTGATAGCTGCATGTAGCTCTTGCTTCAAATTTTTTAATCTTGGCAACATGTACATCAATCATCATTCTACCTCCACCAGATAGTGCATGTCGCTGAATTTGTTTGATGCTATAATTGGTGTAGTACAATGTTCTAGTTGTCGTTGGAGTGCTGATTAAATTGAATTCATAATCAGATGGCCATGAAGTAGTTTGATAACGCAGCAAAGGACCAAAACCCAATTTAATTTTGTCGGATTTGAGTTTCAAGAAAAGCGTCGGAGATGTTTGAATACCTGCTGTTACAAATCTAAATGCGGCTGTGCTGAATGATGGGTCTTGTAACCTCAAACTTGAAATGCTTGGAACCACCATGTCGTGTTTTGGATCAATGCCACTGTGCATTGTAAATCCAAAATTGTTGTAAAGCGACAATTTTTTTGATATTTTAACCTCATGTCCTGCCTCAATAAATACACCACCAATTGATTGCTTTTGATGATGTGAGAACCCGATGCTAAGTCCAATTTTTCTTTCAGGAAATCTGACTGCTTTACTTTTCTGTGAATATCCCTGCAATTGCAAAAAAGCGGCTATCATTCCCAAAATCATTCCCTTTAATATTTTCTTAGAACAGCTTCTTTTTTTCATATCAGTCCTGTTTTTTGAATTTGTTTTGAAGAGAAAGTCCAAAACCTGTAATCACATCACCCCTTGTATCATTTTGAAAAAACAATTGAAATCCAAGGTCTGTTTTTTTGATAGAAAGCAAATGCAACTCTACACTTATCTTGTATCCAAGTGAAAAAGAATTGGGTTCCATTTCACGAATACTAGTTAAGAATATTCCCGGTGTAGCGGGTTGGGGAGAAATTGAATACCTGCTTGGCGTTGAGCTGGTTTGGTATCTTGCGACCATTCCTGCACCAATCTTAACATCGCCCCTTTTTGAATATCGATAAAACGTAGGCGATGTTTGAATTCCTGTTGTCACATATTGCATGGCATTATAACGTGCATTGAGTTGGGATGCATTGTTGTTGCTAGAGAAAGACTCCTTTCCTGAATGTATTGACATTCCTATGTTGTTGTAAAATCCATATCGCTTCCCCAATTTTTTTTCGTAACCAAATTCAATATATGTTCCGGAGAGGTCGCCTGTTCCGTGAAAAGAATAGTGCGTGTTGAAGTTCCATTGTCTATCAAAAATATTCTTATTAACTGATTCAGAACTTACTGCAGAACTATTGATTCCCAATTCTTCACATTCGCGAATAATGATGATATCTACACCTTGCGGTTTCGCTGAAACCACCTTTCTGTCAATATTTGCCGTGTTTATGGAATTTTCTTGTGGCGTGTGACTCACAGGATGATCAATTTCATTTGAAACAAAATTGCTACGCTCAACATCAATGTCATCTTGTTGAAATACCTGTTTCTTTCTTGATTCTGATACAATTGGAACAGTTTGTTGAAGCTGATTCAATTCATTTTCAGTATCAAAAGATGGCTGATGATTTTCAACGTATGCTTCTATTTTTGGGTTTGATATTGGAGTAGAAATGGCGCTACTTGATGTTGGTTGAAATTCATTTTCATGCGAATTAAAAAATGTAATCCCTACACCAGCCATGACCATTCCTAAAAAAATCCACCCAAAAAGCACCCTTCGCTTTTTTTCTTTTTGGATTCTTTTTTCCACCTTTTCCCAAACCAAATCAGCAGGCTTTAGCTTAAAACCAACCATCCTGTTTTCAATCGAATGTTCAAATATTTTATTTTCCATGTTCAACAGTTTTTTGAGATAAGGATGCATTCTCCTTTTCAATCCAAATGATTAATTGTATTCTTGCCCGTTGGTATTGGGAACGCACACTTGCTACCTGTATATTCAGCATTTCGGCTATTTCTTTGTGAGCATATCCTTCTATGGCGTGAAGGTTGAATACAAGTCCATACCCAACTGGAAGTTTTTTTATCAACTCAGCAATTTCTTTTGCTGTTAACATAATTTCAGCCCCATATTCTTGTATTTGATTATCGTGTTCAGCATCTTGATCAAGTGGCATCAACGCAATCTTTCTTTTTTTGATTTCATTGATGATGGTATTGACCATGATTCTCCTGATCCATGCGCCGAGATCTCCAGTACCTTTATATTGTTTCAAGTTTCGGAATACCTTGACAAACCCTTCTTGGAGCATGTCTTCTGCATCAGCCAAAGACTTACTATATCGGTAGCATACACCCAACATGATATCTGCATGTGCGTCATACAGTTCTTTTTGAGCCTTTACATTGCCCTGTAAAACTTGTTTAATCAATTCTTGTTGGTCACTCATGTTGCTGGTTACTTGCTTGACAAAGGAATGAAAGAAACTGTTGCACCGGTAGCTTAAAAATGTATAGTAGAAAAAGTGAATGAGGTTTTGAGATCCATTTTCTTTCACCTTCTTTAGAAATCATTCGATATGATTACAAAGAGGTATTTATAATTCATTGAATATCAAGCAAAAATGTATTTTTCAATAGCCTGGGGTTTAAACCCCAGGCTATTGAGAAGTCAGACTGACTCAATAACGGACTTAACCACCTTCATACTTAACCGCAATATTGAATAAGACACTTTACGATTTTTAGGCCACTTTAACTAGGTAATTCTATCTACTATGCTAGAATTTACTTGTGTTATGTAGCAAAGATGCAATGCGGTGGCATTTGCGGTAACTGAGCTTGCCGAAGTTGTCGAAGCCACCGAGTAAATAAGGAATCAGCTAACGTAAAATAACTCGCCATGCTTACAACAAAGTAGTTTTAATTAATTGAATATCTGTAATTTAAAAAAAGTGGGAAATCATCACATTCCTCTTCAAGAGAAGGTGAGGGGAAATAATTTAAAAAGTTAACCAATGAAATAGATAATATTTTAACTTTGAAACAGCCGGATGCCTCAACATTCACTTTTGAAAATACATTTAAAGATGAAAGATACAATCACTTCGAAAACCGAATACCAGCTAACGATGGAGCAGATCTTTGCTCTTATGAACAAAGGAGAGCAAGAGCTTTCTGAAGTTGAATTAATGAAACTTTCCGCCATGGCAATAACAGCCGAACAATATGAAAAAGATGTGCTCATTCATAGCATAACCATCCTTTAATCCTGCGAATCATCATCGTCTGTCTTCTTCTTGTTCTTCACCGGATTTAGCGCTTCGGACTTCACTCCTTCCAAATAGGCCATCAGCCTTGATTCCAGCTCTTTCACTTTTTCTGGTGATGATGCCGAAAGATCATTCAATTCTCCCAAATCTTCCTTCAAATTATACAACTCCACCTTCTTCAAATTCCAAAATTTGATCAACTTATAATCCCCAACACGAATGGATGAATGTGGCTTGCCAAAATAATGAAACACCAACTCATCTTTTTTTCTGCTGAATGTTGATGCTGTTGCTGCTGCAAACAAGGACTTGAAACTCGTTCCATCCAAATTTGCTGGCAAGGAATTTTTATTGCCTGCTAAGTCACTGAGTGTGGGTAAAATATCCCAACCCGTAATTGGGATGTTCGTCTGCGTACCTCCCTTGATTCCTGGTCCAATCACCATAAACGGAACCCGCACCCCTCCTTCATACAAGGTCCATTTGCCTCCGCGAAGCGGATAACTGTTTGTTTTATTTTTCAATGTTGATGGATGATCAAACTTGTTTTTTATAGGTGGTACAGATTCTACCGCTCCATTGTCGGCCATCAAAATAACATAGGTATTATCGCCTATTCCCAACTCCTCTATCTTGTCCAATATCTTTCCTATTCCTGCATCCAAATCCTCTAACATGGCGGCGTAACTTGCATTGGTGTGTACTTCCCCTTTCTTTTTCTGTTGATACTTTTTGTAGGTTGCTTCCTTTGCTTGATAATCTACATGCGTTGCATAATGCGACACCTGCATGTAAAATGGATGTCCCGCTTTTGCCTGCCTTCCCATAAAATTCAAGGCCCTGTCTGTAATCGTTTCAATTCTCTTGGGATCATTGTTTAAAAACAAATCGGTCCACTTGCTTTCTTTGGTTGAATTCATATCCCCATTCCTGTTTCCCGTGTTTCCATCGCTTTCATCATAACCCAAATCTTCCGGGAACAAATCCGCTCGCAAATCCCACTTGCCATAATGAGCCGCTTTATAAGATGGGGAAATTGATTTTAACACAGATGGAATCGCTGCCACTTTTTTAAAATCGGGATGGTAATTCTCCTTGAACATGGCATCTCCCTGACGCGCTGGTGATTGTCCAAATTGTATGCTTCGGCGGGTTGGACAACATAGTGCACAGGGTGCATATCCATTGGTGAAACGCATGCCCTTCGCTGCAAACCGCTCTATCTGTGGCGTTTCATAATAATCACTTTTTGAATTTGATACAGCATCATTCATCAATTGTGAGGTGCTTGTCCACCCCTGATCATCCGTCAAAATCAAAATAAAATTGGGCTTCTTTTCAGTGGCTGCATCGTTATAAACCACAAAAGCTGTCATCCCTAAAACGCAGGTTATCATTGCACCAATTGCCAGTTTTTTCAACATGCCTTGCCTCAATTTTTTCATCAAATCTTCTATTTATTTTTTTTGATTTCCTACCGTTAAATTCATCAAATTCAATCTTTTTATTGATGCGGGAAATTCGTCTGAAACCTCCTTCAGAAGTGGGTTTCCTTCAACAACCTCCATCAATTTCGCGGCTTCTTTTTCTTTGCCTTGATATTTATTTCCTTTGCTTTCTAATGTTCCACTTGAAACCATCACCGCTGTTTTTTCTGTATTCCACGCTTTAACCAATGCTGGTTTTGAGGCATCCATTTCAGCAGAAATATGCCAATTCCCAACGCTAAAATGTCCATCAACTTTATTGACAGCCACCGGTTGAAAACTGCCATCGGGTTTCACCTGGAAAATAGCGAGGTATCGCATCTTCTCTTTTTTTTCTGTTGATATAGCCTTGAAATGCCACTGATTTTTGAAGTTAACAGTGTCTCCATCTTCATTGACTTTGTTCGTCCAATTGTCCACCGGCACTGAAAACTGATCCGTTAATTTGTACTCAATCGCTGATGAAGAGAATAACGAAACTTGCGCTTGTGCGAGTTCATTTCCAGACAAGATGGTTTTTTTCGTAGGATCGATTTTCATCATATTGTCATTATGCAACAACCAACTCCACTCTGCTGGATGATCTGCTTCTAACTCATCATAAATCACCACAATTGATGGTCGTAGCATGATATAATGCCTCCTGAAAAGCTTCATACCTGCATCAATATTTTGTCCTTCGTCTTTCCCGGAATATGCATTTGATGCGTCACCTACGGCATAGGAAATTTGATTTCCATGGATGAACCTTGGAATATAGCCGTAGCCTCCAGCATTGAATGCCTGCCCCTTTCCATCAATTAAAATGCCATTGTGCCCCTGGGTATGCTTGTGCCATTCTAAAAAATGCGGATCGCCCATGGCGGGACGATACCCGGAATTGTAGAATAGGCGTTTGCCCCCATAGGCAATGTTGAAGGTATTTTGGTCAGCGTGCGTATGCGCCATAGATGCGTAAGGACTGCTCCTTATTGACATCATGAGGCTCGTTTTGCTATTTTGCAGCGTAGTATGCATGTAGGCTACACCTATTTCAGGGAAAACTGCGGCCTCGGGAAATTTTATGTTGGGTGATATAGGTGGCAGTTTCAATTGATTCCCTTTCTGCAACCTGAACCAGCGAAATTCTGGATCTTCAGAAATGTCTTTCCCTACACCTTTGGCAATGGTTTTTGAATACCAAGCTGCATAGGGATCATCGAACAACCGCGCCATGACATCCGTATAGCCGGCATAATTGATATTGGGAGATGAATACTTATCGCCATCATTGCAAAACCCATCTGCTACCGAATTGGGAGGAAATGCATAAACAAGCCAACGCGGGTTATTTTTGAACCAAGGGGATCCCATAAAATCGACTCCAGTAAGGTCCTTGAAAATAGAAGAAACCTCTATCAATGTCAGTGTATTCATCCCGAAATATGAAGTACCATTGAACCATGCACCATCTTCTTCTGCCATTTTAGGTGCTTGGGCAATCCACAATTCATAGATATATTCCAACCATTTTATGGCTTCAGGAACCTCCCCATGCAAAGCCAACGATGTTTGCAACATGTTGTGCAAAATATGCTGCCAAACGTGCATGGAAGAAGACCTACTTTCAACTTGTCCAATCCAAAGTGTATAAAAATATTTTGCCCTTGCTGTTGTTTGTTTGATAATTTTCGCTCTTTCGTATTCTGTCAACAAATCCCAAAAAGTATCAAGTCCAATGGCCAAGGATGACATAATCCCAGCATCCCCAAAATCATTGTTGTGCGATGGTCCCTTAGTATCCCAAGTAGCAAGTTCCAACATCCATGTCCTTGCTGTTGTAAAATAAACGGTATCTCCTGTTAGCACATAGGCTTGTGAAAGTGCATTCAATACTTTTTGAATTTTCCAGCCAGACCACTTGCTTGCCAAATTGGCTATTTTTTCGGTCTCAAAATCATCTTTTCCTTTGTATGTTGGAAGTGCAGCAGACTCCTTTAAAACTGGTATTGTCAAATAACTACTCGCCTCTTTGATGATCAATGATGACTCTTTATATCTTGCTGCATTCATTCGAAAGGCAAGCTGGTCTTGCTTCCTGACCAATACCCTTGGATGTGATGATGGAATTGCTGCCACCAACTTTTTAACATCGGGAGTATGAAATCTTCTTGATGTGGGTGTGATGACAAATGAATCCACCTCATTCCACGATCCTTCATTTACTTTAAATTGCCAATACCATTTCCCATTTGATAACTGTGTATGTGGATTGAACATGGCATATGGCAGCCCCGATTTTTCAATCAATTGACTGCTAAAATCTTTTGATGATGATAGCCTAACACTGTAGATCGCTTTTTTGGTTGATGGCCACTGAAAACTTGGTGAGTTGAACCGAGGTTCTTCGCCTTTTGATGGACTAGTCCATATCCTAATTTTGGGATAAGGTGCATCAAAAACAGTTGAATTCGCTTGGTTCTGCTGGCAATAACCGATTTCTACCATCCCCATTAATCCTAGACTACAGATCAAAATTTTTATCATCTTGCTGATAGCTTTATTTCTTGTTGTTTTTTTGCCAATCCTGGTATTGTTTTTTCAATTCCTCCACTTTCTCTGGATAAACATTGGCGATGTTTTTCATCTCACCTGGGTCAGATTCTAAATCGACCAGAAACAATGCATCTTCTTTTGTAAGCTCCGCCTTACTGCTCTTGTCAACTGGATTTCCCATCAATTTCCATTTCCCCTTTCTTGCAGCCCACATGTCTTTTCCAAAAGCCCAGCAATAGCCCTGCTCATGGGCAGTTGGTGCACTCGCGTTATTGATCACACCTACCAAACTCTTTCCATCCAAATCTTCCCGCTGTAATTTGATGTTGCAATATGCTGCCAAGGTTGGAAACCAATCAGTATTAACCGCAAACTGCTCTCTTACTTGTCCTGCTGGCACTTTCCCGGGCCAACTGATGATGGATGGCACTTTGATACCCCCCTCAAACAAACAGGCCTTAGCGCCCCTTAAATTGCCTGCATTGCCTCCACCAAAATGGGCGCGCTCTTCTGTTGAATAGCCGTTGTCGGACTGAAAAACAATGATGGTATTTTTTGTCAGTCCCAAATCCGCTACCTGCTTCAGCAATTGTCCAACTTTATCATCCAAGGTTGACATAAATGCCGCGTACAAATTGCGCGGATATGCCAACCCTTTGTTTTTATAATATTCCAACCACTTCGGATCGCCCTGATAAGGATAATGTGGTAGGTTGATGGCAAAATACATGAAGAAGGGTTTGGTCTTCGATGTGGTCATAAACTGACCGGCCTCTTTCAGCATCAGGTCTGGGAAAAACTGACCTGGATAATACACCTCTTTTCCGTTTCGGTAGAGGTCGTGTTTGTTTGGCCCATTCCAATAAAAGAAATGAGAGTAATTATCGATGCAGCCCACCATATGGCCAAATGAATGGTCAAAACCTTGGGCGTTTGGTCTCATTTCAGGCTTGTATCCCAAGTGCCATTTGCCGATATGTGCCGTTGCGTATCCAGCTGTTTTGAACATCTCTGCCATCGTGAACCTGTCGGAAGGCATGCCCACCGCGTCATTCAGCTCGGAGGCATTGCCCGGCAATCCTGCCCGCTGCGGATTCAATCCTGTTAGCAACGAAGCCCTTGAAGGTGAACAAACCGGAGATGCATAAAAATTAGTGAACATGGTCCCACTCCTGGCGAGTCTGTCAATGTTCGGTGTTTCCAAATCTTTGGAACCATAACAATTGAGGTCGATAGCACCTTGATCGTCTGAATAAATCACGATGACATTGGGTTGTTGCTGTGCCACGGATGTGGCTGCACAAAAGATAATGCAAGCCAACGCAATGCTTTTTGTGTAAGAGAGGATGCGCATGATGATTTATTTAATGAGGTTCTTTATATATGGGTCCTTGTTTTTTGTAGCCCATTCCATCAACTGTGTCCTGCATGTTTGCAAGGCGGTTTTGTATTTGGGATTGTTTGCCAAGTTAACCATTTCACCGGGGTCATTTTTCAAGTCATACAGGGTTTCTTTTTCTTGCCCTTCATTGTAAATCCAGTACTTGAACTGTCTGTTTCTTAGCATCCGTCCTTCTGGCTTTAGGTCTTTGCCATCAGCCCCAGCGCCTTGAATGATGTGATCGGACACCACCACATAATCTCTATTTGTTGGTGAGATGTCTTTTTCGAGGTATTGCTTCAAACTATTGCCAGGATAACGTGCCGGGACAGGAATGCCTGCAAAATCTGATAAGGTGGGTAAAATATCTGTTCCTGATTGCACCAAATAAGCTGATTGGCGGGGTTTTACACCATTGTAATTGATGATGAACGGAACCTTTGCAGCTTCTTCATATAAAACAGTTTTTTGGTTCCAAAGATGCGCTCCTTGCATGTCTCCATGATCACTGGTAAACACGATTATCGTGTTTTTGTCCTTGCCAGATTCCTTCAAAGATTGCAGTACCCTTCCTATTTCTGCATCTACTTTCTCAATCAACCTGTAATATGACCAAATATATTGACGCCATTTATCTTCTGTAAATGCACCTACAGGAAATGCATCGCTGTTTTGCATAGAGGCACGCACAAATTTCATGATATCAGTCTCATTGGCAGATGGCTTTGCATTAGGCCTAAGGGGTGGACATAAGTCAGCAGGCGGAGCATTTCCAATGGCGCCATCTGGTAATTTTTCACCACGTGCCCATTGGCAGATATTGTGTGGGTTCATGAATGATACGACCAGCAAAAACGGGTTATCGCGTTTGGTCTTTATGAAACTTCCTGCCAAGATTGGTGAGGTGCTGTCATCTCCATTTCCTGTTTTATTGGGAAGATAATCGAAGCCATGGGTGTCTGGCGTTTTTCTATCATAAGGCAGGTGCCATTTCCCTACATAACCTGTTTCATAACCTGCGGTTTTAAAAATGCTGCCCAGCGATGGAAATATTTTCGGATCAACTTTCTTTTCATCATTGCTTTGAATACCCACTTCATGAGGATACCTTCCGGTGAAAATGGAACTGCGTGATGGAACACAAAGTGGATTGGCACAATAGGCATTCTTAAAAACCACGCCAGTTTTTGCCAACTGATCTAAATTGGGGGTGTTGATGTATCTGTTGCCGAGGTTGAAACTCATCGATTCTGCAGACAATTCATCCGTCATAATGATGAGGATATTGGGTTTGTCTTGAGCAGAAAGAAGCGATGCACTTCCCCAAAAAAATATAGACAACAATGCAGTCGAAAATTTAATGCTCTTCATGTGGGTCTGTATTATTTTGTGTTTGATTGATTATTGAATGGTGAAAGTATATTTCCCCTTCTTTGTGATATTCTTCATCTTGAACTTTGCCCGATACAAAGTACTCCCCCAAGTATGTGCAATTTTTGAATCTTGTAGTTTTATCTCTTCGATGTCAATTTCAAATTGTTTCGGATCGTAAGAAATAGTAATGCTGCTGTCATCGCTGTTTTTCACAACCATTTTTCCTGGAACTGAAATGTTAGGCAATGCAACAAGCATCATGGGCAACATGATGTTTTTCTTGGATGTTGAAAACTCATAATTGTCAGCAATGAGAATTGATTTTCCTTTGATATGGGTGATGGTTCTTTCCCATTTATTTAATCCGAGACTGTCGTTATAAGTTTTTGAAATGTCTTGCTTGAATGTATTTTTTTTGGCATCACTAACATAAGAAACATTTGATGCGCTGTATTTTCTGCCGGTTTGCTGAACTGCATCATCAATTACAGGAAGCATGTTGTGGTATCCAGAACTGATCACCCAACTCTTCCCATAATCTTTTGTATAGGTCCCAGCTCCAACATCTATCAACACAGGTTTCCCATTGTAAAAAATCATAAAACTTCCTACGTCATTGTGGTTATGACTTTCCTGATTATGTCCTGCCTTAGCGGCAATGTATAAGCCTTGTGTTGATGATTCTTTATCCCTTGAAACCATCACTTGAATATCTGGTAACCATGCGCTTCCTATGAGTGGCTCAACGGATTTTATAGAGAATAATTCTTTAGAATAGTACAACTCAGGAAGTTTTCTAAGAAGCGAATATCCCTCCGGCATGTTTACAAGGCCATTATTTTTATTGGCCAGGAAAGCCCCCATTTCCATCATTGTTGTAGAACCAACAGCTTTGCCATAACGGTAAATCAACATGGGAGAATGATTGGTTTTAGAAACAGCATCAGCAAAATTCAGGTAATAGCCATTTCCAATGTATGCTTTGAAAATAAATTCACCCATACTTTTAATAAGTGGTTCATTAAACAAGTTGAATTTATGGTTGGTTGCCATTGATACTAGGTCAAGACAATCAAATGTTGACGCAGCTGCCTTCCCCCAATAACCAGGACCTTCGTCGCAACCACCATCAGCTGGATAGGGATCCAAATAATTATCCAACACATCAAATACCCGATGAACAAATTTTGCCCTGCGGTCCTTGTTTTTTTCTAACAATAAAATAGATGAAAGTAAATTTGAACTGATCCAAGGATTCCAATTGTTTGGACGCCTCTCTAAAAATGATCTCTCTTTGTATGACAATGTTGAATCAACGTTTTTACGGCCATAACCCATCCAGCGGTATTTGGGATCAGATTCAATGACTTTAAAAATTCTTCGGTCTATTTCAACATAAATTCTTTCCTTGACTAATGGATTTACTTTATCCAATTTATCACCCATCAAATGCGAAACCCATGCAAGCAAGGAAGATGTTTCTGCTGCAAATAAATCAACAACGGGATCATTGACATCAGCCAGACCTATCCCTTTTTTTTGGTAAGATAAATGAGCAGGAACGCCCCAAAATGTTTCCTCGCAGATGGACCAAATTCCATCCACAATATCCTCCATAAACCTTCCCTTGTTTTCGAGCAATTCGCCAATAACCAATGTTGACAAAGCATCTCGGCGAGAGAAACTGATTTTCTCAAAGTTTGTTCTGTTGCCATTTTCAGCATAATCCAAAAAGACTGAAGCCCTTGTCATAGGCCAATTATAACCCAACAGAGCCTCTGCTTGTTGGATATGTTTTGCATGTTGTTCGGGTGTTAAAATTGATTTCCATGCTGAATATTTATTGATGCCTGGAAATGGAACCCAATCAGCTGGCTCTTGTATTTGTTTTTTAAAAAAATCAACAGTATAACCTTGCTTTAATATATGCCGTCCTTCTTGTCCATTTGCAGTTAAAAAAATCTGCATGAACAAAATGCATATAAAAATGCTTTTACTTTTTACTGTAACAAATTTTTTCATGCGCTTTCTTTAAACTAATTGAACAATCTCATTTGGTTTTTTTGAATCTGGAATTATCGCCCTGCTTGATTTTAAAAATATTGGGGTTATAGTCACTTATATTCTTTAAATCTAAAGACAACTACATTATATCACAAAATGTGATAAAGAATCACAAAAATTTTATTTTTCGATCATCCTGCAATATTTTTTGCAACCTAGTTAAAGCTTCAATATAAAAATAATCTGCGTAAATACTTGAAACATCTACATCTTCATTCGTAGGTTTACTACCAGTTGAATGAATCAAGAAAGAATCATTTTCTCCTCTGCTCAAATATTTAGGAGAGGAAAGTGACCAAAGTATTCTTTCTGCGAATTCACGATAATACCTCCTATCATAAATTGTATTTTGGAGTTCAGAAAGTTCAAACAATGCGGATGAAACTATTGCAGCAGCAGAAACATCCTTTGGTGCATTTGGAATTTTCGGATCATTAAAATCCCAGTAAGGGATGTAATCATCAGGCAATCGACTTAAATAGGTAACAAGCAAAGCCTCAGCAGCTCTTAGGTATTTTATATCGCCCGTTTCACGGTAACTGATGGTAAATCCATATATCCCCAATGCCTGTCCACGCGACCATGTAGAACTATCTGCATACCCACTGCTGTTCTTTTTACGTAAACACTCACCAGTAATTTTATCATAAACAGATACTTGAAACACCGTTGAATCTGTTCGAATATGGTTATTCATCAACACATAAGCATGTGAATTTGCCTTGTTAGCCATGCTTTTGTTTTTTGTAACCCTAGAAGCTAAAAAAAGCAATTCCAAATTAAGCATGTCATCAACAGCGGTGTTATGTGGCCCCAAAATGCTGTCACCAATTTTTCCTGGCCACGACAAAAATGTTCCTGCTTTCTTATTAAATAAGGGCATCAATGAATCAGCGGCATTCACCAAAACTCGTTTGTATTCTTTATTTCCAGTGAGTCTGTAACCATTCCCATAACTGCTGTTTAAAATGAAACCCAACTGATAAGAGCTTAATGGCTGCTTTAAAATAGAACCCAATTCGGCAGTAAATTTTTCAGCTTCAACCCTTATTTTTTCATTTTCGGTTGCGTCATACATATGCCACAAAATACCAGCCCAAAAACCACTCGTCCAATCCCCCGCTGGCTGAGTACGCCAATGATTTTCTCCAGCAGGGATTGTCCTTGGCAATTTGTTATATGCTTTTAAATGATTTAGGGTTGCCCTTGTTTTATTCTCACAATAATTGATGGCCTTTTCTACATCCACCAAGTTCCAAAATTCTAATTCCGGCAATTCTTTTTGAAATGCAAAAGATTCATTTTCGGCACTCAAAATAAAAAAAATAAAGAAGAGTAAAATACTCTTTTTTAAGGGTTTAAGTAAAACAATTGTTTTAAATATCATCTCAATAAATGTTTTCAAAATTTTATAATCATTTTTTTGAGTCTGACCTCATCCATTTTCAATTGAATTCCTGCATAGCAATTAAATGTTTCTACCCTTGCTTCACTCTTTAAACTCATTTTGTTCAAAATGTAGCAGTGATTAAATAAAGTTAACAGATAGGAAGACCAAACTTCTTCCGATCTAACGAAAATTAATTTAATAAATTTTGCTATTCCTAACATTATCCTATAA
>Ga0209550_10001144_pt1 | contig 25609 bp, 26 predicted proteins | sample LauGreSuBDMM15SN_2_FD_187567 | JGI IMG/M metagenome (GOLD analysis project Ga0209550, IMG submission 187567) | Freshwater lake microbial communities from Lake Michigan, USA - Su13.BD.MM15.SN (SPAdes) (version 5) | ecosystem: Environmental > Aquatic > Freshwater > Lake | place: Lake Michigan... | reverse complement strand
CGCCGTTGTCGCGCAACGATTGCCAATACTCTTGCCAACCATCTTCGCCGTACTCGGCAATGGTGGCCATCAAAAAAGCTAAGCCAGGTGAAGAAGTGAGGGGGCTTGGCACAACGAGCCTGTTGGCGTAGTTCTTGTTTGTCAGCGCATCCAATGTCAGCGGCGGCGTGATTTTTTGTTCTGCAAACCATGCAATGTCGTAGTTGATGCACACGTCGCCAGTGTCAACCGGCGTCACTTCGTAGCTAGGGATATCGGCAAGCACGGATTCGCTCATGAACTGGGTGTTGGCGGTTTCATAGGCAACAAACACGTCTGCCTCTAGCGCTCGAGAGAGCAACGTGTTGTCCACGCCCCACAGCACGTCTCCCTCGGGGTTGCCAGCAGTGAGCGCTGCCTTTGTCACCAGTTCGCCGGCGTCGCCCGAGCGAACGATTTCCACTTTGATGCCGGTCAGTTCAGTAAATGCGTCAAAGATCCCCTCTGTTGGGGTGAACGATTCGTGTGCAAGCAGCGTCAGCGTTACGGGGTCACCGCTGGCGGAAGAAGCAGATGTGGATGTGTCTGTTGTAGAAGCAGAGCAACTTGCAAGTATCAGTGTTGCGGCAATTATGGAAATGCGTTTCATATCAGCCCTCCAAGGCGTTCGGTTGAATGACAAATAGGTCGCCGTTTGTAACGGCGATCGTTGCTTGTGGTTCGGCCATCTCGTTGCTTATCCCGCGCGTGGAATGGACCAACAACGATTCGTTGTGCAATGTCCAGCGCAGGCCACTTGTACTGATGCCTTCTGCGTTTCCGCCAGCGGGCGTGATGCCAACGATGCTGCCGACGGGGCCAGTAATTTCAATTGAGCCTGGGCCACAAACCAAATGCAACTGGGCCGTGTCCCAAAAAGCCTGCACACTGCACTCGGCAAGTGCGGGGTGTTGCATCACTGCCAGCACACCAAGTTGGTGATCGAGCCTTCCGCCGCCACCAGTAATCAAAATGATTTTCCGTGCCCCGCGAGCAACGGCCGTGAGCAAGGCCAGCTCTGTATCGGTATTTTCTTTGTCGCGCGGTACCCGCTCGATGTCTGAACCCGTTACTTCGGCAACCGCGAGCACCGCTGGGTCGACCGAGTCCATGTCGCCAACCACTGCAGCAACGCGCAGACCCAAGTCGATTGCTGCGTGCAGCCCAGAGTCGGCCGCAATCACGAAGTCGTAGCGAGGTAGATGCTGAATGACCGAACGTTTTGGCGATAGGCCACCAATAACCACGAGGGCGGTGGTGTCATGTGCACTTGTTGCGTTCATCGGTTGCGTTCCCTTTGCTGGCATTACCCAGCCGGTATTCGGGTCGATGGCTTGTGGCCACCCTCTCAGCCAGCCAATAAGCCAGCTCCCCGTGCGTGAAAACTCATTGTACCCCCGGTGAGGACCACGAGCAATACACACGGGTATCCTGTTGCTTGTGAGCCCCTTTGCAACAGATACTCCAACAGTCGACAAGACCAACACCATCGTCAGCGTTTCGCCCATTGCGCACGTCAAGTTGCTCGAGTTGCGCGACGCCGAAACCGAAGGCGCACAACTGGGCCTACGCCTCGAAATCTTGTCGCAACCTGGCGAAGATTTCCGCTACGACTTGTCTTTCGATTTTTTCACCAAGGCCGCATTCAGCGATGAAGTGCGCACCATCGACGGGCTCAAGATCATCATCCCCGCAAAAGATGTTGAGAGCTTCCAGGGTGCAACAATCGATCACTCTGATTCTCAGGGCTTGCTCATTCGCAACCCCAACAAGCCAATCGCGCCAAAAATTGAGGGGCTCGTCAACGACGACGACATCTCCGCCGAGATCGAAACAATCGTTACTGCCGAAGTAAATCCAATGCTTGCCGCACACGGCGGGTTCGTTACGTTTGCCGGCCACGACAAAGAGGGAACCGCGTACTTCACCATGGGCGGCGGTTGCCACGGTTGCTCGATGAGCAAGCAGACCATGTTGGAAGGTGTGGGCACCATGGTGTCGGAGAAGATTCCGGCAATAGTTAAGGTGCGCGACCTCACCGATCACTCAACAGGCGCAAACCCGTTCTATTCGTAATACGAATTAGTAGGTAGTACTGAGGCGGATTTCTTCAAAGATTGGGTTGAGGGCTGCAAATAAGTCGCCCGCATCAATCAACTTTTGGTGATCGCCAACAAACTTGATCTTGCCACTGATGAACGCCTCTTGTGCATTCAATGTGCCATTGGAAACTGCTACTGCGGTTTCGTACGACTCGGTAAAACGAACGTGCTCTTCAGGCGCTTCACCTGGTGCAAAGACAACCTTGTCATTGCTGGATTGCAAATGGTAGGTGGTGTCGCCAAATGGCGTGCCGGTTACTACTTGAGTGAGGCCAACGTTGTGTTGGGAAGCGAGTGACTGCAACTCGCTGTTTGCGGCAACTGCTGCCGCTACTGAAGTGATCCATTCGGTGCTGAGGTATCGCATAAACGAAAACTCAGCACCGAATCGAATCGATACGTACTAGGCGGCAACCATGCTCTCGGTCTTACGACGCGAGAACGCAATTGCAACGACCAAGATGGCAAGCGAAACGCCGGAAATGGCGAGGCGTGCTGCGTCGTTGTCCTTCAAGTTGATGATTGCTGGCAAGATCAACAATGCCACCAAGTTCATTACCTTGATCAGTGGGTTGAGGGCTGGGCCTGCGGTGTCCTTGAATGGGTCACCCACTGTGTCGCCGATAACGGCTGCCTTGTGTGCATCGGAACCCTTGCCACCGTGGTGACCGTCTTCGATGTACTTCTTGGCGTTGTCCCATGCTCCACCAGCGTTGCTGAGGTAGTTAGCCATGAGCTGTCCAGTGAGGATGACGCCTGCGAGGAACGCACCAAGTGCTGCGTAACCAATACCGAAACCAACAACTACTGGCGTAAGTACTGCCAACAATGCTGGGGTGGTGAGTTCACGCAACGATGCTGCGGTGCAGATGTCGATGACTGGGCCGTAGTCCGGCTGCTTGGTGCCGGCCATGATGCCGCCGTCTTTGAACTGGCTGCGTACTTCTTGCACAACTACGCCTGCTGTGCGGCCTACCGCACGAATGGCGAGTGCCGAGAACATCATTGCAACCGAACCACCAATGAGCAGACCAATGAAGGTCTTTACATCGGAGACGTTGATCTGTGTTTCTGCTGCCTTAAAGATTGCGTCGCCTTCAAGACCAAGCTTGAGTTCGCCTGCAATCGTTTCGATGTAGGAAGCAAACAATGCAACTGCGGCAATAACTGCCGAGCCAATTGCGAAGCCCTTGGTTACAGCCTTTGTGGTGTTACCAACAGCGTCGAGGCTGACGAGGATCTTGCCTGCTTCGCCCTTCAGTTCGCCAGCCATTTCGGCAATGCCTGCAGCGTTGTCGGATACTGGGCCGAAGGTGTCTTCAGAAACGATGACGCCAGTTGTTGCCAACATACCCATGCCGCACAATGCGACGAGGTACAAGGAGAACTGGATGCTTCCGCCGCCGAGCCACAAGGTTGCGCCAAGTGCCACTGCGATGCACAAGATTGCGTACACCGACGACTCGAGGCCCGATGCTGTTCCCGAAAGAACAACAGTTGCTGGGCCGGTTTCTGTGCTTTCTGCGATTTCTTGCACTGGGCCGTACTCGGTGCCAGTGAAGTATTCGGTGAGACGGCTGAGTACTTGTGCAAGTACCAAACCAATAACCACTGCACCAAACAAACGAAGACCAATGTTGGACATGGTTACTGCTTTTTCACCAAATTCGGTTGTGCCCATTTCTGGGTTTCCTACGTAGTACTGGGCCAACAAGAAGGTGCCGATGACGGTGATGATTCCTGCTGTGAGGAAGCCGCGGTTGATTGGCTTCAACGCGTTGGTTTCGCCTTCGCGTGCGCGCACTGCGAACACACCAGCGATAGATGCGATCACGCCGATGGCGCGAGCTGCAAGTGGGAATACCAAACCAAGCGCTGGGTTAAGGCCTACTGCGTTGAACGCAGCAACACCCAAGATGATCGAGGCAACGAGTGTTACTTCGTAGCTTTCGAACAAGTCGGCAGCCATACCGGCACAGTCGCCCACGTTGTCGCCCACGTTGTCTGCAATGGTTGCAGGGTTGCGTGGGTCGTCTTCCGGGATTCCTGCTTCAACTTTGCCCACCAAGTCGGCGCCTACGTCGGCTGCCTTGGTGAAAATGCCACCGCCAACGCGGAGGAACAATGCCAACAGCGAACCGCCGAAGCCGAAGCCAACGAGCATTGCTGACGAAGTGTTTTGGAACAACGCGATGATGACGGTTGCACCGAGCAAACCAAGACCAACGGTGAACATGCCTGCAACACCACCGGTGCGGAATGCAACCTGCAGCGCATCTTTCATGGAGCCACGAGTTGCGGCTGCTGCAGTACGCACGTTGCCGCGCGTTGCAAGTGTCATGCCGATGTAACCGGTGAGACCGGAAGCAACACAACCCAAGACGAATGCAAGCGTGCGGTAGATGCCGGACTCGACAAAGCTAAGTGCTGATTCGCCGCCTGGCTTTTCAATTGCGACCGAGGTGAGGAAGACCACAGCGCCAACGGGGATGAGGATCATCCCGATGGTGCGGAACTGGCGCTTGAGATATGCCCAAGCACCAACTTGAATCGCGCGAGCGATCTCTTGCATTTTTGCTGTGCCCTGATCTTCTTTCAAGACTTGTACGGCTAGGAACCAGCCGACGAGCAAGGCAAGAATGGCGGCACCAGCGGAAAGACCGAGGATTGCCCATTCACCGCCTTTAAGGGTGAATGTTTGCCAGCCGCCTTCGGATGCGAATAGTGACGTCACGTGTGATTTCTCCGTTAATGATTGTGAGGCCCGCCCTAATTGGGAGCCTGTGGAATGTGTCTCGCAAAGTGTAGAGAATCTGGGTGCCTTGGGGCGAAATACCCCGATTGGACCCAAGGTGAGACCATGTTCACGCCTTCAGCGGCTCCTATATATAGGGATGCCTTGAGATGGGTTGTTCGCTGTCTTGGTGGCAGAACTAGCGTGAAGACGATCCTTATGTCTCAAACCTCAACAACAACTGGCCTTCGGCGGGCACCCGTAACGGGCACCGCAACACGGGCACGGCGCAAACGCCCATTTTTGATCGACCTGTATTCCACCGCGGTTGGCAAGAAGTATGTGATGGCCATCTCGGGCATCGCGATGATGGGCTTCGTTTTGTTCCACATGATCGGCAACTTGAAGATGTATCAGGGCCCAGAGGCCTTTGACAAGTACGCCGAGTTTTTGAAAAAACTGCTCTATCCACTTGCGCCAAAAAATTCAGTGTTGTGGATTCTTCGTGGTGGGTTAGTCACGATGTTGCTCTTACACCTTCACGCTGCGTGGTCTCTCACTCGTCTTAACCGTCACGCGCGTGCAGTGAAGTATCAGGGGCCACGTGATTATCAGGTTGCCAAGTTTGCAAGCCGCACTATGCGTTGGTCGGGCATCATCGTGCTTGCGTATTTGGTGTGGCACTTGCTCGACTTCACGGCTGGCACCGTTAATGCCGTTGGCACCGACGGCACGTTCGTGCGTGGCGAAGTGTATGCAAACCTGGTGCGCAGTTTGGATCGTCCTGTGGTGTCTGCGTTTTACATCATCGCAAATATTTTGCTTGGCATTCACTTGTTCCACGGTTCGTGGAGCATCTTTCAATCAATGGGCTGGAACAACCCACGTTTTAATAATTGGCGTCGTGGCTTTGCAACGGGGTTTGCAACCATCATCGTTGTTGGCAACGTTTCGTTCCCTGTTGCCGTTCTCGCTGGAATCGTGAAGTAAGGAGTATGAACATGTTTGATGCAAAAATTCCGACAGGTGCGCTTGCTGATAAGTGGGATAACTACAAAGCAAACGCCAAGTTGGTTAACCCAAACAACAAGCGCAAATTCAAGATCATCGTGGTTGGCACCGGCCTTGCTGGTGCATCTGCTGCCGCAACGCTGGCCGAACTGGGCTACCAAGTTGACGCGTTTACGTTTCACGACTCTCCACGACGCGCGCACTCCATTGCTGCTCAGGGCGGCATCAACGCTGCAAAGAACTATCAAGGCGACGGCGACAGCATCAATCGCTTGTTTCAAGACACCATCAAAGGTGGCGACTTCCGCTCGCGCGAAGCAAACGTGCATCGCTTGGCTCAAGTTTCGGTCGACATCATCGACCAGATGGTTGCCCAGGGTGTTCCATTTGCTCGCGAGTATGGCGGCCAATTGGACAACCGCAGTTTTGGCGGTGCTCAGGTCAGTCGCACGTTCTATGCACGCGGTCAGACCGGTCAGCAACTGCTCATTGGCGCGTACCAGCAAATGGCACGTCAAATTGGTTTAGGGGGCGTGCGGTTATTTAATCGAACCGAACTCGTTGACACCGTAGTAGTCGACGGTCGTTGTGCCGGAATTGTTGTGCGCGACTTGCTTACAGGCGAGATTCAATCGCATGCGGCACACGCAGTTGTGCTGGCAACGGGTGGCTACGGCAACGTGTACTTTTTATCGACAAACGCAATGAACAGCAACGCCACTGCAGCATGGCGCGCACACCGGCGCGGTGCAATGTTCGGCAATCCATGTCTCACGCAGATTCACCCAACTTGCATCCCACAGGCAGACGAAACCCAGTCGAAGCTCACGCTGATGAGCGAGTCGCTTCGTAACGATGGGCGCGTGTGGGTGCCAAGCAGTCCTTCCGACGAACGCCCCGCAGACCAAATCCCAGAAGCCGAGCGCGACTACTTCCTCGAGCGTTTGTACCCCAGCTACGGCAACCTGGCTGCGCGCGATGTGTCGTCTCGTGCTGCAAAGCGTCTTGTTGACAAAGGTCAGGGCATCGGGCCGCTCAAAAACGGTGTCAATTTGGATTTTGCCGCTGCGATCGAACGTCTTGGGTTGGATGTAGTTAAAGAGCGATACGGCAACTTGTTTGAAATGTACGAGCGCATTGCCGGCGAAGACCCTTACAAGACGCCAATGCGTATCTACCCAGCAACGCACTACACCATGGGCGGTTTGTGGGTGGACTACGAATTGATGACGACAATTCCTGGCTTGTATGCCGCAGGCGAAGCCAACTTCTCCGACCACGGTGCAAACCGTTTGGGTGCTTCGGCACTGATGCAAGGTTTGGCCGACGGCTACTTCGTGTTGCCGTACACCATCAGCAATCAACTGGCATCGCTCTTGGGTAAAACAATCCCCGGCATTGATCACCCTGCGTTCAAAGAAGCCGAGAACGAAGCCAAGGCGCGCTTCAGTGGGTATGTAAACAACAAGGGAACACGTTCGCCCGACTGGTTCCATCGTGAACTTGGCAAAATCATTTGGAATGAATGTGGCATGGAGCGCACGCGCGAAGGCTTGCAGGGCGCTCTTGTTGATCTGCCGGCCCTGTATGACGAATTCAAAAAGGATCTTCGCGTAACTGGAACCGGCGAGTCGATGAACCAAACTTTGGAGAAGGCTGGCCGAGTCGACGACTTCTTCCAGTTGGGCATGGCAATGTGCCAAGACGCGCTTGCGCGTGAAGAAAGCTGCGGAGCTCACTTCCGTTCCGAGTACCAAACCCCAGAAGGCGAGGCTCAGCGCGATGACGAGAATTATTGTCACGTTGCAGCATTCGAGTGGACGGGTGACCCAATGAAATCGAAGCGCAACGTTGAAGAACTTGTGTTCGAAACCGCACATCTTGCAACAAGGAGCTACAAGTGAGCCACCTCAAAAATCTCACCCTCAAGGTGTGGCGCCAAAGCGGCCCAACCGACTCGGGCCACTTCGAGACATACAACGTCGACGAAATCAGCGATGAGGCATCGTTCCTCGAGTTGCTCGACGTGTTGAACGAGCGCCTCATCTCCGACAACAAAGAAGCAGTGGTCTTCGATCACGACTGTCGCGAGGGTATTTGCGGAACTTGCTCGTTGATGATCAACGGCGTTGCCCACGGCCCACAGCGTGCAACCACCACCTGCCAGCTGCACATGCGTTCGTTCAAGAGCGACGACACCATCGTTGTCGAGCCATGGCGCGCAACTGCCTTCCCAATCATCAAAGACCTCATGGTCGATCGTTCACCGCTCGACCGCATTATCGAATCGGGTGGTTTCATAACCGCCGTCACCGGTGGTGCTCCTGATGGAAACCTGATCCCTATTCCGAAACCGGTTTCCGATGCCGCAATGGACTCGGCGCAGTGCATTGGCTGTGGCGCGTGTGTCGCCGCATGCCCTAACGGCGCCGCAAGCTTGTTCACCGGTGCAAAAATTGCCCACCTCAATCGTTTGCCGCAGGGGCAGGCCGAGCGTTACAAGCGAACGGAAGCAATGGTGGAAACAATGGACGAGCACTTTGGTTCGTGCACCAATCACGGCGAATGTTCGGCAGCGTGCCCGAAGGAAATCTCGGTCGATGTGATTGCACTCATGAATAAGGACTATCGCGCCTCCAAGTTCAAGAGCCGTAAAGAACTCAGCCGTAGTTAGTAATAGCCCAGCATGTTGAGTGGTCTTGCAACGTGGGTGCAAGACATTATTGAACAATTGGGGTACTGGGGAGTAGCGCTTCTCGTCATTATCGAGAACGTATTTCCTCCAATCCCTTCCGAAATTGTGCTGCCGTTTGCGGGCTTCGTTGCGCAGCGCGGCGATGCATCGGTCTACCTCATGATCCTTGCCGCAACAATTGGTTCAGTCATTGGCGCACTTGTGTTGTACTACATCGCGGCAGCTATCGGGCCAGAGCGCTTACGCCATTTCGTTGTGCGATACGGCAAGTGGTTCGGCGTCAAAGAGTCGGACTTAACTAAAGCCGAAGCATGGTTCGATCGACGCTCCACGGCTGCTGTGCTTGCAGGCCGGTGCGTGCCGCTCATCCGATCGATCGTTTCAATCCCTGCCGGCTTTCGCCGCATGAAGATTGTCCCGTTTGTTGTTTACACATTTGTTGGCAGCGCTGTCTGGAACATTGTGTTGATTGGCGCGGGCGCGATTCTTGGCGACAATTGGGATGCCGTCGCCGACTACATCAGCATTTTTCAATATCTCGTTATTGCGGGCATTTTGTTGCTTGTCGTGCGATTTGCATTCACCATCATCAAGCGTCGTAAAGGTTAGGCAGGTGGCTGTGCCAACAGCCTTGCAGTGACACGGTCGAACCCTCTGTTTCTCGTAGTCTTATGACGATGTTTTCAATAGCCATGCTCGCTGCCACTACGGGCAGAGACACCATCGAGTCGTGGCTGCGCACCGATTTGGTGGCAATCATCATGACCATCTCTGGTGCCCATGTGCTCATGCGCCTCACGGCATTCATTGCCGAGCAACAGATTCTGCAAGTGAAGTCTCAAGCCGGTGAGCGCGACGACCTCTCGGTGCTCACCACCGGTGCACACCGTGCGGCAGTGCTTGGTGCGTTGCGATGGGGAATCAACTTCTGCATTATTGCCGTGGCGATTACCACCGTTCTGCTCAGGCTCAATTTGCCCTCTTCGGCATTGGTGTTCCTTGGCTCAATCGCCGGTGCTGGTTTGGGTTTTGGTGCACAGCAAATGGTGGGCGACGTCATTGCCGGCTTGTACATCATTGCCGAGCGCCAATTTGGTGTTGGCGACATTGTTCGCCTCGGCCCACTTGGTGTTGTGGGTTGGGTAGAGGGTCGTGTTGAAGAAGTAACGCTGCGTGTAACCAAAATTCGCACATTCGACGGCGATTTGGTCAGCATCGCCAACGGAGTTCTGCGTCACAACGTGAATATGTCTCGCGACTGGTCACGCGTGCTTGTTTCCGTTCCTCTGCCGCGTGAAAGCGACATAGAAGCTGCAATCGACAAGATTGATGCGGTGTGTGTGGCGATGGCAAAGGATCCGAGTTTTGCTCCCATGCTGATCGAAACACCAAGTGTTACTGGCGTCGACGAACTTGGCACCGAGAATGTTGAAGTACGAGTCGCTGGTCGATCGTTGCCAGTGCAACAGTGGAAGGTAGAACGCGAATTGCGCCGCCGCATTGCGGCAGAGCTTCGCGATACATATGTGGTTGCTAAAGACGGGTTAGGTAACTGATGTTTTCGTGGCGCCGCCCTCGTAACAGCACGCTTGTTTCCATTGCAATCTTTTTAGTGTCGTTTGTTTTTTGGCTTGGCCAACCACAACCCGAGAACGATCAGTCCTCAATCCCGTATCCGGATGTCAGTTGGGTCTTTGTAACCACCACCACGCAGGCGCCCGCACCCGAATCAACGCTTCCACCCGAAACCATTCCAGTGGAAACAACCATTCCCACAACGGAAACTACGCTCGACCCGGCCGCGGTCACCACTGTCGTTACGCCGTAGTCGGCACTCGTTTACTTCGTATCAACAACAAGAAACGCTTCGGCGGTGCGGCCCTTTGGCAAGCCGCCGGCTTCAGCAATCATTTGCCCCCAACCACGCATTCGTTCGGGTAGCCCTTCGGGGTCTGTGTGTTGGCTTGCGTGGCAAAGAAGTGCGGCAATCTTTTTGTCCAGCACGTCGGTGGTGTCCACGAAGTGTTTTGGGTTTGGCCCGGCCATGATCCAAGTTTCTGGCACGGCATGCGGCTCAAGACCTCGTTCGCTCAGTAACTCGGGGAATGCAAACTCGTTGCGAGCATCTGGGTAAACGGCGCACAGCGCTGCTTCGCCGGTTGCAAGATGATCGGGGTGGCTGGCATAAATGCGGTTGTAGTTTCGTTCAGACGATTGGGTAAGCACACGATCGGGCTTTACCTTGCGGATAACCGCGCTTATCTCGCGGCGCAGGTTGAGGTCGGCAACAACGGCTCCATCAGGAAACCCAAGCCAATGCAGCTTTGTAACGCCAAGCATGTTGGCTGCGGCAGTTTGTTCGCGCCTGCGTAATGCGGCAACTTCTTCGCGTGTCACGGTGTTGTCGGAGCCGCCCGCTTGCCCGTCGGTAACGAGGCAATACTCCACATCATTTCCTTCAGCGACCCAAGTGGCAACTGTGCCGCCAGCACCAAAGTCAACGTCATCTGGGTGTGCGGTAATCACAAGAATCTTCATATTGTCAGGTTACTAGCAGGAAAAAGTTTGCGAGAAGTTCACGTAAAGACAAGATCGCTGTTTCCCTTGTGACATGTTGACAGCGTTGAATAAGCGCATGACACAACACAAGAAAGTTACCAAGAAAATACAAATCGCATTGGGCTTCGTTGCAGCAGGTTTGTTGCTCGGCGCATGCGGTTCGTCCGATACCTCGTCAGATTCTGCCGAGACCACAACTGCAACTGCAACAACAGACTGCCCAGCAGCCGAGTTGGTAGAAGCAGCAAACGCGGAAGGCAAAGTAAACCTGATTGCCCTTCCCGATACATGGGCAAACTACAAGGGCATCCTTGCTGCATTCGGTGAGAAGTACGACATCGAATACCCAGTTGCAAACCCAGACGCATCTTCGGCTGACGAATTGACAGCAGTAGAAACGCTTGCCGGCCAGGCCGACATGCCAGACGCTGTGGACGTTTCGCCAGCATTCGCTCAGGAGTTTGACACCAAGGGCCTTTGGGAGCCATACCAGCCTTGCTTGTGGGAAGAAATCCCAGAGACATTGAAGGACCCTGCAGGCAATTGGGTTGCTGCGTACTACGGCCTCATGGCAATCGGTACGAACACAACAGTTGTTGCTGAAGCACCAACATCCTTCGCTGATTTGAAGGATCCGATGTACAAAGGACTTGTCGCATTGAATGGTGACCCACGCGAGTCGGGCGCAGCATTCGCAGCAGTCATGGCAGCATCAATCGCCAATGGCGGCTCGTTTGACGACATTCTTCCAGGCATCAACTTCTTTGCAGAATTGAAGAAGAGCGGCAACCTTTCAGCTGCAGACGTAACTGCTGCATCGGTTATCTCTGGCGAAACACCACTGGTGCTCGACTGGACCTACAACTACCCAGGTTTGGCAACTGCTTTGACGGAGAACGGTGTTACTTTCAAAGTAACCGTCCCATCTGACGGTGTCTACGGTGGCTACTACGCACAAGGCGTAGTGAAGAACAGCCCTAATCAGAATGCATCGAAGTTGTGGATCAACCACTTGATTTCGGATGAGGGTGCACTTGGTTACATCGTTGGTGGAGCAATCCCAGCACGCTTCGACGCACTTGTTGCAGCTGGCAAAGTCACTCCAGAAATGATGACCAACCTGCCAGATCCAGCGCTTACTGCAGGCATCAAGTTCCCATCGCAAGATCAAATTGCGGCAGCCAAGGAAATCCTTGCTGCTCAGTGGGGCCCATTAGTAGCCGACAAGTAAACCAGTACAAAGACACACCCCTTGTCTTATACGGTTAGGTCAACAAGGGACTCGCTCACTGAGCGAGTCCCTTTTGGCTTTTTTGCGCGTCAAAGAGCGTGGCTTGGCATTGTTCCATTTACGTTGTTCGTCGGATTCTTTCTTCTCTGGCCAACCTTCAGCGTTTTCCGATCGGCATTCCAGCCGGTTGATGGTTCTGAAAAAGCAGCGATGCTTGAAGCGATTTCTGGCCAATATCTGAAATCCATACTTTTTAGTGTGCAACTCTCCGCGGTAACAGCACTTTTGGGAATGTTGTTTGGATCGTTAGTTGCTATTGCAATTGTTTCACTCGACCGCATGCGTGGCTTGCGAAACGTGATGGTTGGGTATTCAGCAGTTGCCGCGAACCTAGGGGGCATACCACTTGCCTTCGCATTTATTTCTTCTCTTGGCATGCAGGGCTTGTACACCAAGATGCTCAGTGCAATCGGAATCAACCTGACCGATCTTGGCTTCAAGATTTCAGACTTCTCCGGAATCGTGATCGTCTACTTGTATTTCCAAATTCCCTTGATGACGCTAGTGATGCTGCCCGCTGTGGACGGCCTAAAGGTCACGTTGAAAGAAGCGGCAGCCAACCTTGGCGCCAATTCTCGGCAGTACTGGCGCCGAGTCGGAATACCGTTGTTATCGCCGTCGTTACTTGGCGGATTTCTTCTCCTTTTTGCCAACGCATTCGCAGCATATGCAACTGCGTTTGCGCTATCTGCCGGTGGGTCCCGCTTGGTTTCGGTGCAAATTCGATTCTTTCTGCAGGGCAACACCATCACTGGTAAATCGAATCTTGGTTATGCGCTTGCCGCATGGATGGTCATCGTGATGATCGTTGCAATGTCTGGCTATCTGGGTTTACGCCAAATCTCAGAAAGGTGGCGTAAGTGAACCGACGAAAGCTTTGGGCAAAATTGGTTCTGCTTATTGTTGGAACGTTTTATGTCCTGCCGATGTTGGCAATGGCAAGATTCTCATTTCAACGAGTACCGGTTATCAAGTTGGGTTGGGGGACGATACTCAAGGGCTGGACAATCCAGCCGATGCTTGATGCTGTAACGAGCTCACGCTTTTTGGATGCAGCGTGGCTCAGTGTGCGCCTAGCAGTGCTCACTGCAGTGCTGAGCATGGTCCTTCTTGTGCCGACTGCAATTTATGTTCATGTCCGGCTGAGGAAAGCAAGGCCGTTCATCGAAATTCTTTCGATCCTGCCGTATGTCGTGCCACCGATCGCCCTCGTGGTTGGTATTTCTGGCGCAATGAGAAATATCGTTCCTTCGTTTATTGCTAGCCCATACAGCCTGGTTCCTTTCTACGTCATTATTTCGCTCCCATTTTCGTTCCGCTCACTAGACATTGGGCTGAGTTCTATTGACATCAAAACTTTGGTGGAGGCTTCACGGTCACTCGGAGCGGGATGGATGCGCACCATTCGCTCAGTCATACTTCCCAACCTAAAAGTAGGAATTGTCAATTCATCTTTTTTAACTTTTGCAGTGGTTCTTGGCGAATACACAATTGCTTCATTGCTGCTCAAGTTCACATTGCCGGCGTTCATGGCCGAGTCGCAAGGAAACAACCCCCAGGGAACCTTCACCGTTGGGCTGCTGCTGTTAGTGGTGAGCGCAGCACTGCTGGGTGTGATGAATCGATTTACTCGCAAAAAGGGTGCCGTCGTTCCGACAGTCGGAATCTAAAGAAATGGAAGATATGAATACAGACTCTGTAGCACTACAACTTTCAGCACTACGTAAGTCATTTGGAAGCACTGTGGCGCTTTCCCAATTCAACTTGGACATTGCTTCGGGCGAGTTGGTGACACTGCTTGGTCCAAGTGGCTGCGGCAAAACAACCGCTCTGCGTATTGCTGCTGGTTTTGAGCAGCCAGATTCCGGAGTCGTGCGACTTCGAGGCACCGACATCACTCAACTTCCCGCACATAAGCGCAATATGGGAATGGTGTTTCAGAACTACAGCTTGTTTCCGCACATGAATGTTCTTGGCAACGTCGGCTTTGGTCTCAAGGTACGTGGAGTACAGGCGTCGGTCTGTGCCGAACGCTCTGCTGCAGCAATTGAGCGTGTCAGGTTGGGAGGCATGGGAGATCGCTACCCTCACCAGCTTTCTGGTGGCCAGCAACAACGTGTTGCATTGGCGCGTGCACTGGTTATCGAACCTCAGCTGCTATTGCTCGACGAGCCGCTCAGTGCGCTTGATGCAAAAGTGCGTGCCGAACTTCGCGATGAAATCCGGGCACTGCAAAGCGACACAGGAATCTCCACGATCTTCGTCACACATGATCAGGACGAAGCGTTAAGCATCTCCGACAGGATTTGTGTCATGAAAGATGGGGAAGTGCAGCAGATTGGCACTCCACGCGAGATCTATTTCAAGCCTGCAAACAACTTCGTGGCTCGATTTGTCGGCGCAATGAATGAGATCCCAAGCGCAACAGTTCCTGATGGCAACCGGCCCCCCAACTCCTCAATGCTCCTGCGGCCCGATGCGGTTACCGTCTGCGCCCGTGGCGAAGTCGGTTCGCTCGATGCAGTGGTTACGGGCCAGCATTTCGGGGGCTCCACAACAATGGTCCGATTGCGGTTAGAACTTAGCGGTGTTGTTGTTAGTGCTCAGTTGCTGTCGCGGTCAATCAATCTGTCGGTCGGAGACAAGGTTGGTGTGGTGTTAAACACCAACGAGGCGATTGTCGAGCCGTAATCGAGCGGAAGGGTGCGACAGGCTCTCGTCTTGGCGTTTGCCATCGTTTACTTTGAGGAAGATCACTGCACAAGAGGCATATCCAGTAGCGACTATTCCTAGTACCTGGCCATAGCTGAAGTATGCACTCGCAAGAATGCCCGACATGCATCCCACAACAAATGAAATGTTGTACATCACGTCATAGGCCGCAAACAGTCGACCCAGGTTTGCCTTAGACGAGTTTGCCTGGATTGTTGCATCCGAGCGAATGCGAAGGTTCTGAAACGCCAGGGCACATAGTGCAATTGCAAACAGACCTAATCGTGGATGCTCAAACAACGCTGCAGTAAGTATTGCAACGCCCGCGAGCGCAAATGCCATCACAGTTATAGACCTACGTGGGTATCGCTCCGACAGCCACTCTGCTGTTGTTGATCCAATGAACGAACCCGCGGCCGAGAAGCCCAACACCGTCACATATCCAGTTGTTTGCAAGTGATACGACCGGTCAACCAACAAAGCAATGCTCGCAATACAGACTCCGAACATCATTCGATGTAAAGCAGTTGCCGACATTGCGAATCGAGTTTTTGATGCTACGAGCTGCATTGCTACATCCCGGAGGCTTACGCGGTGTGTCGTTGTGCGACCGCCGCCCAGCGAAAGCGAAATGCGACGGAAAAGCAGGGACGCTGTTATGTGCGCGAGTGCCGCAATGCAAAGCCCAATGGCTGGAACATTGGTGGAAACAGTCGAGCCAATGCCAGCGCCAATCGCCCCAGCAATGACGCTCAAAATGAGGCTTGTCGAGTCGGCAGCAACAAGCTCGTGACGGCGCACCAATTGGGCGAGAGCAGTTGCCCTTGCCGTATACAAAATTCTTGTCAGTGCCACGAGCAAGCCGAAGACGACGTAGCCCACCCAATGGGTTTCAGAGTTAAGTGCAAAAAGACCGAACAATGTGAGAATCCCGCGGAGCGCATTTCCGCGGCACAGTAGATTTCGGCGCTCGATGCGGTCGGCCAGATGGCCTGCGAGAGGGCCGACGAGAATGAGCGGAACTGCAGAGATGATCAAGGCCGTAGTTAGCGCAGTAATCGACGGCGCATCAGTGAACGTAAACAGCATGATTTGTGCGAGCGTCAGGGATGCAAGTGCATCTCCACACTGCGACAGCACCTGGCCGCCAATAGCACGACGAAAATCGGGGTATTTGAAGAGGTCGCGACGACGAACGTGTACCGCATTGGTCTTCCGTCGAAGCCGAATCACACTTCCATTGTTACGACAATTTTGTGTTGGCGTGTGCGGATGAAGTGAACAGTAACTTAACTTTCAAGGTGCCATTCCATGTAACCAATCGTTTACTTGTTGTGCATAGAAACGATGGTCAGAGTAATCAATGCTGTAACGATCCATTTATAACTTGTTGGGAGTGAAGCATCGCATCCAATTGGATCTGCCCTTACGCGCAGTTGCTTCACAAACCACCAATTCAGATCCCTCCAAGCTTCGGGTGGCCATCGTTGCGGAAAGCTTCTTGCCGCACGTCAACGGAGTGACCAATTCGGTGCTGCGCACACTGGAACACTTGAGCCTCGGCGGGCACGAGGCAATGGTTATTGCGCCAGGGCCCGGGCCAGATTCGGTAAATGGCGTTCCAGTCGTTCGGGTCGGATCAGTTGGATTCCCCGGATATTCGGAACTGAGAATTGCTATCCCGCGCAGGCAGATAGAAAGCGAATTACGCAACTTCGCCCCCGACGTAGTGCACGTTGCCGCACCAGCCGTTTTAGGTGCGTTTGCACTTCGCGCCACGCGCAAACTCGACATCCCGTCGGTGGCTATCTATCAAACTGATCTTGCCGGGTTCGCGCGCCAATACCGACTTGGAGCAACCTCCTCAACAGTTTGGAAATACATTGCTGCAGTTCATAACTCGGCTGACCTAACTTTGGCCCCGTCATCCTCGGCGGTTTGGGATTTGCGTCGTCACGGGGTGAACAACGTTGCTCGTTGGATGCGTGGCGTGGATACCAAGCGGTTTAATCCAAGATTCCGCACAGATGAAATCCGAAAGCAATTAGGCACAAATCAAAACGTCATCGTTGGATTTGTCGGCAGGCTCGCGCGTGAGAAACAGGTTGAACGGCTTGCAGAGGTGGCGGCCTTGCCGGGTGTATCGGTGGTGATTGTTGGCGATGGACCATGTCGCGAAAAGCTGCAGAAAATGATGCCAACAGCACGCTTCACTGGTTTTGCAAGCGGGGAGCAACTTTCCCAGTTGTATGCGTCGTTCGACGTTTTTGCCCACACTGGAGTTGACGAGACCTTTTGCCAAGCAGTACAAGAAGCGCTTGCGTCTGGTGTTCCCGTCGTCGCGCCTGCTGCTGGCGGCCCCATTGATCTTGTGCAACATGGTCACAACGGCTTCCTTTGGACGCCATCAAAGCGTGACAATTTTGTTGAATGTGTCGGAGAGTTGGTTACCAATACCGAACTTCGCAAGTCGTGTGCGAACAATGCCCGACAATCTGTTGAACACAGGTCCTGGAACAAGGTAATGAACGAACTAACCGGGCATTATCGCGCAATAAATGCCGGGCTGTCGTTTGCATACCAAGGGCTCGCATCATGAAGTCTTTGATTATTTCATTGCACGACGTTGCTCCTGGTTCGTTTGAGATGGTTCGCAGGTGGATGGAGCTATTGGGAGAGCGCAACTTGCCCGTTTCTATGTTGGTGATTCCTGGGCCATGGGCTGGAGGCAACCTTTCCACTGATCCATCATTTCAAACCTGGCTTAAACAAGTTTCTTTGGAGCGCAACGAAGTGGTTCTTCACGGGTTCTCCCATCAGGCAAAGTTTCACTTCCCGGTCAAGCCGTGGAAGGTAGCAAGCGGATGTGTGCTTGCCCGCGGCTGTGAGGAGTTTTGGGCGATTAATCACACCGAAGCACGGCAACGAATGATGAATGGGCTTGCAGTCTTTAAACAGCTTGGTTATGCACCATCTGGATTTATTGCACCGGGTTGGCTGGCCTCTGACGAGGCAATTGACGCAATGCGTGAATTGGGCTTTGAGTACACAAACAATCATCTCAGAATTAACGACTTGGCTGCCGATCGAAAATACTTCGCACCAGTTGTTTGTCAGCGCACCAGTGCTTTTTCAAGCCGATTTGTTCTGCGTTTGACCATGTTGCTTGCACGCGCTTTAAGCATGCTCAATCTCCCTATTCGTGTTGCGATTCATCCAGCCGACTTGCACGACCCGTTTATCCGACGTGGAATTTTGCGCATTATTGATCGGTCGGTTGCATCTGGATACACCCCAATGACCTACAAACAATTCATTAGTAACACCCGCTACGTCAAGAACCGATCGCTCGAAGGGCAGCTTGGCTGGGTACTTCCATGATGCACATTGTGCAGGTAGCAAATTTCATTACGCCCACGTCTGGCGGTCAGCGTTTGGCACTGAACTCACTGGCACATGAGTACATCAAGCGTGGAAACCGTTGCACACTCGTATTCCCTGGAAAAATCAAATCCGAATGGAGCGATGGCGAGCGTAAGTGCATTCAAGTTCCTGGGATCTCCGTTCCACTGAGTGGCGGTTATCGCGCAATCATCAAGCGCAAAGAATTACAGCGCGTACTGATCGAGTTGCAACCAGATATTGTCGAACTTTCAGACAAGACCACGCTTTCTTGGTTGCCCGAATGGTGTCGGAACAACAAGATCACATGCGTGCTCTTCTCGCACGAGCGCGCATCGGACGTAGTTTCAGAGCGACTTCCAAAGTTGTTGCCAGTAAAACGAGTTTTTCGAAAATGGGCTCAGAACATCGAGGACCACACTGATGCCATTGTTTGCGCCAGCAACTACGCGGCTCAGGAGTATTCGCATGTCTCCCACAAGGTACACATTGTGCGACTTGGTGTCGACCACATGGTGTTTCGCGGCTCTGCCGGTCAAGCACCAAATATCGCGTCGCCGGTTGTGCTTTTCGCTGGCAGATTATCGGTCGAGAAGCGTCCGTATCTTGTCATCGAAGCGGCACGCCATCTGCAATTACAGGGGCACAACGTCTCGTTTCTCATCGCTGGTGATGGCCCAATGAAGTCATCGTTGACTGCATCAGCGGACGGACTAGATGTGAGATTTCTTGGACGTATTTCCGATAGGGCGGAATTGGCAGAGATCATGGCCAGTGCAACTGCCACCATCGCCCCAAGCCCATTTGAGACATTTGGATTAAGCATTCTGGAGTCTCTTGCATGCGGAACCTCTGTGATAACAGCAACGACGGGCGCAGGGCCCGAGCTGGTGGAAAATGATTGCGGTGAAGCAGTTGCGAGCGACGGTGCTGCGATTGCCCAAGCCTTGCTTCGTATATTTTCCCAAGATCAAGGCCGATTACGTATGCGCTGCGCCTCCAGGGCGGCCAGTTACAGCTGGTACTCCTCGGCGGCGACAATGTTGTGGCTGTACTCCTCACTGCACAACAAGAGTCTGCGGGCAGCGGCGTGACAACGGTGCAGCTTGCCCCGATCGCAGGGCGGGAGGAGCAAATTCGTAGGTTGTTTTGGGAAACCGTCACCATTGGCCACCCATTGCCGTTTGAACTTACCTGTGCCAAGCACTACGAGAACCTTGGGCTCAATTGGTATCTCATTAATGGGGCGGCGGATAGCACTGTTGCTCTTGTCGATGGCGAGGTAGTTGGCTACAGCTTGGTGTGTTGCGATAGCGAATCGTTCCATCAAGTTCAGCGAAAGTACTTTGTCATCCTCGTTGCGAGTGTCTTGCTGGCACTGATTGCTGGACGTTCCAACAAGGAATCACGCCGGTTCTATTGGCTGAGGTTGCAAGATTCGCTCACCATATCTCGCACGCGGAAGGTGCTTCCAAAGAATGTGCATATGCACGCTCATCTCAATGTTGGCCACGGGTTTCAGGATGGATCGGTTTCGCGAAAGCTGCGCGATCATGCCGATCAAGTGTGCCTTTCATATGGAGCAACTGCGTATTTTGGAGAAATCAATGCAGTAGGTGGACGCCGAATTCTCGGACTGCATCGTGTTGGCGGGCAGATTGTGAATGATTCCACGAATAAAACATTCAGTTGGCTCACTGGCCAGGATGTGCACAGGCTCACGCTCATTAGGCACCTCACCGCAAACGAGCAGCAGGCTGCGTAACTGATGACCCCAATGAATGTTGCAGTGTTTGGCGCTGGTTATGTGGGGTTGGTCTCCGCCGCTGGCCTCGCTGCAATCGGACACAATGTCATTTGTGTGGATATCGATCGTGAAAAAATCGGTTCACTAAACAAAGGGCAGATCCCATTTTTTGAACCAGGCCTGAGTGAATTGGTCACTCAGTGCATCGCAGATTTACGTTTGACCTTCACCGACTCACTACCCGATGCGGTCGCGCATGGCGACGTGTTAATCATTGGTGTGGGTACGCCACCATTGAGCAGCGGTGCGGCCGACACGTCGCAAGTGCTGGCAGCCGCGCACGCTATCGGTGTCAATTTGCAACGATTTGCAACGGTAGTTGTCAAAAGTACCGTTCCTGTTGGGACATCAGTCCAAGTTGCGCACGCTGTGCAGGCCGGAATTGAGCAGAGCGGTTCTCGCATTCAGTTCGCCGTCGCATCCAATCCTGAATTTCTCAAAGAGGGCGATGCGGTTCGCGACTTTATGCAACCTGATCGCATCGTGGTCGGCGCAAGCGACGAACGGGCAATACGGATGTTGACTCAGTTGTACGAGCCCTTGTGCACACACGAAAATGCTCTGATGGTGATGAACGAACAATCATCAGAACTATGTAAGTACGCATCAAATGCGATGTTGGCTACTCGTATTTCTTTCATGAATGAGATGGCAAAACTCTCCGATGCAGTGGGTGCTGATATCAGTCAGATAACACGGGTGATGGCTGCCGATGCACGAATTGGCTCGAAGTATCTAAATGCGGGTGCCGGTTTTGGTGGCAGCTGCTTCCCCAAAGACTTGCGAGCGATTGTGGCAATGGGCAATGAACTCGGTTGCGACTTAGATGTCATTCGTTCAGTGATCGCTGTTAACGATTCCCAGCAGGAAGTAGTTATTTCTAAGGCAAGACAACTAGTTGGCTCGCTGAAAGGGAAGCGTTGTGCAGTTTGGGGTTTGTCGTTCAAACCTGAAACCGACGATATTCGCGAAGCGCCAGCGGTAGCCCTCATTCATGCTCTGCTTGCAGAGGGTGCAACTGTTTGTGCACATGACCCACTCGTGAAGTGGCTTCCGATGTACAGCAGCCTGCCACCCGAAATCTTTACCATCACAGACTCTCCATATGAGGCCACACTCGAGTCGGATGTTCTCTTCCTCATGACCGAGTGGTCAGAATACGCAGCGATAGATCCGCTGAAGCTTGCAAACGAGATGCGTGAAGCCAACGTGGTCGACGGAAGAAACCTGTGGCGCTCAGTCGATTTCTCTCAGACTTCGGTGAAATATGTGGGGATCGGGCGTCATTCACACAGCATTTTCAACGAATTAGAGCAACTTAAAAAGCTCGTCAGCTAACAGAATTCATCAAAAATCAGGAAAGATTGGTCAGCACCAATGAACGAACTTGGCAAAAAAGTTGAAACCTCTGCATTTGAAGAAGTTAATCAGAGAGTGCGATTCGCGGCTGAATTGCTCGGGATCTCTTCAGAGATAGTTTCTGCAATCGTTCCATGCGAGCGAGAAGTTGTCGTTTCTCTGCCTCTCCGCAGGGATGACGGTTCAATTGACGTTCTCACCGGCTATCGAATACAGCACTCGAGTGCACGCGGCCCTAGGAAGGGAGGCATCAGATTTCATGAACATGTCAATCTTGATGAAGTTCGCGCTCTTGCCAGCCTCATGACATGGAAGACGGCACTGCTTGATGTTCCGTTTGGTGGCGCAAAGGGTGGTGTAACGGTAGACCCACGGACATTGAGCACAAGAGAACATGAAGAATTGATTCGCCGATGGACCCGGACAATCGTTCACGTGCTTGGCCCGCATCGCGATATTCCTGCACCCGACATGGGTACCACTGCTCAGACAATGGCATGGCTAATGGATGAGTTCCACCGGCTTGAGGGGTTTCAACCTGCCTGCGTAACGGGCAAACCAGTGGCGCTTTTCGGCGCTCCTGGTCGTGAGGAAGCGACCGGTCGCGGCGTTATTGGCGTGACGGTGGCAGCACTAGAGCGTCGCAATAAATCTGCACAGGGTGCACGTGTAGTCATTCAAGGGTTTGGAAATGTTGGCAGATTCGCTGCATTGGCGGCGGTAGAGGCTGGCATGAAAGTTATTGCGATTTCCGACGTCACGGGCGCGATATACCAGCAGGATGGAATTGACTTCAGCGCTATTGATGACAAGTTCACCGTTGCATCGTTTAAATCAAAGAATGAAATTGACCCCGCAGGCATACTCTCGCTCGAGGCAGATGTACTAATTCCTGCAGCGCTTGGTGGTGTGATCACCGACGCAGTTGCAGCAACAATTAGTGCTCCGCTAGTCATAGAAGCAGCGAATCAACCGGTGACAGCGGACGGAGATGCCACACTTCGCGCTCGGGGCATAGAAGTCGTGCCGGATATTTTGGCAAATGCGGGCGGAGTCTTGGGTAGCTATTTCGAGTGGACACAAAACATTCAAGAATTCCGATGGCCGATATCACGTTTTCGCGACGAGCTTGACGCGCGTATGGCCGGAGCCTTCAAGACTGTGGCAAACACAGCCGACCAACACGATTGCACTTTGCGCGACGCAGCTTTTGTCGTGGCGGTGGGAAGAGTGGTCGAGTCGTTCCTGCTACGAGGACAAGTCGTTTAGAACAGAATGCATCATTGGTACATATGTACCAAATGGCGCCACTTCAAAATCAAGAATCTTGCCTTGTTCGTCCCAGCGGCGGAGATTCACGGCATCCTCAAAGCCCACAAGTCCCTCAAATCGTCGTGCTTCTTCGTTGGTCATTGGTCCGCCTTGCAATGCGAGGCTTTTCACGGAGCCCTCTGACAGGGTGCCAAAATATGCAGGCTCTACCGCGCAAAGGTAACGCTTTGCGGCTACGTGTAACGCAATCGGTGCAGTGACACCCGACCTGAACGACTTCGCAAGATATCTTGTGCCTGTCGATTCGTGTTTGTCGTCAATGTCAATGTTGACATTGCCAGATTTGGACTCGAGCTCAAGTAAATGCCCGATGTCGTGCAAGAGGGAAGCAACAATCAGATCGTCGGATGCTCCAGAGTGCTGTGCGAGCGCAGCGCACTGTACTGCGTGTTCCAACTGAGAGATATCTTCGTCGTATTTTTGCGTTCCCCATTTTGCATAAATATTGATGATGTCATTTATCATGTCATTGATCATTTTGGAACCGGCTTTCCCTGAAAATCGTTAATGAGCGAAACTCGCACTGTTGAACCATTGGCTCTTGATTCTGCAAACTCTTGCAATTTTTGTTGGTAATACTTTTCTCGGAGGTCACCCTCTCTGAGTGCGTTATAGGTGGGGTAGATCGCGCGACGATCGTTCGCCGACTGATTGCTTCCGCTGCGATGTGGTGTCCGAGAATGAAACCATAAGGTTTGTCCCGCTTGCAGCTCTACGTGAAACCAATCCATCCCGGCTACCACTGGCGCAGCAATGCAACCCTGATCGTCCATTGGGAGTATTGCTTGGTGCGCACTTGATACCACTTCTAAACAGCCATTTTCGATAGTTGAATCATCAATAGCCACCATGCAGGAAAGATGAATGTCTACAAATCGATATGCCGGAGCATCTTGGTGTGGCGCGTATCCAGCGCCACCCGCCAATTTGTAATTGATCTTTTCTTTGTAAAGCACTGCTTGGTCACCAAGAAGTGCGGATGCAACCTCGACCATGATTCCTTCGGTCAATAGTGATCGAAAATCGGAATGAAAAGGTGTGAAGTATTCCGTACGACAGAGCTTCGGACCATGTTCTGTCATTTCTCGATAATGCATCCAGTCACCGTCGTCCGACCAACGCTGAACCTCATCGGTCCAGCTTTGAAGTTGTTCGGTCATGTTTACCAACGTGTCAGTAATCAGCCATCCATTCTCGTTGAAGTGATCGATTTGCGACCGCGACGGTGGGGTATCAACATTGAATGGCACGGTTAGCAAGGTATCTCAACGAATGACAAGAAGTCATGCCCGAATTGTGCATTAGACAATATTTTACTGAAATTCAGACAACGTAAGTATTCCGTTTACTGCCATTTGTGGACAAAGCCACAGCTTGCAAAAAGCTGAAAGTTGAGATACCCTAGGGGGTATGTGCAGACAAACAACATGTAAGAAGTGCGGAAAAGCAGACTGGGCAGGATGTGGGGCACACATCGAAGAAACGCTCGGCCATCTTCCTAAAAGTCAGCGGTGTGCCTGCCGCGAGTCCGGTTCAACCAGTACCTCCAAGCCGGGTTTCTTCAAAACACTGCTGGGACGGTAAACGGTGAGAAAAATGATTATGTCAATGGCAGCCGTGGCATGCGTCGGCGCCATCGCACTGCTTTCATCCTGTGGAAACAACGAAGAGGCAACAACTATGGACTACGCAACTGCGATCATTATTGACGTTCGCGCAACCGACGAGTTTGCAGCCGGTCACCTAGAAGGGGCAGTTAACTACAACGTGGAAGATGGGACGCTCGAACAGGCACTTCCAAGCCTCGACCCAAATGCCAACTATGTGGTGTACTGCCGAAGCGGTCGTCGTTCGGCCGTCGCAGTAGACCTGATGAAAGAGAAGGGCTTTACCCAGATAGCCGACCTCGGATCCCTTGAGGACGCAGCCGATGCAACTGGTTTTGCAATTGTCAACGGCTAGATAAATTGAAACAATCGAATTACTGACAGGAGAACATCATGGCCACCATCAACCTCACACTCGACACCTTCGAACAGACCGTGATGAGCGACGGAATTACGTTCGTCGACTTCTGGGCAGAGTGGTGTGGGCCATGCAAAATGTTTGGTCCAATCTTTGAGAAAGCATCGGATGCAAACCCAGACATTCGCTTTGCAAAGGTAGATACTGAAGCGGAACAGCAATTGGGTGGTTCGCTCGGCATTCAGTCGATCCCCACCATCATGGCCTTTCGCGATGGTGTCATGTTGTTCTCGCAGCCGGGCGCACTTCCCGCGGCGTCATTCGATCAACTCATTGATGCAATTCGCAATGTTGATATGGACGACGTTCGTAAGCAGATTGCCGAAGACGAAGCTGCAAACAACCAGCAATAACTAGCGCGTTAGTTCAAAACCGCGATAGTCGTTTTGTTCCACATCGCTACAGCGCTGCGCATAATCGGGGAAACCGGGTAGTGGCATAAACACCCGTGGCTTTCCTGGCACGTTGGCACCCAAGTACCACGAGTTGCAACTTGGGAACAGCGTCATGTTGGCCACTGCGTTGACATGGGTAACCCAAGCATCTTGCGCTTGCTGAGTGG
>Ga0209550_10001142_pt1 | contig 25637 bp, 28 predicted proteins | sample LauGreSuBDMM15SN_2_FD_187567 | JGI IMG/M metagenome (GOLD analysis project Ga0209550, IMG submission 187567) | Freshwater lake microbial communities from Lake Michigan, USA - Su13.BD.MM15.SN (SPAdes) (version 5) | ecosystem: Environmental > Aquatic > Freshwater > Lake | place: Lake Michigan... | reverse complement strand
ACTGATAAATCATATATACCCATTCTTTCTAATTCATTTTCAGAGTGTAAATGAAATGTAGTATACTTATCTGATAAAAATAAATTTATTGATCCCCATAATGTTGTTGACCCTACTTTTTTATTTGAATATATTATTACTATATTATTACATCTACTTGACTTACAATTTGGATTAAAACATATATGTAATTTATTTGTTAGTAAATTTAAATAATTTTCTATATTATTAAATATTTCAGAATCGTCTCTTTTTTTAACAGCAAACTGTTGATATACTCTTCTATTAAAAATATCATTTTTACCAAATTCCTCTATTTTTTCTTTCTGTTTATAATCATCTTCTAAGAATATTTCATATTGAGATAATTTTTTTACCCTATTTAATTCATTATACTCATTTTTTGTAATTGGTACTATACAATGATTATTATTTTTTATAAATATTTTATTATTATTCATAAGATACTTATATATAATTTTTATTAATATATAAACGATTATTATTTATAATACCCTCCAAATACAGAAGATTGACCTCCTACTAGTGGGGCATTTTCCAAACCACCACCAGCTGTAATAAAAGAAAGAGTATAATTCGGACCTATGTTGACTAATCCGTATCTAAAGTAGCCATTGTCACCTATACTCTGAGGTACCCAACCACCACCCAAATTTCCTCCACTTGAATTATGTATTCCTCCATCATTAGTATCGTTCGGTGTTGGAACACATACATAATTAGAACCATTATTACCAATAATAACATAATTTCCTCCCCAACCTGTAGCCATACATTGTGCAGTGTAATTATTAACTAGACAGCCACCCCAACCATTACTTTGACTACATGTAGTCCAGTTTTTGGTTCCTTCGTACCACATTGATACCCAGTTACCGTTGTTTAATGGTATTTGGTATTTTAGCGAGTCTACCGCGCCCAAACCAGATTTTTTCTTTGAGTAGTGTGTAGCTAATTTTGGATTTAATTTCTTCTCAGAATTATACACTAATTTAGTTTTATTATTTGTACAAAAGTAATTACTTAAATCACTATTACATGGATGTTTTGTTACAAAATTATTGATTGTATGTGTATATGTGCTTGAACGAGGTATGCGTGTTATAGTAGTTATACTTAAAGGTTGTTTAAAAGAATTTCTAAATTTTTTTAATTTGGTTTTTATTGTATCCCTTAATTGAGACATTATATTATAATATAATATAATTTAATTTAATGTAATTAAATCGTCCTTTTGAATAACAGTTTCTTTTGTAATATTACTAATTATTTTATTCAGATTTTTCTCACATTCCTGCTTATCTGCTCCACTCATTGAATTACTAACAATCTTTAAATATAAACCATTCTTTTTTGAATCTGAATCAGTACAATCTGGATTTTGTTGTTTCCATGTTTGTATTTGTTTTATATTTTCATTAGCGATTGTTTTAATGGCTTTTGTTAGTATTGGCTTTTCATCACTTTCTTTAATCCATTGATTATCATTTTTAATATATAATACTTCACGCTTGTGATCTGAGCAATGAATTGGTCTATCATAGTGACCTAACTTGTTTAAATTTTTTAAAATAATGTTACTTATACCTTCAATATATCCTTTTCTTCCAGTATTTTCTAGATCTTCTAATGATAGCTTTATTGAACTAACAAAGTCTGTTATATTTAACGCATCTTTACATGTTTCATTAAGAAATAATTGTAAGTTGAATGTTTTGTTATTTGTTGTATTATTACAATTTGTATTATTTGTATTATTTGTTATAGATTTATCTTTTGATATCTCTATCAATGATTTCTGTAATTCACTATTTTGTTTCAATAAGTGTAAAACCAAGGCATCTTTGTCTTTAATGTTTATCCCTTCATAATATCCATTTTCTTCCGTTTCTTTATTTTCATTTTTTGTATTACAAATTTTTTTATGTTTCCATAATCCGGATCTATCTGTATAATTTTTGTTACATATATCACAGTGGTATTTTGCGGAGCTTAAAATTTGCTTAACGGCTGTTGAATTTGTTGTCAAAATGTTGAAATTATGTTTTTGGCTCTTACAATGATTATTATAATTAGATTTTTTACACGTTCCATAATCACATTTTTCACAATAATATTTCATGCTTAAAAAAGGCTTAATTTCTGTTGAATTTGTTGCCATAAAATAGAAAAAGAAATTATATTTAAACTATTTCCGCAAAACATAAAAAAATTGTCATCACGTTTTTTTTCATCAAAAAATGATTTTCTGAGCATTTTCGTCACAACTCGGTTTCGACAACTTTTTTCAGAAAAGTATTTTGACTTTTCATTTTTGGACATTTATTTTTGTCCATTTTCGAAAACCTAATCACTTTTATAAATCAATATTACCTTACTGAAAACACTACCAAAATAATAATCATATATTTGGTATCATATATCGTTACAAAATATATAAAATACAGTATAATATATTTTTCAGTAAGGTCTTTAAGTTACTTTACAAATAATATATATAATTTGTAAATTAATTTAAACAAAAATAAAGATATTACAAATATGTACAACGCAGTTAGTTTATTTTCTGGATTAGGTGGAGATAGTCTTGGCATGACACAAGCAGGTTGTAAACTTATAGCATATAATGAATTAAAACCAGCTTTTTGTAAATCACATGAAGCCAACTTACCTGACTCCGAGTTAATTCATGATGGTTCAATTCATGATATTTCAAAATTAAAAGATTCTGTTTTTGAAAAATACAAAGATAAAACTGATATTTTGTTTGCAGGATTTCCATGTTTCATAAAAGATACTCTTGTTCTAACTAACAACGGATATAAAGAAATTCAAAATGTTATGATTGAAGATAAATTATTAACTCATACTGGACAATTTCAAAATATTGTTAATTTACAAAGAAAAATATATAATGGTCCTTTATACAATTTTAAAATTAAATACCATGCAGAATCAATTAAATGTACAGAAGAACATCCTTTTTATGTTCGGGAACAAACAAAGGTGTGGAATAATGCCTTACGAAAATATGAATATTCATATGGACAACCTGAATGGATAAATGCTAATCAAATTAAAAATAATCACTTATTTGGTATGGTTATTAATACAAAAACAGAGTCACCAACATTTATTTTTGAAAAAAGTGTTAATAAAACCAGAACTGATACAATATCTATTACATTAGATAATCCAGAACAATGGTTTATGATGGGTTATTTTATAGGAGATGGTTGGATTGAAGACACAAAAAAGTCAGATGGCAGAAATACACATAAAATACGTTTTAGTTTTCACGAAGATGACAACGAATCAATTGAAAAGGTTAAAAAAATATTAAAAATTACATATAAGGATACTTCAGGAAAAAGTCTAAAATATGGATGTGCTCATTTTTTATGGTTTAATATTTTAAAACAATTTGGAAGATATGCTCATGAAAAAAAAATTCCAGAATGGGTTCAAAATGCCCCTAACCATTTAATTCAATCACTCATTGACGGATATATAGCAGCTGATGGTTGTAAAGTAGCCGATAATGACTATAGAATTACAACAGTTTCATATAATTTAGCATATAGCCTTCAACGTTTATATTTAAAGTTAGGTATTATTGCAAGCATTGATAAAACAATTCGTCCAGAAACATGTGTTATACTAGGTAGAACAGTAAATCAAAGAAATACATATCAAATTTCAGCTTATACAGAAAAAGAAAGAAAAACATCTTCATTTATTGAAGAAAACTATGCTTGGTTTACACAATCATCTAAGACAGTTATTTTTACAACAGAAGAACCAGTATACAATTTTGAAGTAGAAAATGATAATAGTTATATTATTTACAATACAATAGCACATAATTGCCAGTCATTCAGTAGTGCAGGAATGAAAAAAGCAGATGACCCACGTAATACAATGTTTTTAGAGTTTTTAAGAGTCACCAAACTAACAAATCCATTAATGATTATTGGAGAAAATGTTAAAGGGTTACTAACTAAAAAAACTAATACTGGTGAACTATATATTGATATTATTGTTTCTGAGTTTGAGAAAATAGGATATCAAGTTATACACAAACTATTTAAAACTGAACAATATAATGTTCCTCAAAAGCGTGAAAGATTAATTATACTTGGAATTAAAAAAGACAATCCATATGGTTGGTTACCAAGTTTTCCAGAACCGTCTAATAATAAACCTAATTTAATTGGAATAGTTAATTATAATATGACTGGAGCGGTTAAAGTAGATGAAGAATTATTTTCCAATATTCCAGAAGAGTGTATATTAACAAATATGGAAGATACTAAAAATTATTCAGATAATAATGGAGGACATCCATATTTACTAAGTAAAATAAAAGCTACAGAAATAAATAAATTTTATAATAATAAACAACATGAAACACTGTTTTCATTTGGAAAAAGAGATAGTCCTATTCACTGTGAAATTATTGATATTCGCAACCCAGCTAAAACAATTATCTGTACCTATGAGCATCAACCGCGTTTATTTGTTCCTTTGAAAAATATCTCAGGGTGCTACCTGAGAATGATGTTGCCAGAAGAACTAAAACAAATACAGGGATTTCCAAAAGATTATATTGTTTGCGGCTCAATTAAAGAACAAATTATTCAAATTGGTAATGCTGTACCACCACCACTTATTAAAGCGATTGTTGAGCATATTATTAAGTATGATGTCCAAGTGGTATAATATATATTATAATTTTTAACTTAAAGAAATAATAATATATTTTTATTTTCTAGATATCTCATTAACTATCTCATCAATTATCTCGTCTTTTACTCCATATATATATTCTAAATCAATATTAGGTTCTTTTCTTTCTTCTACTACTTTTAATTTAATATTTTCTTCTTCCACTGATTCAATATCATATCCATTGTCTGATTCAATATCATATCCATTGTCTGAATCAATATCATGTCCATTGCCTGATTCAATATCTTTTTCATTTGATAATTCTACGATTAATCCATTTAATTGATTAACCAAAATATTATTTCTATATAGATCTATATCATTTCTTTTTTTAGAAATGATTTTTTGTCTATGTATTGCTAATTGTTGTAAAATAATAGCTTTTTGAGCCTCTCGTTGTATTCTTAATTTGTTTTTATTACCCCACATTATATAGTATCATAAGTTTATTTTTTATTCTTTTTTCTTCCCTTTTTCTGAATATTTACGGTAGGTGAAGCAATTTTCTGTATAGGTACAATTACAGGTTCTTCAATTACATGTTCTTCAATTACATGTTCTTCAATTACATGTTCTTCAATTACAGGTTCTTCAATTAAAGTATCTATATCTTGTTCAATAATTACTTCATTATCAATAGAATTATTCACTTCTTTAATAATTTGTCTCTGGTTATATTTATTTATAGACTGCATATGTTTTTTCTTTTGATATTCAACTAGTGCTAAATAATGTTGTAATTTAATATTTTTTAAAGTTTGTTCCCGATTATAATCTCCAATACGACGCCACATACCTCTCCCAAAATTTAACATAATAATTTATACAAATATTTTAATTATAAAAAAATCATCTTAAAAAAGTATTATAAGAACACGTTTAAAAGTATATGTATATAATAATAAATAATGTCTTTTTTTGTTTATTTATTATTATCAAGTGATAATTCTACATATGTAGGAGCAACAGTAGATCTAGAACGCCGTCTAAGACAACATAACAAAGAAATTAAAGGGGGAGCTTTTGCAACGGGTTCAAAGGTTGAAAAAGGTGAAACCTGGATAAGAGCTGCTCATGTAGAAGGATTTCCAGATTGGCAATCAGCACTTCAATTTGAATGGAGATGGAAGCAACTTACAAGAAAATTAACAAATTATAAAAAACCTATTGAAAGACGTATGATTGCATTAAAACAATTATTAGCCTTAGAAAGACCAACCACAAAAGCAAAAGCATATAGTGAGTGGTTAACCCCTCCAGAAGTAATTTTGGAAGACGAAGAGGCACGACAATATTATGAATCATAAAAGAGTTTGAATAACATCAAATAAATTATTTAACTCCATAAATAATTGTTGTTTTTTTTCATTATCCAAAGTTTTAATGAATGCTAATTGATAGTCATTTAATTTTCTAATATTTCTAATATCATCTAGTATTATTTTAAAATAATCAACATTTATACAATGTTTTGTATTTTTGTTTATATAGTATTCTGTAATTATAATAGATGAATTTTGTAAACCATATGTTTCTGGTGGTTTCCAATCCGTCATAATAATATATTAATTATGAAAAAATTTTTTAAATTATTTCTTTTTATAGATTTTTATAGATTTTCTAGATTTCTTAGATTTCTTAGATTTCTTAGATTTCTTAGATTTTCTAGATTTTTTAGACTTCCGAGACTTCTTAGATTTCATTGTTCTTTTCCCACCTCTTTCAAATGACTCCATAGTACTATTAGCTATGTCATGCTTAGAATATTTGATATTATTATTATCTGAATATTTATTCACATCAGTCATATAATTTGATGAAGCAGCAATATTTTCATTAATCCAATTAGTAAGCATATAAGGAGGCGACTGAGCAACTTCTAAATATCTTCTAATTAATTGAGATACACTAACATTAGGAAAATCTTGAAAAAACATATCTAACTCGTCTTCTTCAAATCCTAACGGTCTTAATCTGTCGAACGTAGTATCCGCTACATTTTCTTGATGTATTTGTGGAGAAATATGTTCTAATATATTTTGTTCTGGAGTTAAAATTTTATCAAAAATATTAGGATGTCTAACGCCTGCGCCTCTCATATAATATAAAGACAGAATAATACTTGCGAAAGTATTTTGTCTTATTTGTTTTTAAGTTGTTTTACAGAATAAATAATATATATAAAAAACAACTTAAAGAATTCTGATTAAAAAGTATTTTAGAATATATCAATTTTTGTTGCCTATATAGTATAGCAAAAATACATTAATATATAATTTAGATACTTAAGTAAGTATTTTATATACATTTAATAGATAATTTAGACATATTCATATTATGCGTTCAATATTATTTTAACTAAAATAGTAAAGTATTTACAGATAATAAAATATAGAAATACTATTTTAGAATAATTATTTTTTTAAAAATAATTATATTAATGTAAATTATAAATGGTTAAATCATTGACTATTACCCCACAGAATCTCCCCGGAGGAAAAGTTCAGTTAACTTGGACTTATCTAGAAGATAATTTGCCTATCGCTTTAACTGGCAGGGAAAAAGTTTTTTTGCGTTATACTGATACATCAGTTTCTGGATCAACCTCATCTTCGTTTAAAATTACGAATATTCCATTGACACCTTTATTTGATAGTGATGGCAACATGAGCATGCCTACATCAACTGTTATCGAAAATCTCGTACTTGGAACAGAATATTTATTACAACTTAACATAGACGGAGTAAACTCTGACTCAAAAAAAGTATTGCTAAAAGATGTTCCAGTTAAACCAGAAATACAAGTATTTTCTCGTGACGCCAGTCTCGCAATTAAATTGGTTGGAGCTTCCAAAAAATCTCAATATGATTCTTTTTCTACAATTACTCAACTTGAAGTAATGTATGCTGATGGTGAGACTTTAGTAACAGTTCTAGTTACTCCTAGTGCTGAAGAAGATATATATAGCACATCCATTGGACTCCCAGGACATATCACTTTACAAAATGGTAAAACATATGAAATTTCTACTAGATCCTTAAATGAGGTCGGATATAGTGATATTTCTAATACAGTTATTGGAATTCCAAAGGATACCCCAAATAAAATTACTAGTGTTTTGGCATTATCAGATGTTACCCACTTGAACTTTCAAGGTTTAGATATTGCATCTGCCGTTGGAGCGATCAATATATTTTGTCAAAGACCAGGTGATTATGATACATTAAACAAAAAGAATGCTTTAACTAACATTAATGAGGGAGTAAACAAAATTTTTAAAATGACACTTGTTAGAGAGGAAATGAAAAAGAATATGATTTGGCTTACCAAGCCTAATGGTGATAAAGAATTGGTTTGGGATAGCACCTGGGTTTTAGATGATTCTGTTGATGCAGTTCCCATTATTCATAATTTACCCGACAAAGATTCTGAAGATCCTAACCTTGTAGCAAATACTTATGATGGAGTAAATTACGATTATATGTTTGTTGATCGCAATGTGGTATTAGGAAAAGTATACCGTTACAGAGCTTTTGGAACAAATAACAACGGAGATGGTGAAGAATCTGCTTCATCTAACTCTGCTATGTCCCTTCTTCAACCACAAGCTCCTACTCTTTCTCGTGTTATGGGAAATAAAAAGATGACAGTAACTCTTGCTTCTGCTGGAGAGTATTATGGAACCACCGCTCCCACATCTCAAAAATATGCTGCATTAGTCAAAGACGATGTCGCTGCATGGACTGGTGTTCCTAGTTTTGATTTTGCACCTCTAACTATAGATCATGATGGTGAAACAAAAACTCCTGAAGTCCCTAATCCAAATGCCAATACATACTCATTTAATTCAGCTAATAATGGCACCACTCTCCAAGTCAGAATTTATAAAGTTGCATTTGACTCATTGGCCCCTGCGTTTGTTACAACACTTGGAAAACATGTATTTAACTCAATTGGAGTTCTATTAACTGGTTTGACATTTACTGCCCCTTATGCCCCCCCAGCAGTTGCTGTTTACGCTATTGACAATGCTAGACAACCTATCCTTAAAAATGGAAGTCCAGCAGTAAATGTGGTATTTAATCCTATAAGGGATGTAAGTATGTTTGGAGGTTTAGAAAACCAAGCTGATTTTAACCCTGTAACTGATGTAAGATATATTTCATTTACATCAAGTTTGCAAAATGTAGAAATCCCCCCATTATATTCAATCTCATTATCAGCAATCCAACCTTCAACTGAATTTACATTTATTGTTCCTAGTCCTCTTAATACACAACCACCCCATTATGTAAGAACTCAAATTTTAAACAGAGAGACAGGTCAATGGTTTACATCAATTGATTCAACTCCTCCTCAATCTGGAGCTTCTAGATCATTCATCGCTGCTCCTACAACCTTAAATCTAGTACGTGATCAAAGTGATCCAACAAAAATACACATAACTTTCCAATCATCAGCCACTGTATCAGGAAACGTTGCTGGAGCCCCAACTGCTGATGTTTTTTATGATATTAAACTTATTGATATGACAACAAATACAGTTGGTGATTTAAACAATCATAAAAAGAATATTGCCTGGGCAGCTGGAACATTGACAGCCAGTTTTAGCAATTTAACTGTTGGCAGAGGATATTTAGCAGTAGTAATTCCTTATAGCACATACTCTGCTTTGCAATTAGGTACTACAGATTATCGTTTTAATAATATCTCAATACGTAAGTTCTATAAAACAAGAACATTCATTGCTGCGGCAGCCCCACAAGTTGTTAGAGACTTCAAAGCTACTGCAATGGACCAAAAAATGTTATTGAGCTGGGATGCTCCTTCTAGTTTAAACGGAACTACTTTGGTTAATTACGAAGGATATGCTATCCGTCAGGACCCTCTAGACGTACCCCCAACCGCTCTTCTCCCTCCTTTCCCTGCCTTACAAAGACCAGTCGCTTATGCTACTAGTCCAGAATTAATGACACTTTCTAACGTCTGGAACTCAAGACTTGATGGAATTTCCGGAACAAATTTAGTTTCATTTGTTAATGATTCAGACCAATTTTCTTTATCAATGGCTGCTGTTGGTAAAGTTGGAGGAAAAACTGTTGGAACAGCAACCAGTTATGATGATGCTCTTGCTAACGCAGACAATATACAAGTAATGTTTGATAACTGGATTGGAGAAGAAACACTTCAAGGAATACGTTCACCACCCATCGTAAACAAGTCAACTTTCCAAGCAGTTGATGCTCCAGTAAATTTAGCAACTAGTTCTGATGCTACATCAATTACATGCATTATCACTAAAAATGCAGCTGCTGATGAGTTAATAATAACTCTTAACGGCGAGGTTAGATTTAGTACTACTTCTTTTTCCACAATTGATGCTGTAGATGTAGACCCCGACACAGCAGGAAAACAAGTTACAGTAAATGGTCAAAATTATACATTAATATATAGTTCTGGTTTGTTTGGAGTACAACAAGCTCCATTGGCAACAGCACTTCAATCACAATTCTGGGTTACAGTTGATTCTGGTATAACTAAATATAATGTTAAAATACCTGTTACAGATGGTTCCGCTCAAACAATTGAGGCCAGATTTGCTAAAAGAGTAGGAACAGAATTAGCTATAAGTCCTCCTGCCATAGCTAGTGCATCAGCAGCAGTTCCTCCCGCCCCTGTTACCGTAACCACATTTGAAGTAGCTACAAATCAATTAAAATTAGGATGGGCTGATCCTACTGATATTGGTGGAGCCGGATCAATAGCTTATGCTGGGGCTGTTGCAAATAGTCAACTTAAACATAGACTTAAGCTATATACACACGCTGGTTATAACGCTTCTCCCAAACAAACACTCCAGACAGTTGATAATCTCAGTGTCTTAAGTTACACATTTTCTGGTTTGGCTAATTACAGTCCAGTAAACGCTACTACCACATCATATGTTGTAGAAATTGTTGCTTTTTACTACCAACAAAATGATAGCGCTAAGCCATCTGAGTCTATAACTTCTATTTTCAATAAGACCGTTAATTCAGCTATTGTTCCTTTCAGAGTTGGTACTGCCCCAGCACTTCCAACAATTGTATCCACCTTGGATATTGCTGCAGGAAATAAAGCAACTATTGCCTACACAATTCCAAGCAATCCTGCTTATCCTATAACAGACATCAAACTTTTTAATGATAATGCAACAGTGCCATTTTTAACATACAATATTGGAGCAAGTGGTAGTCCAGCAGTACTTGCTGCAATTGGCACAACAATATCTATTCCTGTTGTAAATGGAAATGGCGCAAATCAGTTCCCAGGATTTTTAAATGGAAGACAATTTAATATACGTGCTCAAGCTGTTCCAGATTATTCATATGCTCAAAATTACAGTGATGTAACTGTAAGCGTAACTCCTAGAAAATCAATTGTTTCCAGTGTCGTTACAATGACAAACCCCTCTGGAGATTTGAAGACACATGCTATTTCAGTTAACACATCTGGTTCCTCATTGGTTGGTTTTGTTTCCCTTGGAAAAACACAGGGTTCAAGTGCTTTACAAGTTATTAATCAAAGCGTGGGCGCAGGTAATTTTAGCCCCTCAATGTCTGGTTCTGTCACATCAATTGATCACTCCAACCAAACAGCTGGATTTTCTTATGCTTTCGCAAATCATGTTAGTGACGTAGTATTGTTTTTAATAACACAAGATGGAGTTGTTAATAAAGTAATACCATCAAATAGCACCTTATTTTCCGTATAAAATAATATAAATACTAAATATTGTATTCAATTAAACAAATAAATAATTATTTAAAAATATAAATTAATATATAATTATTCATAAATAATAAAATCACCAATATGAGAATATTTTACATTTTGTTTTTCAAGTTCAGCCAAAATGGGTGTTGAACCATATGTATATATTTTCTCTATAGCCTGCTCTTTAAGTTGGTTAATAATTAAATCTTTTTCTATAATTATTTCGTTTAATCTAGATATATCTGAATCTTTTGATATGATTAAATTTTTAAATTCTTCTATGTCTAGATCTTTTGAATGGACTGTTTGTTGATATGTTGATATAATAGAATCTTTTTCTTGAATAACACTATTTTTAGAATTAATAACTTCTATTAGATTTTTATTGCTATTATGTAACTTATTATTTTGTTGTTTTAGTTTATTTATAACTTCTGGTAGATTCATAATATAATGTATGATATTAAATAAATTATTATTACGAATAAATCATATTTTTCATATATTCAATCTCTTTTTCTTGTGTTATAATAATATTTTCTGCAAGTTTTTTAACACGTTCTGAATGTGTTTTCTGTAATATTTCTTCACTTGTTAGTAAAGCCATTGAATGATGTTCAATCATTTCATTCAAATATTCTTTATCATCTATATAAACTTGATTTCTATATAAATAAATAAAAATAACTAACATAAAAATAAATATTAAATAATATACTTCATTTATTGTTTTCATATGTAAATCAAACATGAATGTTTCTAATAATCCCATTAATAAAGCCATTATTACTGATATATAAAATTTGCCCATGCTAAATGTAATATTTACATAAGAATCTGTCATAATATAACTCATAATAGCTAGTTAAATAAAAAAACTACCTATCATCATAAACCATAAAGAATATGTTAGTTCCATTATATATTTTAACATATTTTATACTTTTTTTGTTGAACATAATTGTATCCAATATCAATTAATTCGTCTCCTTTATCAAAGTTTAAAATATTATAACCGACTAAATGCTGTGAGTTTACATAGTATTTATTAATTTCTCCAACCGATTTTTTACAGTTTTGATTCATTGATGCTAATGGATTATTAAAGTTGCTTAATACTACAGAAACAGTCCTTTTAAGCATAGATTTTAATGAATCAATTGGTTCATTATCATAAACATAGCCTTCATATGGAGTTATAAATGTAATATTCAAATAAGAATCCGTTTCTACTTGTAATAATTCATTGCTTAATGTTCCTCCATCTGCATATAATTGATTATTATAGTTGATAGGTGGAAATAGACCGGGAATAGCAGATGAAGCCATTAAAAGCATAACTTTATCATAATTAGTATTATCCTCAAATGAATAAATATCTAAATTTCCAGAATATAAGTTTGTAGCTCCAATTAATGTATGAATTTTGGGTTCACCAGGCATTGTATCTATAACTCTAGTAAGTGTTTTAAATAAAGGCTGAGTGTTAAGAAGTGACAAACCTGTAGGTGGTAAAATATCATAAACCATTTTGTTTCGTATAGTTGAATATAATTTTTCTGCGGTATTAGTTCCAGTTTTGATATTATCAAAATAAGATAAGAACCCAGCATTTAATGCTCCTGCTGAAATACCAGTATATAAATCATATTTTTTTGGTCCAGTTTCAATAATTTTTTTTAAAATACCTATTTCAACTGCACCAAATGATCCACCTCCACTAAACGATAATTGGTTTAATGAGTTAGATGATACAAATAACAAAATAAATAAATTAATAAATAACATATTATATTATAATAAGTGAATTTATTTATACGAATATAAACAATTATATTATTTTATATAATGAAAATAATATAATATATATATATGACTAACCTAGAAATATTAATGATATCTATTATCGTTATAATTATTTTTTATTATATAATAATAAATATAAAACAAATAAAACAAAATACTAAATTTTTGTTTACAACATGTAAAAAAGGAATATGTAAAGAACAAATAAATAAATGTTATTCTGTTAACGGATATATTTTTACAGATGCTTCTCAAGAAAAAAAAATAGAAAGGAAAACATTCAAATGTGTATTGGAACCAGAAGACAAATATAAATTAATGAAATTAGAAAATATATTTGTCCCATCATTAATGAACGGTACATTTTGTGATGTATTGAATACTGTATATTATGATTACAATGATTTTTCTATTTTAAAAAATAGAGTTTATAACTTAAATATGCCATTAACTAAATGTATTAGAATTCGTCGTTACCATTTTCAACCAGAAACATATCTTGAAATAAAATATACAGGTGGAACAAAAATACGAACAATAATAGATGAAAATTATAAATTATTAGAACCGGAAAAAGTAGATGAAGAATATAAAGATATAATTGTTAGTATTTTAGATAAGATAAAAACAAAGAAGGTTCAACCTATATTCAGTAATACATATAAGAGAATGTCTTTTATTTATAAGAATAATCCTTCAATGCGAATAACAATAGATTCCAATATTGAATTTTTTCATAATCATATTTATAATGCAATGGATAATGATATTTTAGAATTTAAAATCCCAACTAGTACTAGTATTGATGTTGCAAATCAGTATATTGATGAAATAAGTAGATTATCGGGTGTAAATTTAAAATATACGTATTTTTCAAAATTTGAATATTATTACTATAAAGTAATAATGACAAATAAATAAGTAATAATAAAAATAATAATAATTTAATATTTATTCTTACGCGTTTTTTTTGAGTTTTTACTTTGTTTTAATGTATTACGTTTTATATGTGTCTTTTTGTTTGATTTAGAAAGAGTCAAATTTTTTCTAACAAAACCTTCAATTGCTGATTTATTTCCAAGAATTAAATGAACAATATTTTTATAAAAAGAACGGAATTCATTGTGATTCTTTTTAATCTCATCAAATGAAAACCATTTTATTTGGGTTTTCTCAAATATTTTAGTATTTTTTATAATTTTAGGATCTAGTCTTTTTTGTAAAAATCGTTGATTATTGTTATAATAATAAGGCAAATATTCATTATAATTCATAGGAAAAATATGACATCTATATGTAGTATACCCTTCAGATTTATAGTCAATATTATAAGTTCCATATTTAGACAACATTTTTCTAATATCGTTATCACTTCCTAAAAAACCAGTTAACTCTTCACCTCCTTCTCTAATAGCAGTTTGTATAAATGTTTCACCTTTATCAGTTCCTCCTCCAAAATCACTCCAACCTGGATTTTCATCAATAGTTCTTTCCTTTCCAAATAAAAAATAAATTTTATTATTATGTATTGTCACCGGTAAAATGCTTCCACCCATATAATTTATTCATATATTATTTTTTATAAATACTTTAATACGCGCATAATATATATATGACAAGAAAAACTCATAAAAAACATCATAAAATGGTAAAACACAATAAAACTCTTAAAAATAAAAATAAGTTTCGTATGATTCCAAATAGAACACCAAAATATATTAATGAAATAAGTCAAATTATCTTTGAGAATTCTCCGAAAAAAATGCCTCAACCTTATGATTCTGTTTCCATTTTAGAACAAAAGAAGAATCTATCTTCATATTCTCCGACTGTAAACAAGGAACTGATAATGCTTCAATCTGTTGAAAGAGAAAAAGTTCATAACTGTAATAATGAAAAGGCATTTGACCTAAAAGAACCTCTACAAATTGGATTATCAGGCAAGATTTTTGGAAAAACATGTATACCATATTATGATCCAAAAGCTATTGAATATTTACTTAAAAACCTATCTGCAAATAAACATATTGATATTAATAAGATTGTTCCACCAGTTCAAAGCCAATCCAACTGTTGGTTTAACACAATGTTTGTAACTCTTTTTGTTAGTGATAAGGGACGAAAGTTTTTTCATTTTTTCCGTCAATTAATGATTGAAGGAATACAAGCAAATGGACAAACGATTCCAAATGAGCTAAGAAATGGGTTTGCTCTACTTAATTATGCTATAGAATCGTGTCTTACAGGTAACAAATATGCGTATATTTTAGATACAAATGCTATAATCAGAAATATATATAACGTAATTCCAGAGTCATACAAAGAAAAACTTCCCTATATAACTAATGTTGATGAAGCGGGAAATCCAATGCGATATTATGGTAGCATTATTTATTATTTACATAATAAATCAATACAATTTTCTTTTATCAAAGAAGCAAATGATAAATGGAAAGAAATGGTTCTAAATAATATCACAAAACAATCTCATCTACCTCATTTTATTGTTTTAGAGATATATGATGGAGAAAAGAAAACAGCAGGTGTTTCAGGCAAAACAACTAACAAGCCCCGAAGTTTTAATGTTAGTGGTGCCAAATATTCACTTGATAGTTGTGTAATCAGAGATATAAGCCAACAGCATTTTTGTGCTACATTAACATGTGAAAATAAAGAAATGGCTTATGATGGTATGAGTTATCATCGTATTGTTCCTATGTCATGGAAAAAATATATAAATTCTGATTTTACATGGCAATTTGAAGGTTCAAATGATTATGATGGAACTCCATTAAAATGGAATTTTATGCATGGTTATCAAATGTTAATATATTATCGTGTCAAATAAAATTACTTTGACAAATAGCTTAAACTGTCAAATAAATAATATTTGCTATTTTTTGTGAAGCAATCTCGGATGGTTCTATATCATAAACAAAATCTTCTGGGCTTGTTAGTAGGGTGTCTAAATTAATAACATTATACATTTCTCCTATTTTGCTTGAATTATCTTTAATTAACTTATTCCATTGAACTATAGATGGCTTATATGATTGATAAAATGGATTAGATGGTAAATACAAATTAAGCAAATTTATTTTGGCACTTCCTAGTTTGACTCTTAATGCTTTTAGAAAATCCATGTAATTATCAAATAACTGTCTAATCTCTTGTTCATCTAATTGAGCTCTTTTATTCAATATATCATTTCCCCCTACAGAAATAAATATATAAGTGTTTATTTTATTTAGCTCTTGTGGTATTTTGTCTAATTGATCATAACAATCTTTAATTGTTGAACCGTCTTTAGAAAAATCAAATACTCTTTTGGTTTTAGTTTTTAAAATGTCAACAATAGATTTTCCTTGAGGAACATAATTAGAATTATTTAAGATACTATCTCCAATTAAAATAATGTTATCATTATTTGTTAAGCCTTCCTTTAATGTCTTAAAATAAGCACATCCAACTATTATTGTTATACAAATTAAAATTATAATTATTGTCTTAAAATTGTTCATATAATATAGATATATAAACAATTTCGCTGTATTATATATGAGTGATAGAGAAGAACAAATAAATAATTTAAATGACTCAATATATAGATACTCTATAGAAATAAGGGATTTAATAACACAATTAAGAACAATTCCTAATACAATTCAAAAAAAAAAAGAAAAAGATGCTATATTAAAAAGTATTAGATTAAGAGAAGACCAAATAAAAAAGTTTGAACGTTTTTTGGATATTTTACAAAAGAATGAGAAAGTTATAAATAAAGCAAATAAAATGTCTAATGCTACTAATAGAAAAAATATACCAAATAGTGATATTAGTGAAGATGCTAGACGACTAGGTATAAATATAGATGAACCACAAGAAACAGAAGAGGAGGAATTAGAAAGATTAATGCGAGAAAATAACATTGTTCCTAATTTACCTCCGCCACCAAATGCTCCTCCTGTGCCACCAAATGCTCCTCCTGTGCCACCAAATGCTCCTCCTCCGCCACCAAATGCTCCTCCTGCTCCACCAAATGCTCCTCCTCCGCCACCAAATGCTCCTCCTCCGCCACCAAATGCTCCTCCTGCTCCACCAAATGCTCCACCAAATGCTCCTCCTGCTCCACCAAATGCTCCTCCTGCTCCACCAAATGCTCCAAAAAATGCTATTGTTGGAGAAGGCTTTGTAGAAACAATAGTAAGAAAGAGAGAAATGGGTCCTTCTGGACCTCCCAGACATAATAAAACACTATGTCCATCTATATTTAACACTGGAAATAGAGTTAATGAAAAATATTTCATTCCTAGTCAATTCCCGAATTTAACAAAAATAAAAGCTATACCAACAGGAATAAAAGGAGGAAGAAAAAGCCGTAAAAATATAAAAAGTAAAAAGGTAAAAAAAGGAAGAAAAAGTAGAAAATATTAAATAATACACCATCCATATGTTCCTGTATCAACTATCATACATACTACAGTTACTGAATATTCTGAATCGGCTAAAAGAGTTGAATCTGGTGTTAGTGAAGTATTTGGATACACTGTAATATCCGTATTATCCAAACGTTTACTAACATCGCCACCAACTCTTCTGAATGTAAAAATACGTGATAAAGAACTAGAATTAGCAGTAGGCAGTGTAACGCTAATATCAGTAGTAGGAGCTACTGAATAATATCTATAAAGTGTACCAGAAGTTAAATCAAAATTTGTTGTAATTATAGTAGGAGATGCTTGACCTCCATCAGGTCCCGTAGGACCGGTAGAACCAGTGGGTCCCGTAGGACCGGTAGAACCAGTGGGTCCCGTAGGACCGGTAGAACCAGTGGGTCCCGTAGGACCCGAAATATCTGTGATATTAAATTGGACAACATTTGAACCAAGAGAATCGGTAAATACTTGAATTGTATAAATTCCTGGATAAGCATTAGTTGGAACAAAAAAACTAATTTGAGTTGAATTTAAAAAAGTTATAGGTAATGTATATTTGCCAAATGTAACAACAGAATAACTTCTAAAATTATCTCCAAAAATAGTAATAATAGCCTGATATTGAAAGATACTCAAATATCCTGATAAAGAAGATATATATGGAGCAATAGAAGGAATATTATTAGACCATCCTATACACCTATTAGAATTATTGTTATAAATTAAACCAGACATTATAATATGATAATATAAATAATTATAATATTGAACTTAAGATTTTACATGTTTAGATTTAGATTTATTAGACAATTGTATGTATTAATTTGTAAATATAAATTAAATATATCTTGTAAACTAAGTAGTAATGTTATCTTTAGAAATACTAAATTAATTATATCTTGTAAACTAAGTAGTAATATTATGTTTAGAAATACTAAATTTAATAAAATAAAAAAAATCATTAACAGTTAATTTTTAGGGAAAATATATTTTATTTTCATATAACATAATGCCATACATAACTGTAAACAGTTTAGTTGCTGAAGAAGATTATGCAAAGATTTATGCTGATAATACACGATTAGCATTACATCAAGATTTACTCAATTTAGAAAACGAACATGATTCTAACTTACTAGCTTTATCCGGTAAAATTGATAGTTTATCCACTAAAGTTGCTCCATTAGAAGGTTTACCCACTCAAGTTGGTGGTTTATCCGCTCAAGTTGGTCCCTTAGTAAAAACAGTTAGTAATGCTTCTAGTACTATTAATGCAAGTAATCTTGTATTGAGAGATGCTGGTGGAAATATTTTTGCTAGAACACAAGTAGATAGCGATAATAGTAAAAAGGTAGCCACAACTGAATTTGTCAAGGTATCCATTGCAAAAGCTATTAATCTTGAAGATGTAGTCCTTAAATCTTATGTTGACAATAAAGATAATTTATATAGTAAAAATTTAGGTAAGTGTGAAATAGATAGAAACGCTGTCCCTAAAACTATTGCTGTAAGAGGTGATGCTGGTGAATTGAATGTCGGACCAGCAACAACTGGAACATCTGCTATAAATTATGACCATCTTGAAAGCAAATTACTAACTAAACAAGATAGGATTCCATGGGATATTCCAGATAATGAAAATAATTTAATGGAATTTGCAGTTGCCGTAAGAAATGCTGAAGGTAGTTTGGTTACTGGAGTACCAACCAGTTCAGATCATGCTACAACTAAACAATATGTAGATGATGCTTTAGCTTCGAAAGCTAACGCACTTGATGTTACTAATAGTTTAAATTTGAAAGCTAACCAGGCTGATGTTACTACTGCTTTAACTTCAAAAGCTGATAAGACTGATGTTACTGATGGTTTAAATTTGAAAGCGGCTAAATCAGAATTAGATCATACTAAATTAAAATTTGAAAGATTACTAACTATCTTAAAGGATGCTGGTAATCTAACTCAAAGTCAGATTGAAACAATAAATGCACCTGTTTCTTAAGCTACAAAATAATAATATAATAAAAACCATATGTGTATAATAAATTAAAAGCTATGCGAAACATGAATAATACTTTTTTTGGTCTCACTTAAGTTACCATATTTTCCAGTATAAGCGTTCCAAAAGAAGAATAAACTAACAATCAGAAAATATACAGCTGTTGTATATTCAAGTGTTTGATTTGACAAATCTTTGGTAAAATAAGAACCGACAAATGCCATTAAAAAATAAAATATAAAAAGAATAATAGATGTCTTTACTTGTACTTGACCACGATAATAATATTGTATTGCAGCTAATAATGAAATAGGTGGAACTAATGTCAATAAAACAGTTCCAGCGGCTGTTTTGAAATTAGGAACAATTCCTAAAATCAACAAACCAGGAAGCATAGTTTCTGCTCCAGATTGACCTAAAGCACCTCCTGCTAATCCAGCAACAGAACCCAATAATATTGTTAATAATGTATTTGTATGCATAAAATATAGATATATTATTTATATAGGAGCATTATCATCTTTTTTCATCTTTATATTACCCATAATATGTTTATTTCCAAATAAATATGTTAAATAACCAAATATAATACCAATTGTTAACCCAACTATTAATTGTAAAATAGTGTGATTATTATATAAATATCTTTGAAATAGTGAAATAATAGAAATAGAACCATATAAAGTAGTAATAAATGGGTCATTTAATGTAAGAGTTATAAAAGCTAAGAAAAAGCCACAATTTTGAGCATGACCAGAAGGCATGCCAAATTTATCAAACCCAATGCGAGCACCATTAATAACCCCAATTTCTATTGATTTCTGTTCATTATTAGGTCTAGCCTCTTTAATAGAAAGTTTTAATATAATATTAAGTATATTATTTAAAATAAAACCAGAAACAAAATATTGTAAAAAGGTGGGTTTATTTCTTAAAAAAAATAGAGTTAAAATAAAAAGAATAATAGGGGCATATAACCCAATATAATCTCTTAATAAATATAGGTTAATCATATTAATGTATAATATATAATATGATTATTCTTTGTTGATTACAACCTTTTATAATATATTAATAAAAACAACTTAAAGGGCTTTAAGTCATTTTAAATTAATATATATCCAATAGTATTAATTTCTATGCTGTATATTATAATGAGTGGCGTTAATACGTTTATTCCAATTATGCTTTTCTATGCGATTCTATCTAGTATTGTAGGTCCCGTTATTTTTTACTATTTAGGAAAAAGATCTCTAAAGATGGCAGGTTATGGATTTGTAGTTTTTAGCATTATTAATATTATATTATGGTTTAATTATGGTCAAAAAATGATTTAATATTGATATAAATTCTCAGATATTAGTGTGACACTCCAATCTATTCCATGTAAATCTACAGTATTTCCTCTGTCATCTAACAATCTTATTCTCAATCTATCTATGTTAACTGGACCAAAATATATGCGCTTATTATCTTGAAATTGACCACTTAACTCTGTATATAATTGTCCTGTTGACATACTACCATATTTTATAGGAATTATTGCGAATGTATCTGAGTTTGTAGGAGCTTTTGCTCTAAATGAAATAGTTTTATTCCTATTTTTTATTATTTCATTTATTGTATAAATTTGTGCTTGAGTTAATGTTCTTGGTGCTGATGGTAAAACTTGAGCAACATTTCCTTTTCCAAAATCTAATTTATCTTGTAAACTATTAAACAAGTTATCTGGATTTACACCTAATGATGCTGCTTCTTCTGGAGTAATATTAGATAAATTACCTATTGAATTTATATTAAATGTTGCTGGTAAATTGGTTGATGTACAAAAATATGGTTGAGAACCAGTATAATATGTTGGTAAAGGCAATGTTTTTGATAATTCAGTTATAGTTATCAATCCATTATTAATGTGATTTTGGTTATAATCATCCAAAACCACAATAAAATACTTTGTTCCATATAGATTTAATACACCCACAGGAGTATTTCCACCTATATAAGAGGTAGAAGAATAACTTGCTGAAAATATTGGTTGTAAAGGTAATCTAAAACCCATCAACCACCCTAATGTTCCATTAAATGTGAGACCTTGATTTGATGATGCAGAACATGGGTATGTTCCTGATTCATAACAAGATAATGAACCAGAAATATCAAAAAATGTATAATAAGCATGAATAGCACTATTAAATGTATCAGAATATTGTGTTATAGTAGTTATTGGGACACCAGAAGGATCAATCCATCCATCTAAATACAAAGTTATCTTTCCATTATTAGGATTAAATCTAATAATATCAGGGACGGTTTCATCAGGATATGTAAAATTTATATTCTTAAATGCGGCAGTAATTGCTGCACAAAAATCACTAGGACTATAATTTCCCGGTTCAATAGATATTTTAAAAGTGTTATTTATATTAGTTACCCAAAAACATGTATTACCATATATATAATCAATTGTATACCAAGTATATGGGATTTGAATTGAATATAAACTTAAACTTAAAACATTTGTTAATGGGTCTGATAAATCCATTGTATAATCGGTTGACATACTTTCAGTTCCCCCGGCAGCCTGACGAAACTGACTATCAAGATTAATAAAACGTTTCGTAATATTTTGTAAATTAGGATTAAGAGTATCTTGTGCCACTGGAACATTAAAATTATTACTTACTCCTAACTGTTCACGATTCATAGGAACATGTTCATTATCATATACATCAATCTTTTGAACACGATCAGTTATTTTATCTTTTTGAACACTATTTTCTTGAGGAAGGGCTTCATATTTAAACCACTCATTTGTTTGTTTTTCGTTTGGAGAATATTCCACATCTTTTCCGGAAGTTTCTAATTCATGCATGTATCTTAATAATTTTGTCTGCATTGATTGAAAAAAAATTACTAATTGTGGTTGATTCTCTGAAGAAAAACGTTTAATATAGCTATTAGTTGCGTCTAATATTTGCGTTGAGTCTGGATCATCTAAATCTAAAATTGCAAATAACTCAGTAATAGTATAATTATCAATATTATAATCAATTGAAGTCATATAATAAATAGTGTTATTTTTCTATGTTTTTTAACTTCATTAAATTATTCCATTACAATATATTTGACCTTTTTCTCTTTTTTGGAATAATCTCAAATATTTCTTCTACTTCTTTTTCCTCTACTACCTTTTCATCTATATCTTTTTCAATTTCAGAATTATGTTTAAATATGTATAAGAATATATCTTTAATTTTCTTTTTTAGAACGTTCAAATCATAAACCCAATGAGTAAATAATTTTTCTGTTATAATTGTTATTCCAGACCTAAATTTCATATGAGATTTACCTTTAAATAAAATATTGTCACATATTTCGATAATTTCTGGTTCTAAACTAATTAATTGTTCTCTACTAACCCAATAATTACCACGATATATATAACGATTATATTCTCCATTATCATATACTTTATATCTTTTATCGGATACAAGTGAATTTTTAATTAAACCAATCCCTTCAATCTTGTTTTTCTCATTATTCATTTCTATAACAAACATCAAAGACCCCGATGGATAAATATCTCTTATTTTATAAGCCGGACCATAAATAACTGCTTCATTATGTTGTAAACGATATAACTTATTTTCATTATATGTAGTATTATTAAATCTTGTACAAGCTAGATAAAACATTTGATATATGTAATTTATTAGTAATATATTAGTTACAAATCAATTTTATTTATCTTTATAACTAACTATATAAATGAAATGTTGTATATGTGGACCAGTTAGAAACTGTGGACCTTTTCTAGACAAGATTTTTGAAAATATTGAGAAAATAGGTTCACTTTTTGAAGATTATCAAATATTGATATATTATGATAATTCTGATGATAATACTTTAGACAAATTGAAATTATATCAATCAAAAAACAATAGATTAAAATTCTATGTTAATAAAATATTAACATCAAAGTATAGAACACATAGGCTGGCAAATGCACGCAATTTCTGTTTAAATTATGTGAAAACTTTAGACATAAATGAATATCCATTTTTTATTATGATGGATTTTGATGATGTAAATTGTAAAGAAGTTAGACCAGAAGTTTTAAATAAATATCTTTTAAGAAACGATTGGGATTCATTGTCATTTAATACAACACCAAAATATTATGATATATGGGCTCTTTCTATATATCCTTATTGCTTCAGTTATAATCATTTTGAGAATACACATATTCATGATTATGAGACAATACAAAACTATATAGATAATAAACTTAGTAAATTAAAAGAGAACCAGTTATTAAGATGTATCTCTTCATTTAATGGGTTTTCAATATATAGAATATCAAAATTTTTAAATACATATTATGATGGAAGAATTAGACTAGATCTATTACCAAAAAGTTATGTTAAAGCTCATAGTAATGCTGCAAAATCAAATATAATTTTTCACGATTATGGACATATAAAAGGAAAATATGAGGATTGTGAACATAGAGCATTTCATATTCAAGCAATAAATAATGATAATGCGAAAATTATGATTACAAATGATGTGTTATTTTCATAAAGATAAAAAATAAAAATTAGGTTTAAATATTTTATTAAAAATCATATAATAAAATATGGAACATTTATGTTATTATGTAAACAGCCGAGGTTTACTTAAATCATGTACATTTCATTCTCCAAATCCAAAGTCTAGTTGTAATAATGATACAAGTTATCTAACAAACATGTTACAAAATAATAAAATGTTTAATGGTATGTCAATTTATGTTTGTAGTGATTTATTAAGATTATTTGTAAATAAATTTTTACCAAATATTAATCATACATTTGTTCTTGTTAGTGGTGATTCAGATTTATGTGTTCCTCTAGAAGCTTTAACTCATGGGGAAACATATAAATTATTGAATTCGCCTTATCTTTTAAAATGGTTTATACAAAATACAAGAATTCAGGAAAATGAAAAAATAATTCAACTGCCTATAGGTTTAGATTATCATACAATTTCTAATAATCCGAATTGTTCCTGGAAAATACCAGGAGAAAATCATTTGCCAAGATTTCAGGAACTTACACTTGTTAGTATAAAAGATAAATCTGTTCCATTTTATGAAAGAAGATTACAAATATATGTAAATTTTTCTACTAATTCTGATCGTTTTGGTCAAAGAAAGAGTGCATTAGATACTATCCCTAATAATTTATTATCTATAGAATCAAGTTCTACTCCAAGAACATATTATTGGAGCCAGTTAATAAAACATGCATTTGTTTTATCTCCTTTTGGAATAGGTATGGATTGTCATAGAACATGGGAAGCTTTATGTTTGGGATCTATTCCAATTATTTGTGCATCACATTTTACCAAATTATTCGAAGACTTACCGGTTCTTATCGTAAATGATTGGTCAGAAATAACAGAGGATTTGTTAGAAGAGACAATTGATAGTTTTAAAGATAAAAAGTTTAATTACTACAAATTAACTTTAGAATATTGGCGAAATAAAATAGCTAATGGAATATAAAATTAAACTTTCTGATTAAAATATATTATTTTATATATGTTAATCAATAAAAGAAAACAAAATACTGATATAAAAGATGAATTAATTTATAAAATATATAATCAACCGTATACATTTTTTAAATCCTATTACAAGAGTATTATACCTTTAAAAATATTTCAAACATGGCATACAAAGGATTTGCCACAAAAAATGCTAGAAAATGTAGAAAGTTTAAAAAAACAAAATCCAAGATTTGAACATTATTTATTTGATGATAATGATTGTCGTGAATTTATTAAAAATAACTTTGATGAACAAGTTTTAAATGCTTATGATACCTTGATTCCCGGTGCTTATAAA
>Ga0209550_10001141_pt1 | contig 25640 bp, 24 predicted proteins | sample LauGreSuBDMM15SN_2_FD_187567 | JGI IMG/M metagenome (GOLD analysis project Ga0209550, IMG submission 187567) | Freshwater lake microbial communities from Lake Michigan, USA - Su13.BD.MM15.SN (SPAdes) (version 5) | ecosystem: Environmental > Aquatic > Freshwater > Lake | place: Lake Michigan... | reverse complement strand
GACCAAGGTGCCTTGCCTGAAGATCACCGAGGCCAATGGCCAGACCCGCTGGCTGCAGGACTCGGGCGCGATCGTGGCATATTTGCGTGAGCGCTTTGCTTGAAGGTCGGCATCACAAACCGCTTGTAGGTCGGTGACCTCAGCCCCGACAAGCCCCCCGACGCAGCACTTGACCCATGGAAACCGAACTCAAACTCAGCCTGTCTGCGTCTGAGCTGCCGCGCCTGCTGGCCCACCCACTGCTGGCACAAACGGCTGACACGCAACGCTTGCACAACACCTATTTCGACACGCCCGAACTGGCCCTGCAACTGCACCGCATGGCCGTGCGTGAGCGGCTGGCGGGTGAGCAGTGGCTGCTCACGGTCAAAACCGCAGGCCAAAGCACGGGCGGCCTGTCACGCCGGCAAGAGTGGGAAGGCCAGACCACGCCCGGCGCATTGCAGTTCGACACCCTGGTGGATGACGCCGCGCTGGCGAAAGACCTGATGGCTTTGCGCCATACCTTGCGCGCCCTGTTTTGCACCGACTTTGAACGCCAGCGCTGGGTCATCGAACACGCAGGTGCACAGATCGAGGTCGCGCTTGATCAAGGCCACATCCATGTGCCCGGCACCGCGTTGACAGAGCCAATGCTGGAATTGGAATTTGAACTGCTCAGCGGCCCGGAAGCGGCCTTGTTGACGCTGGCCGATCTGCTGCGCCAAACACCACTTTGCCCCGTGGTGCTTGTGCCCAGCGATGCGCGCAAGGCACAGCGTGGGATGGCCTTGTGGGCAAGGGCCATCGCTAAAAGTTGAAAAAACTTACCGGTCATGCCCTCGACAGGCAATCACGGTCAGCTCCACATCGTCTATGGCATAGACCAGTCGATGAACATCATCGATGCGCCTTGACCAGTAGCCTGACAAATTGCCCAACAAAGGCTCGGGTTTGCCAATGCCTTCAAAGGGATCACGCCGGGCGGAGTCGATCAGCAGGTTGATGCGTTTGAGCGTCTTTTTATCCGCCCTTGCCAATACAGATAGTCGGTCCAGGTATGCGAGGTGAACGCAATCCCCCGGCTTATGGGGTGATCAGTTCACGGCGCTTGGCTTTGCCGGCTTTATGTTCGGCAATGGATGCTGCCAAGTGCGCTGCGTTAGCGGGACTTGAAAGCAAGTACAGGGTTTCGGCCATGCTCTGGTAGTGCGCCAAGGACATGACCACAGCATCCCCGCCATCTCGGCGGGTGATGATGGTGATGTCGGCATCGTCTTCTACGCCGTCAAGAACAGTCTTCAAACCGTTGCGGGCCTCTGAGTAGCTGATGATTCGCATGATGGCGACTTGCTCAATATATTGGACAAGTACTGTAGCTTTTTCATCTCTTTGGCGGCGATGAGCACTCCAGGGCATCCGCCGCCCTGCATCTGTCAGGCAGCCATCACCGTCAGCAAAGTCTGACCATTCGCCACCAGTTTCTCCCCCTGTGCATCCACCGCGAACAAATCAAAGCTGGAGAAAATTTGCGTCTTGCCCGGCTTGGGTTTTGAACCAAGCGATGTGGTCCATCAGTTCAGTTGTTGACGAAGTGCTTTTTGCTCGCTCATGAGTTGGTCAATCTCGTGCACGCTTGTGCTCGTCAAGCTTGAGCTTCAAGACCTTGAGCGTTTCCGGATCGATCTTGGCTTTGAATCGGCGGCCCTGGGCATCGGTGAAGCGAATTTCATAACAGCCGTCGTCGATCTTCAGCCGCTCGATCTGCCAGCCCTGGGCTGCGGCCATCTGGCGCACGGCATCGCGCGATTGCCAGCGCTTGAGCGGCGCATCGCAATCGTCCTCGGCCAAGGCGGCAAAGGCGGCAAAGCCGAGCAAGAACACCAGCAGCCCCTGGTTCAAAGTGCGGGTGCATTTCATGGCGGACTCCTGTGAAGCAGGGTTGAGCCTCAGGCTCTGGGTGGATGGCACGCTCCAATTCGATTTGCCGCTGAAAGCGCAATGATCGAGGCTCTTGTTCGAGCCCAAGTTGATCAAGGTCAATGCTTGTCGCTGACCCTCATGGTCAGGTGTGAATAGATGTTTGTTTTGTCATCAACACCTCTGCGCATGGCATAGGCTTGCTGACCGCCTTGGCGGTGGGTTGGCTGATCGGCCTGGTGCGCGTAAGCCAACACAGGCGTTGCAAAACCAGAGCATGGCTTTCGATCTGACTGATAGACAAAGATGCCCGCTGCGCTTTCAGCGCCATTACGCGTTGAACTGATTCGCAGAGATCGCGCCGGACAAAAACTCGGACCGCAAACCCGAGTCCGATGGGTCTGTCAGGTGCTGCGGCCCAGGGAGCGATCAAGCGACGAGCTGCGCGATCAATTCATCGACACGAGCGCGCAAATCTGCTGTCGATCTCGCCCCCGAATGGACCACAAAATCTGGCCGGACGATCAATCCGTTGACCTGATGCGCCTCGAAGAAGCGTGCATAAACACCATCGACATCCTGCACGCATGTGTTCGACACATCAGGCGAAAAACCAGCCATGGCGCAGTTCAGAGATTTGAGCTTCGCAAGCTGCGCTTCACCCAAGATCGTCTCCGGCGATGCGCCACGCCACAGGATCTGGAACCCCCATCCGAAAAGATCGTCGAACAGCCCTTCAGAGCCCTTCCATCTCACGCGGCCCTGGGGTCCCACTTCGCCGGCAGGCGCTACAGGCTTGCCCTTTGCGTCGAGATGAATGATCCCGCTCTCTATCTTTGGCTCAGGCGGTGAAGGCACGGCGGTCTGGCCGATGTAACGCCGGTCGCGCTGCGCCGCCTCATCGGGATCGTCGATGAAGGCAAGTGCACCAAGCTTGTCGGAGCCATCGACGTAAAAGCGGGCATGCGGTTTGCGCTCGCTTTCGTAGGTGTCGAGCAAGGCGTCCTTGGCAATCCCGCGCAGCACGAGATCGAGCTTCCAGGACAAATTCACGGCATCGCGCAGCGATGAGCAGCCGCCCTGCCCCATGAATGGCGTCATGGCGTGAGCGGCATCACCGCCAATGAAGATCCTGCCAGCGCGCCAATTTTTTGCCAGCTTGCCTTCGAACACATGCATGGCGGGGCGAAAGACATCGACATCGTCTTGCGTCAATCCGTGCACATTTTCGAGGTAGCGGTAAGCGCTTTCGCGCGTCATGACCGCAGTGCGATCTGCGTCGGGATCGATCTGGAAGGTGACGCGGATCACATCGCGGCCGAGCGGGATGATCGAATGTGCACGCCCTTGCGGCGCACAAAAAGTCGCGGCAATGCGACCATCGGGCGATACGCCAAGAAAGTTAGGCAATGCGCGCCTGCGCGTGCAATCGAATGTGAGCCATGCACCGCGAAATGGCCAGCTTTCGCGTTCAATGCCCAGCAGTTCGCGTGTCGTGCTTCGCGCGCCGTCGGCCCCTATCATGTAACGCGCCTTGATGGTCTGCGTTTGCCCAGTGTTGTTCTGAGCACTGACGCTGACATGGTCGCCCTCCTGCCCGAGCCCGGCCACTACCCAGCCCTGCTGTATGACTGCGCCGGCTGCGCGCGCGGCTGCGTCCAGCGCATCCTCGACATCGGGTTGATGCAAAGAAATGCGATAAGGATGGCCGCAGACGTGGGTGCCACTCCAGTCGAAGTCGACAAGGACCTGGCCTTCACCATTGGCCAACAGATACCGCAGGCGTGGCGATGAATTGCGCAAGGCCTCCTTGTGATCGCCTGCGGCCTGAATGATGCGTGCGCTTTCGCCGTCGATGGTTGCAACGCGGGGCGCGCCATACAGTGAGCCGTGTCGCTCGAAGACGATGACACGATGTCCACGCCGCGCCAGCAAAGAAGCGGCGGCCATCCCGGTCGGCCCATAGCCCGAGATGGCGACGTCGTAGATGTCTTGGTTCACTTCAAATCACCCGCAAAGTCAGCATCGCCGCAGTCACGCTTTTCCCGTGCCCCGCAACCAGCCGGAATTTCTTATATGAACTTTGCACTTTTTTTCACCGGCATGAGCGCCTTGTTCGCACGACCGTTGCTACAGGAAAGACCGAGAAAGGCCAGCATCCCATAGCGAACAGACGGTTAAAAATCCAATCGCATGAAGTTTAGTAGGGTGCAGGTCTGTGCAGATACTGCCGCTGGCCAGGCGAACATTGACGCCGGGAGCAACGCTTTAAATGACCCACGCATAGGCCGTATTGCGCCCGCCACCTTCGAGCTGACGCAACACACCACGCGCTAGCAAATCATTGATGTCGCGCAGCGCTGTGTCGGCTGAACATTGACCGATGGTGGCCCACTTGGCGTTTGTCAGCTTGCCGTCCATGCCATCGAGCAGTCGATTGAGCACCAAAATCTGGCGGGCGTTCAAGGGTGTGCCAGCCCAGCGTTGCCAGAACTGGGCTTTGTCCAAAACACCCGCCAACAGGCCATCCGCACCCTGCACTGCGCGCAACAAACAAGCCAGAAACCAGTCCAGCCATGGCGTCACGTCCATCGTGCCGCGCTGGGTGGCTTCCAGTTGCTCGTCATACTGTTTGCGCTCGCGCTGAATTTGCGCACTCTGGCTGTAAAAACGTTGCGCAGCGCCTTCAGCTCGGGCCAAGGCCATCTCACCCACGGCACGGCTGATGCGGCCATTGCCGTCGTCAAACGGGTGCAAGGTCACCAGCCACAAATGCGCCAACCCAGCGTGCACCAGCGTGTCACCCGAAGGTATGGCATTGAACCATTCCAAAAACGCGGCTGTTTGTGCGGGCAAGGTGTGGGCGGGCAGCGCCTCAAAATGCACTTTTTCGCGACCCACCGGGCCCGAGACCACCTGCATCGGACCTGCTGCATCGTTGCGCCAACTGCCCACATGAATCCGCAGACGGCCACTGAAACCGGTGGGAAACAGCGCCGCATGCCAGCCAAACAAGCGCTCGGCCGTGAGCGGCAGGGCGTGTTGCTGGGTGGCGTCCAACACCATGTCCACCACACCATCCACCTGGCGGTCAGCAGGCGCGAGCGCGCCTATGTCCACGCCCAACTTGCGGGCAATGGACGAACGCACCGCCGCCAAGTTGAGCGTTTCGCCTTCGATGGCGCTGGTGGTGATGACCTCTTGCGTCAAAGCCTGCAAAGTCGCCAGGTCGCGCTGCGCCAACCCCAAGTGCGCCATCCGACCTACCAACTCGCCTTGCGCACGGTGCAACTGTGCCAATGGGCCCGCCAGCGCAGTCGCGTCATAACGCCAGTGCGGCCAGTCGGGGCGCTGCCAGAGGTAAGTGCGTTTGCGAGGGGTCTTGTCGACGAACATGCGGAGATTATTCACTATATTCACCGCATAATATGCGGCGAATTATGAAGTGATTCACCGCACCAGATTGCATGTTTGGGCTCTGCAGCGTCTGCGTCTGCCTCCGCCTCCGCCAGCTTTGGGTGGGCCTCAGCGATGAGGCATCGCCGTCGACACGCTCAAATACGACTCAATTTTTGACACGTAAAGTTCAAAATACCTTGCATGCCTCCCCCAATCCCACACCCAAGCTACATCTGGCAGCACCGCGCTTGGCCGCAGTTTGCGTTTGACGCGGCTGCACTGGCCCTAAGCGTTAGAACGGACGCGGCTGGAGCAGGGTCGCTTGTTGGGACTGCTGGGTGCCATTGGGTTGGAGCAGGCCAAGGCCCTGAGCGGGAGCTCTAGTTGCAAGAGGCGCTGGCTATGGCTGCCATTGAGGGTGAGCAACCCCATCTTGAATCCCTGCGTTCGTCGGTGGCGCATCGGCTTGGTCTGGCGGATGCGTCAGGCACGGACCGGTCGGAAACATGCTGTGGCCCGCCTTTGTCACCGCACTGGCCCGTGCATGGGTTGAGGCCCTGAGGCCGTTCACATCCATCATTTTGAGGATGGTCTGCGGCATGGGGTCTGCCTAGGATGAAGACAGCGTCCAGCAGGGCGCTTCAACATCCAAGGAGACACTCATGACCCCCAATGCATCACGGCGACAATTTTTCAAAAACACAGGCGCTGTTTCGGCGGCTGCCATGTTGGGCGGCGTTGGCGCAGGCTTGACAGCTTGCGGTGGCGATTCCTCACCCGCCACCACCCCTGAAGACCCCTTGCTGGCCTTGACCGCCACGCAGGTGGTTGCCAGCATCAAAAACGGCACGCTCAAAGCCGAGACCTATATGGCCGCCATGATCGCCCGCGCCAAAGCGGCCAGCGGTCTGAACGCCATGATTTATTTGAACGAGGCTGAGGCATTGAAAGCAGCCAAAGCCGTGGATGTGGCCAAAGCCGCTGGCACCCCTTTAGGCGCCTTGGCCGGCTTGCCCATTGTGGTCAAAGACAACATCAACACCAAAGACATGAAAACGACAGGCGGCACGCCTGCGCTGCGCAACCATCAACCCAAAAAGAATGCGCCCTCCTTGCAAAAACTCATCGATGCAGGCGCGATTGTGTTGGGTAAATCCAATTTGCACGAGTGGGCTTTTGGCATCACCAGCACCAACTTCACCCTGGGCACCGACCAGTCTGGCAATGCAGCACGTCCCTGCAAAAACCCTTACGACAACAGCCGCATCCCGGGGGGCTCGTCGGGCGGTACAGCCGCAGCAGTGGCTGCACGCTTTGCGCCAGCAGGCCTGGGCACGGACACGGGCGGCTCGACACGCGTGCCCGCGTCGTTCTGCGGCATTGCAGGCTTTCGGCCTTCGGTGGGCGATGGCGCAGGCAAAGGGCGACGCTACCCAGACACCGTGACAGATGCGCTGCCGATCAGCACCACGCGCGACACTTTGGGCCCCATGGCCCGCACAGTCGCAGACATTGCTTTGCTCGACGCGGTCATCACGGGCGGCGCGGTGCCAATGCCAAAAGTGCTCAAAGGTCTGAAGATCGGCCTGCCCTCTGCCTTCTGGGCGGGTTTGGACGACAAGGTCAAACCTGTGGCTGAAGCGGCCAAGAAAAAGCTGGCAGATGCTGGTGTGGATTTTGTGGAGGCCACCCCCACAGTCGACTTGGCTGACATCATGAAGCTCAATGGGGATATCTCGTTCCAGATTGCATTGCATGAGCCCATTCACGCGATCCCAGCCTACTTTGCCAGCGCAGACAACGCACCAGCGCGTACGGTGAAACAAATCAGGGATCTGGTTGTCAGTCCTGACGTGACCGGGGCATTTAGCGCCTCCAACGATGACGACCTCACAACCGGGCCGACAAGCACCGCACCATTCAACGAAGCCAATTTCCACGCGAAATATGTCGGCATCCTGGGCGCAGGTGGTGGGCGCGAAACGCTGCAAAAACTCTACACAGACTACTTTGCTTTGGCAAAAGTCGATTGCGTGCTGTTCCCAACCACCCTCTTGGCCGCGCCCATGATTGACGCCGCCAATGGCTCCAAAAGCCTCAGCTACACCTCAGGGGGTGTGGAGCAAAAAGACAAAGACACTTTTGGCACCTGCATCCGCAACACCGACCCCTGCACCAACGCCGGTATCCCCAGCTTGTCCATTCCTGCGGGTCTGACCGCAGGTGGTTTGCCGGTGGGCATGCAGATCGACGGTCCCTTGGGCTCGGACATCAACTTGCTGGCCATTGGCATGGCCATTGAAGCGGTCTGGGGTTCGCTCAAAGCGCCCGCGTTGTAAATTTAGTCTGGGACTTCGTGCTCACTTGCATAGAGTGCGCCGAAATCGTTTTCATCGAAAACGGACTCGGCGACCATATAAGGTGGGCCGTCCCAATCTCGCGGGTCACCCTCAAGTTTGATGGCACAGATTGTTCGTGCTCCGACATCCGTGCAACGCCAGCGCCCAGTTTCAGTCCAAAACTCCATGCCAATATGAAAGTCGCCCTGCTCCAACATCAGACCACACGCAAGTCCAGGTGTTTGCCCAAGGCGTGCAATGCGGCGGCAATCCCGTCAATGCGAGTGATGTGACGCAAGTTGGTGAGACGGTTCACCTCTTGAGGAGTCGTGTTCAAGCGTCGCGCCAATTCAGCCGGCCGGATGTTTTGCTTCACCATTTCATTGAGCAACAACACCTTGGCTGAAAGGCTGACCGGAAGCTCGACGACGTGCTGTCCGCGCTTCAGTTTCGATGGCGCAGGTACGGCGCGCTTGTCCTCAAAGTAGAACTCCATCGCCGTCTCAAGTGCTTCGTGTGCCATTGCAAGGGCTTCCTCGACGGTCTCGCCTTGGGTGATGGCTTCGGGAATGTCGTGGAATGTCACAACAAAGCCGCCATCGGCTTCATCAGGGGTCAGGGTGACAGGGAATTTCATCCATACCTCGCTTCGTTATTTCAGACCAAGTTGCTTCTTGATGCCCTCAACCGTACCCTTCTTGAGGTCGGTGTTGTGCATCGGTTTGATGGACTGCTTGCCATTGAGGTAACACTTGGGGTGCGAGCCTTTCATCGTGCCGAAGCTTGCGCCTTGCTGAGTCAGCTACCGTTTGAGTTCCTTGCTGTTCATGGACTCAAATATAAACAATGTTGTTTATACTTTTAAGCATATTTACAAACAATTTTTTTATTTTTTACGGCCATTGGCGGTGGCACGGATCGAGGCAGCCCAGGGAAAAGACCTTTTTGACCTTGATGCCTTGGGCCTTGACTTCGGTCACGGTCAGGCCCACCCAGGCGATTTCGGGGTCGGTGTAGGCCACGCTCGGGATCACGCGGGCGTTGAAGGCGCTGGCGGCAAGCTCTTTATTTCCTTGCAGCTAACCGGCAATCACCTTGGTGGCCGACTGCGCCTCGTGCGCCGCTTTGTGCGCCAGCATGGTGGTCCACGATGTCGCCGATAGCAAAGAAGTGCGGCACGTTGGTGCGCATTTGAATGTCCACGTGAATGAAGCCGCGATCGGTGACTGCCATACCGGCTCGTTCAGCCGCGATCTTTTTGCAGTTGGGCTGCGGCCCACGGCTTGGAGCACCAGGTCGTAAGTGCCTCCGCTCTTGCAAAGTCCGCGCCGATCACGAAGACGTCCACGCCCTTGTCAGAGTCCTTGTCTAAGGCCTTACCCCCTCTTCGCCGATGCTCATTGCAATTCCTGAGTTGGCCCCCCCCCGATGCACGCAGCCATTGCGCATGGGTCTCGGCGTTTTGGGTCATTCATCGGGCTTGTGCGTCAAGCCAGAGACGCTGGTCATTGGGCGATAGGCGATAGTCGATAGGCGCTTAAAAATATTTCGATAAATCGAAAATTTTGTCGCTATCTCGATAAATTTATGCATTTGCATTAAGCTGTCAACCATGAGCTTGTTCGAGTGACTGCGGTTTTGTCTAGATTTGTATTTTTCAGGTTCTGCGACACCTTGAAGGCCAGGCTCTTGCCACGCTCTACATCTGCGACTGTTCGCCCAGAAGCCAAATCAGCATTTGCCTGAATTTTTGTCGATGGACTCTCCCACAAGCATGTTCACACCACCACTGGAGCAGATTCTCAACCTGGCTCAGCTTCGCGAGCTAGCGCGCGATGTCTTGCCTCGGGGCATGTTCGAGTATGTGGACCGTGGAACAGAGGACGAGGTTTTACTGCGAGAAAACCGCGATGCTTTTGAGCGCATCCGGCTGCGCCCTCGCGTGCTGGTCGATGTCTCGGGCCGCAGCGCCAAGGTCAAGCTGTTTGGCAAGGAACTGTCACTGCCCATGGCGGTGGCGCCCACGGGTGCCGCAGGCTTGATGTACCACAATGGTGAGGTCGAGATCGCTCGTGCGGCGGCCAAAGCGGGCATCCCGTTTTCTCTGTCGACCTACTCCATCAACTCCATGGAGCAGGTCGCCGATGAGGCCGGGGGACAGCTGTGGTTTCAGCTGTACATGTGGCCGGACCGGGCGATGTCGCACCAGTTGGTGGCGCGCGCGCGTTCGGCAGGCTATGAAGCCTTGATCACCACCGTTGACACCCCAACGGGGCCCAATCGCGAGTACAACGCGCGCAACGGTTTTAGCCTGCCCTTTCACATCAATCGAGACAATGTATGGGACCTGGCAGCGCATCCGCGCTGGTTGTTTGGCGTGATGGGTCGCTACCTCGCCACCTCTGGGATGCCCCGCCTGGAAAATCTTCCGGACGCGCTGCGCCATTCGCTTGCGGCCAAAGGGCCCAAGCGCCCACAACTGCCCAAGTCCGATTCGCTGACTTGGCAGGATTTGCGAGAGGTGCGGCGCATCTGGGATGGGCCCTTGATGGTCAAGGGCATTTTGCACGCCGAAGACGCGCGCATGGCGCTTGCGTGTGGCGCCGATGGCGTGATCGTCTCCAACCACGGCGGGCGCAACCTGGACTGCGCGGTGGCCAGCATCGACGCCCTGCCCGAGATCGTCGAGGCGGTCGGGCACCGCGCTGAAGTGATGCTTGACAGCGGTATTCGGCGTGGCAGCGACATCGCCAAAGCCCTGGCCTTGGGGGCCAAAGCCGTGCTTGTGGGCCGCGCCCCGCTGTGGGGGGTGGCTGCGGCAGGTGAGCGGGGCGCCGCCCGCGCCATTGCCATCCTCGCCGATGAATTGGACCGCAGCATGGCCTTTCTCGGCGTCCCCTCGCTCGATGCCCTGCATTGCCTGCAGCGCAGCGGTCACGCGGCCAATTGGCCAATCAATCCACCATCAAAAGGATCCGCCCCATGACATTTCAGTTATTGACTCGCCAAACTGCCGCCATTTTTGCGGCATGGCTGATGCTGCAGAGTGCGGCCTTGGCCCAGTCCACGTCCTGGCCGGAGCGCCAGGTTCGCATCATCAACCCCTTTCCAGCAGGCGGCGCTTCAGACAACTTAACCCGAATCATGTCGGAAGAGCTGCAAAAACGGCTGGGCCAAACCTTCCTGGTGGAAAACCGCACGGGCGCCAGCGGCAACATCGGCATGGAGGCAGGAGCCAATGCGTCGGCCGATGGCTATACCCTCTTGTCGGCCACCATAGGCACGCTCACCATCAATCAGCACCTGTTCCAGAAGCTGTCTTATGAGCCAGAAGCGCTGACTTACATCTCCAGCTTCTGGGCCAATTGCAACGTGGTGATGGTGTCCGCGCAGCACAACCCGTCCAAGAGCTTGAATGAGCTGATCCAGTGGGGCAAGGCGCAGCCCAAGGGCATCAGCTTCGGCTCTTCGGGGGTCGGCACGACGCCGCACCTGGCCGGCGAATTGTTCCAGTTGCGCACTGGCATTCGTTCCACGCATGTGCCCACCCGAGGCGGTCCGCAGACGGTGGCATTGCTCCTGGGCGGTGAGATCGACATGTCGATAGACAACATCGCCAGTTACGCCGCATTCCTGGCCAACGGGCAGGTGCGAGCGCTTGCCGTGACCTGCCCTGAGCGCTGGCCGACCTTGCCTTCAGTACCGACCATGGCCGAGGCTGGCATGCCCGATTTTGTGATCACCTCCTGGGGCATGTTCGCTGCGCCTGCCGGCACCCCGCAGCCCATCGCCCAAAAGCTCTCGCGAACCATTGCAGAAATCGCCGCCGATGAGTCGGTGCAAAAGCGCTTCTTGGCGGCGGGCGCACGCCTGACCTCGTCTTCACCCGCCGAATCGACCGCCTTTGCCGTGCGTGAGCGCAAGCGCTGGGGCGATGTCATTCGTACAACAGGAATCAAAATCCAATGAGTCTTCTTCAAGTGGTCCGGCTCGACACGCCAATGGACGCGCCCACCTTCAACGCCATGCTCGCAGCGGCTGCCGGTGTCGAGCAGCGGGTGTTTGCGATGGGGCAAGATGATGAGCAGGCCTGGGCCGCTTTTGGCCAGGCGCACGTCTACCATGTCGCCTCGGCGCGGGACGATCTGCCGCTTCACTGGTTCGTCAACGACAACTTGCTCCAGAAAAGTCCGCATTTGTTGGCAGTGTCCGCCTACGGCGCCGGCTACGACACGGTCGATGTGCTTGCCTGTACCCAGGCCGGCGTGTGTGTGATGAACCAGGCCGGCAGCAATGCAGCGGCCGTTGCTGAACACACGATTGGGATGATTCTCGGACTGAGTAAACGAATCGCCTATTCAGACCGGCGCTTGCGGCGCGGCGAGCGCTTCACGCGCGCGCAGGCCATGGGCGGCGACCTCGAAGGCGCCGTGCTCGGCCTGGTGGGCATGGGACACGCAGGCTCGCGCGTTGCAGCGCTGGGGCGCGCCCTGGGCATGCGGGTACTGGGCTGCGACCCGCTGCTGTCAGCGCAGGACATTGAGCGCCGCGGCGCCGAGCCTGTGTCACTGCCCACGCTGCTTACCAGCGCCGACGTGGTGTCGCTGCATTGCCCCTTGTTGGACAGCACGCGCGGCATGATGGGCCGGGCGCAATTTGCCGCCATGAAGCCGGGCGCCTTGTTCATCACGACGGCCAGGGGCGGCATCCACGACGAGCAGGCCCTTTGCGAGGCGCTGGAGCAAGGCCATCTGGGCGGAGCCGGACTCGATGTGTGGGCGGTGGAGCCGCCGGCCATCGATCATCCTTTGTTGAAGCTCGACAACGTGATTGCCACCAACCACACGGCCGGCGTGACCGTGGGGGCCTACCAAAAAATGGCCTCCATGGCCGCCGAGCAGATCATTGCTCTGGCCGGCGGCGTGCGGCCCGCGCGCCTGGTCAATCCCGAAGTCTGGCCGCTGTTTGCGAGCCGCTTTGAGCGCATCTTCGGTCGTGCGCCCGATGCCCAAGCGGTGAACCCGGGGCTGCATCGCAACTGAGGATAGGGCCAAAGATGGTGCGCCGGCGGGTCAGGAAAATACCCATCTTTCCGGGAAACTGGCATGCCTCCCACAGCCTGCGCAGTGTTCATTGCAGGCTTTGACTCACAGTCAGTAGATACTCCTCGCATTGCCTCCAAAGAGGGCCTGCTTCTCAAGCGCTTTATGCGCGTCGGTGATGCGCTTGAAGGCAGTAACAGTTCCAGACCCGCTCGGTCTTGTGCGGCGATGCAATCATCCGGGATGTGACATCTACCGAAAACCCGCTGTGCTTGCACCCCAGCATCTGCTGAGCCTCGAAGCCTTCGAGCAGGCCCCGACCTACATAGGCGCGCAGGATGCGCCAGCGAAAGGTGGTCTCGGTATAGGCCACCGCACCGATACTCAGTGCGGCCTTGTTCGCCTGCGCCGCGCCTGGGCTGTTGGCTTGCAGGGTTTGCGCAATCACCCCCAAGAAGATGCGCATCACCATGCCCAGCACCACGATGTCGCGCTGCATAAAGTAGCGCAAGCGCTTATGAGTAAGTTTGACCGCCTGCAAGCGGTCAATGCGTTACCAGGCTCAGTCCCCGTGGCCCAGATAGGCCTGCTGGATGCGGGCGTCGCCGGCCAGCTCCTGGGCGGAGCCGGAGATGCTGACGCGGCCCGATTCGAGCACATAGCCGTGGTCGGAGATGGCCAGGGCCATGTTAGCGTTCTGCTCGACCAGCAAGATGGCGCAGCCGTCTTCACGGATGCGCACGATGGTGTCAAAGATCTCCTGAACGATGCGCGGCGCCAGGCCCAGGGAGGGCTCGTCGAGCATGAGCAGCTTGGGCCGGCCCATCAGGGCGCGAACAATGGCCAGCATCTGCTGCTGGCCGCCGCTGAGCGTACCGGCGTCCTGCTTGTACTTTTCCTTGAGGATGGGGAACATCGCGTAGGCTTTGTCGGCGTCAGCGCGGATCTCGGCCGCGTCGCGGCGCGAATAGGCGCCAAGCTGCAGGTTTTCGTCGACCGACAACTCAGGAAACAGCAAGCGTCCCTGAGGCACCAGCGCCAAGCCCATGCCGATCATGCGGTCAGGACCCAGCTTTTCGATGCGCTTGCCGTCAAACTCAATCGCCCCGCCGCTGGAGGGGGTCAGGCCGGTGATGGTGCGCACCGTGGTGGTTTTGCCCGCTCCGTTGGCGCCGAGCAGGGTGACGATGCTGCGCTCAGGCACCTCAAGGCTGACGCCCTTGAGCACCTCGATGCTGCCGTAGCCGGCTTTAACCTGGTCGAGTTTGAGCATCTCAGGCCGCCTTGCCCAAATAGGCTTCAATGACTATCGGATCCTGCTGCACCTGCTGGGGCGTGCCGCTGGCAATCACCTCGCCGTGGTCCAGCACGGTGATGTGATCGGCAATGTCCATCACGAAATTCATATTGTGTTCAATCACCAAAATAGCCACACCCAATTGCTTGCGTATGGTGCGCATGATTTCGAGCAGATGGGCAATCTCGCCTTTGCTCAGGCCAGAAGCGGGCTCGTCGAGCAGCAGCAGCATCGGATCGGCAGCCAGGGCGCGCGCCATCTCCAGGTGGCGCTGCTGGCCAAATGAGAGCGAGCCGGCCGGCCGCTCTGCCAAGTGGGCCAGGTCCATGGACTGCAGCAGAGTCAGCGCGCGGGCACGGGCGTCGGCGTTCTCGCGCCGTGCAGAGGGCAGCTTCAGGGCTGAGGCAAACACACCCTGGTCCAACTGGCTGTGCATGCCGACCATGACGTTTTCAATGACCGACATCTTGCTGAACAGGCGCACGCTCTGGAAAGTACGCACCATGCCCAGTTGGGCCAGATCATGCGAGCTCATCTCCAGCAGGGGCTTGCCGCGAAAGACAATGGCGCCGGTATCAGGTGTGTAGACCCGGGTCAGTGAATTGATGAAGGTGGTCTTGCCGGCGCCATTGGGGCCGATCAGGGCTTGAATTTCACCGCCCCGAATGCTCAGATGGGCGCCGTTCAGCGCCTTGAGACCGCCGAAGGACAGGGTAAGGTCCTTGACCTCCAGCAGCACCTCCTGAGATGAAGCCCGGGGATGACGCGACTGCAACTCGATTTTCTTGACGGCCCCGGCTGCCGCGACGACTGGCGTTGGCGGAGCCGCAAAGCGGCGCAGAAAATAGCCACGCACCGCACCGGCTATACCTTGGGGCATGAAGATCAGGGTCAGCAGCAGCACCAAAGCAAAAAACAGCTGTCGGTATTCGGCAAAGGCGCGCAGCAGTTCTGGCAGAGCCACCAAAACCACCGGGCCGAGGATGGAGCCAAGAATAGAGCCCAAGCCGCCGACCACGATGTAGAGCAGGTGCCAGATGGAGGGCCACAGGCCAAACTCATACGGATCGATGAAGCTCACCAGACCGGTGTGCAGGCCGCCCGCCACCGCGCAGAAAAAGGCGTTGATGGCAAAGGCCAATGTTTTGTAGTTGGCCAGGTTGACGCCCATGATTTCGGCGGCGTTTTCGTTGTCGCGAATAGCCATGAAAGCCCGCCCCACCTTGGAGGCGATCAGGTTGTGAGCGATCCAGATCATCAGCGCGGTGACCAGCAGGATCACCACAAAGTACATGTGATCGTCCAAATAACCAATCTTCAGGCCCTCACGGGTGGTGTTAAAGCCGGGCGAACCGCCGGTCATGGAGGACCAATCGATCAGCACCACCTGCACCGTCCAGACAAAAGCCAAGGTAGCCAGGGCCAGGTAGTGGCTGCTCACCCGCAGTGCGGGCAGACCCACCACAAAGCCCACACCGGCCGTGGCAAAAGCGGCCAGTGGCAAGGCCACCCAGTAGGGCACGCCATAGCGGTTGCCCAAAATCGCCACGATGTAGGCACCGATGCCAAAAAAAGCCGCATTGGCCAGCGACACCTGTCCGGCATAGCCCATCAGCAGGTTCAGGCCCAGAGCCAGGATCACCGCGATGCCGACCATGGACATGATGTGCAAGGCATAAGAACCCAGCACCAAAGGAGAAGCGGCCAAGGCCAGCAACAGGCCAACGATGGCGATAAGGCGCGAAGCCGGAGATTGAAGGATGTTCATGAATCGGAGGTGGCCAGTTCTCAGACCATTTTGCGTGGCGGCTTGCCGAACAAACCGGCCGGGCGGATCATCAGCACGGCAATCAGAATGATGAAGGAGGTCACCCGCTTGAAGCTCGAGGACACATAGACGCCACCCAGGTTCTCCAGCACGCCCACCAAAAGGCCACCGACGATGGCCCCCGGAATGCTGGTAAAACCACCGACGATGGCCGCCACAAAGCCGGGAATCAGCACGCCACCCAGTTCAGTGTTGATGCCAACCAAGGGAGCGATCAACATGCCGGCGATGCCCCCCAGGGCCGAGCCCAGGGCCCAGGTCTTGGAGAAGATGCCTGGCACACTGATGCCCATGAGTGAGGCCGCTTCCTGGCTCTGCGCCGTCGCCCGCATGGCCTTGCCCAGTTTGCTGAAGCGAAAGAACAGCATCAGCAAGATCACCACCACCACCACGCTGAACATGATGCCCAAGCGCTCCGGAGTGATGAGCACGCCACCAAACTCCAGCGGCTCGGTGCTGAGCACACCTGGAATATTGCGCGGCGTATCCTGGAAAATCAGGCGGATGATGTTGGTAATCAGCAAGCCTATGGCCAGCGTCGCCAGGATCACAGTGAAGGGCGGCGACTTGATCAGCGGCCGGTAGGCTATGCGCTCGACGAGCATGCCTACCAGGGCCGAGCCGACCATCACCATCACCATTGCCGGCAGGTAAGGCATCTGAAATTCAGCAACCATGAGCCAACCCATATAGGCCCCCACGGTGACCGACTCGCCCTGCGCAAAGTTCACGATGTCCGTGGCTTTGTAAATGAGGACAAGCCCGATCGCCACCAGGGCATACAGGCAGCCAGCGGCAATCCCGCTGACGATCAGCTGTGGCAGTAAATCCATGATGTCAAACCCAATAGCGCTGAATCAAGCCTAGTCTTACCAAGTCAGCGCTGACAGCGGCGGAATCGCCGCTTGCGAGTTGACGCCTTTGAACTCGGTCACCGGGAGGAACTGGCCACCGGTCACTTTGAACTGCGTCATGCGGCGGTTGCCAGCGCGGGTCTGGTTAAAGCTCAAGGTCTGGATCACATTGACCGCCTTGGCCGAGAAATCGGTGGCCTTGAAGTTGACCAGCGTCTCCAGCGCCTCGGCGAGCTTGCGTCGGTCCAGGTTCGGGCCCATGCGCTTGAGGCCTTCGGCCAGGGCGTACATGGTGCCGTAGTTGTAGGTGTCCACATAATTGGGGCGGTCTGCCGGGTAGCGCGAATACATCTTCTTGTAGCGCGCCTCGAACTCTTGCATATCCCTGGCCGGATCCCCATTGAAATAGGGGTTGGCAAAGCCGTGGTAGCAACCCTCAGCGGCTGGGCCGGCGATGGTGAGAAAGCCTTTGTTCATGGTCGAGGTGTCGCCCTTGAAGGTTACCCGTATGCCCAACTCGCGCGCCTGCTTGACGATGCGACCGGCCTCGACATAGAGCGCGTTGAGCAAAATGAGATCGGGGTTGGACTTGCGGATCTCGAGCAACTGCGAGCTGAAGTCGGTGTCGCCCGGGTTGAACTTCTGGCGCGCCACCGAATCAATGTTGTAACGCTCCTTGAGTTGCCTGAAGACCGTGTCTGACAGCGACTGAGAAAACTCGTCGACCGAGTTGATACCCGCCACCCGCTTGGCCTTGAGGAATTCGCCCACAAAGGCAGACTCGTTCTCACTGATGTCGCGCACGTCGATGGTGGCGCCGGTAAACACCCAGCGACTCTTGATGTCCAGGATCTTGGGGCTGGCGGCCGGTGAATTCATGTACGGCACCCTGGCTTTGTGCGCCGTCTCGGCCGCCGGAATGGCGGTGGAGCTGACACCGCCGCCCATGATGGCGAATACCTTATCGCCCTCAATCATCTTCTTGGTGACCGCCTCCGACTCGGAAGGCTTGCCGCCGTCGTCATAGGAAATCAAGCGAATCTTGCGCCCATTGATGCCGCCTTCAGCATTGATTTCCTCAATGGCCAGCAAGGTGCCGTCACGCGCGCCCAGGCCGACCCAGCTCGCCGGACCGGTCATGGGACCATGCAGGCCCAGCAAGATCTCGCCGGAAGCCTGCGACCAGACTGATGGAGCCCCCAGCACTGCCAGACCCGGAGCCATCTTGAGTATCGAACGACGTTTCATGTGTGTGTCCCTCATGCGTTGAAATAGTTGCGGCATCTACCGGCCGGACTCGATCGCCACACACTCATGCAGTTTCAAGCCAAGGTGCAGCAGAGGCAGACTAGGTGGGATCAATCGGTCTGGCATTGGTGATTTCACTTAGGGTGGACCTCAAAACCAGCGGCAAAGTCTCCTTGGCGATAGCTGTTTTTCACATTTCGAAATACCGAAAATTTTTTCGCCATCAGGAGTTAACTATGGTACTCCTATGAGCCCAAATCTATCGCACAGGCGACGCAAGCGATGCAAGCTTGTTGCAGCTATGGTGTAGATTCATTTTTTCTTGGACGTGCCGCATGACGCGTCTATGAATACATTCAAGCGTACAGCCAAGCCAACCGAAAACCCACAGGAGAGCGGTATGAGCAAGACACCCGATCTGCAGCATCTGCACAGCCTGCTTGGGCAGGCCCGGCAACTGGCCCAAGACGAGCACATCATGGTGCGGGTCTCCGGCGAGCGCATCGCTGTCATTTTGGCCGACTTGCTCTATGAGATCGACTCCGAACGGGCCGAAGTGTTTTCGCTCCTGCCTGCTCAGCGGCGGGACGCCTGAGCCCTCTACCCTTAAAGCTTCCAACTGACCAGGAACACCTCATGGCCTCTATCTCACGCCGCATGGTCAACCCACAGATTGAGGAGCTCAGCCGCCTCGAGCTGCTGGCACTGCAGGAGCGGCGCCTGGTGGCGCAGGTGCGCAGGGCTTATGAACGGATCCCTTTTTACCGAAAGAACTGGCCCAAAGAGGCCGCGACGCTGTCGTCCATGGCCGAGTTCCTCGAGATCATTCCGTTTCAGTCCAAGCAGGACCTTCTGGTGGAGCAGGAGAAGATGATGAGCGAGCGGGTGGCGCAGCCGGGCTCGCAGGTGGTGTCGGTGCACATGACCTCGGGCACCACCGGCCTGGGCCAAGAGGTCCATCCGCTGACCCGACTCGATGTCGAGGCCATGGGCTCGACCTGGATGTACCAGGCCCACTGGGCTGGTCTGCAACTGGGCGATGCGATCTGCTACACCTTTGCGGTGGGCATGCAAACCGGCGGTCTGTCGAGCTTTCCGATGGCCGAACGCATGGCCTCGCGCTTTCACCAAATGGGGCCTTATTCCACCGAGAAAAAGGCCGACTACCTGCTGCTTTACCAGCCGCATGCCTTCATCATTTCGCCAGCCTACCTGACCCGCATGCAGGCCATCTTCGAGGAGCGCGGACTGCAGCCGCGCCAGGCCCTGCCCCAGCTCAAGGCGATTTTTATTGCCGGAGAAAGCTATACCGTGGACTGGGCCGAACGCTCGATGGCGTTTTGGGGGGTCAATATCTCCGAGTGGTACGGCCTGATGCAGGGCGGCCTGAACCTGTGCTTTTCCTGTGAAACCGGCATCCTGCAAAACGGCCAGCGCGGGCATCTGCATGCGATGGAACACCGCATGGTTTGCGAAATCCTACGTCCCGGCACCAACGAGCCGGTCGAGCCGGGCGAGGAAGGCGAGTTTGTCGCCACCAGCCTGTTTCGCGAGGCGTTTCCGATTTTTCGCTTTCGCACCGGCGATCGGGTCAAGCGCATGGCCAGTGTCTGCAGTTGCGGCCGACCGATGATGAGCATAGAGGCCGGCACGGTGGCGCGTTATGACGACATGATGAAGATCCGCGGCCAGAACCTGTGGCCCGATGCGGTGGACAAGCTGGTGTTTGCCGACGTAACCATCGAGGAATATGCCGGCCTGGTCTTCATTGATCCGCAGGGCTGCGAGACGGTGCAAGTGCAGGTGGAATTTCGCCCGGGTGCCTGCCTGAACGAAGGCCACAAAGCGCAGCGCGTAGCCGCGGTGGTGCAGGAAATTCAGCAAAAGCTCAACATCCGCATGGAGGTGAGCGAAGCGCCCTATCTGAGCCTGCCGCGCTTTGAGTTCAAGACGCGCCGCTGGACCGACCAGCGCCGCCAGGGCCGCGCCTTCATCAAGTACACCACCTGAACCAGAAGATTGACGGGGCTTACAACTTGATGACTGATCCACAACTGGGAGCCGCGCTCTCGCGGCGATAAGGCGCCAGAATCGAATCTAGATTCAGATCAAGCCCAGCTCTTCGAGAGGGTAGCCTACCAAGGCCGCACAACTCTCATGCGCTGATGTGCATCCCGCCGGTCACCAGCCGCCGAAAGACAAGCCCCCATTGACGCTGATCGTCTGGCCGCTGACCTGGCTGGACTGAGCCGTGACCAGGAACAGTGCCGCCTGCGCCACCTCGTCGGCATGCGGTGGCTTGCCCTGAGGAAAGCGGGCAATCGCCTTGCTGTAGAGGTCGCTCAGCCAATCGCCACGGGCCATGGCTGCATCAAAAGCCTGGGTGCCGGCGGTCAGGGTGAGTGCCAAACCATTGACCCGTATGCCCCAGCGGGCAAATTCGCGGGCCAGGGTTTTGGTGAGCATGATGGTGGCCGCGCCCAAGCCTCCGTGCAGGGCTTCGCCCACGGTGGAATGGCGGCCGGCGTCGGTGCCGATGAAGAGCACGCAGCCGCCGCGCTCGCGCAGCAATGGCAGCGCCGCCCGCACCGGATGAACCCGATTGAGAAACTGGTGGCGGTAGACCTGCTCGAAATGCTCGTCGGCCACCTCGTGGAACAGACCTGGCTTTTCATCGGCGGCGCCGCCGCTGGCCACCACAACGTCCAGCCGTGCCTGCCTGCTTTGCAGCTCGGCCACCATCGCGCGCGCCTGCACAGGATCGCTGGCATCGCCGAGCACCAACTCGGCACGCTCGCTGCCCAGTTGCTGCAAGGCCCAGCGGCCCCGCTCGGCATCACGGCCGCTGATCACCACCTGTGCGCCAGCAGCCAGCAAGGTGCGGGCTATGGCCAGCCCCACGCCGGCGGTACCGCCGGTGACCCAGGCGCGCTGTCCGGTCAGATCGCAAGCGGCCGCGCTGCTCACTGGTCTTTAAGCGGCGAGCACGAAGTAAAAATCGGTCACCCGGCCCTGCGGCTCGGGCACAAACTGCACCCGCACCCGGGTGCCCGGCGCCAAGCGGTCCATGGCGCGCTCGGTGTCCGACAGGTCAAGCCCTTCGACATAGTTGGCAATCGCCGAATGCACGCCATCGAGGCGTACAAAAGCCACCGCAATCGGCGGCGGGCGCGAGCCTTCAAAGCCTCGAAGTACCACGGTCGATGCTTCAATCACGCCTTCATGACCGGCTTCGATCCAGCCGTCACATTTTTCAAAGCTGCGCTCACAAAAGGCACGCGGCGGCAGGTAGACCATGCCCGACTTGGAGCAGCGGGTGGCCAATATCTTGCGCTGTTTGAGTCCGTCCATGAAGGTGCCTGCGACCTCGCCGAGAGCGTAGTCATAACGCAGGGTCACCTCTTCGGTGATCACAGATTGGGGCGTAAGGTTCTTGGACATATCAGTGCGCCTCATAAGGTTCGTTGCTGAAAACGCTGCAGGTCAGAAATTGGGCAATGCCGCCGACGGCAGTGGCCAGTGAGCGGCGAACATTTTTAACTTGGTGGTCGCCGGCGGTGCCCATCACCTGGTTGGCGGCCTCGATGGCGCGCACCAGGCCGGCCACCGCAATCGGGTTGGTACACAGGGTACCGCCCGAGGGGCAGACCGCGACCTGGCCGCCGTCCATCTCCCAGGCTCCTTCACCCTCAAGCAAAAAGCCGGTGCCCGATGCACAGAACCCGAGCTGCTCGAGCTGGGTCAGACCCTGGATGCTGAAGGCGTCATAGACCTCGGCCACCTGGATCTGGTGGATGGGGTCGGTGATGCCGGCTCGCTCGAAGGCAGCGCGGCCAGCCACCCGCATCAGCTTCCAGTCGATGAAGTCGTACTCCGCCGAGGGCACGATGCGGTCGCCGATCCAGTTGGAGTCCGACACCGCCCCTACCCCGGTGATGAAGGCCGGCCGGGTCTGCCACTGGCGCGCGGCGTCCATATTGCCGACGATCATGGCCGCGCCGCCGGAGGAGCGCGGGCAGACATCAAACAGCTTGAAGGGATAGGCGATCATGGGCGAGGCCATGACTTCATCGACCGTGATGTTGCCTTTGAGGTGGGCATGCGGGTTGAGCAGGGCATTGCGCCGCTGGCGGACCACCAGGCGGGCGACATCTTCCTGGGTGATGCCGTGCCGGCGCATGTAGGTATTAGCCATCAGCGCCACCGCGGTGATGGTCTGCAGCGGCATGTCCTTCTCGTAGAAGGGATCGAAGATCTGGTTGAGCACCTTCTGCGCGTCGGGCGTCTCAGAGATGCGCTCGGCGCCGACGATCATCACCGTGCGGTACATGCCCGAGCGAACCAGGGAATGGGCGGCCTGCACCACCGAGCCGCCGGTGGCACCGCCTGTATGCACCCGCAGCATGGGTTTGCCAGCGCCAAAAATGTGGTCGATGGCCCATCGGTCAGCGTCGGCCACGCCCATGAAGGCGGTGGGCGCAAGCGAATAGACAATGGCGTCAATGTCATCGGGGCGCATGCCCAGCTTGGCCATGCAGCCGGCTGCCGCCTCTTGCGCCTGCTCGACGTAGGTCATGCTCGGATGACGCAGCTTGAATTCGGACTGCCAGGTGGACAGCACCGCAACTTGTTCAGTCATGGGCACCCCCCACCTGCTCAAAAATCATGAAAACATTGCCCTGCTGGGCATAGCCGTGGCAGGAGTGAGCGGCGGCGCGACGGGCGCCCGGCACCTGTACCGCGCCGGCCTGGCCGGCCACCTGCAGCACGGCTTCTGCCGCGCCCACCAGGCCGGTGCAAAACAGCGGGTTTTGCGCGAAGGCGCCGCCAGACGGGCTGATCTGCGTCGAGGCGTCCAGGCCCAGAACCTGCTCGTAGGCCGCCTCGTGATAGACCGTCGGCGTCTCCAATTCCATCACGTCGATGCTGCTGGCGTCAGGCAGGCCGGACATGCGCAGTGCCTGCGCCCAGGCCTTGCGTGCCGAATTAAAGTCACGCAGCCGCGCCCGGTCCAGCCGGTAGCTGTCGGCGGCCCAGCCCACGCCGGCAATGCGCGCCAGCGGCCGGTGCTGCGGGTGGCGCGCCAGCCAACGCTCGGAGGCCACTACCATGCACACCGCGCCGTCGCTCAGCGGTGCGCGGTGCATGGCCCGCAGCGGTGTAGCTTCATAAGGCGAGGCGGCCACCTCGGCCAAGGTGGGCACCGCTTGCGACAGGCCGCGCGGATTGGCGCTGGCACGGGCATAGGCTTTGATCACCCGCTCATTGGCCTGCTCGGCGCTCACGCCGAACTCTTCAGCCACAGCCTGGGCCAGCATGGCCTCGCTCATGCCCATGTCCAAGCCGAAGGGCCGGGTGTAGAAGGGCTCGCCCCGCAGGCGCATGACCGACTCCACGTCGGTCTTGGAACTCTTGCACCAACTGGCCACCAAACCAATGTCGAATTCCTCCGACTTGAGCCTGGCCACTTCCAGACAGAGGGCGCTGGCGGCTGAATCGGTGACCTTGATCTCATCGACCATGTAAGCACCGGCCGGCATGGCCATGAGCATGCTGGAGATGGAACGGCCGTCGAGCTCGTCACAGGCCCCCAAGGTGACATGGTCAAGCTCGCGGCGGTGAATGCCGGCATGGTCCAAGGCCGCATGCGAGGTGTGATAAACCATTTCTTCCAGACGGTGGCCAGCGGCCCGTTTGATCGCTGGATACAGGGCCAAGCCCAGGACGTAACAGTTCACGCTCGCTTTCTCCTTAAGCTGCACGCCGACGCGGCATCATCTCGGTGCCCAATGCCACGATCTGCTCGACCGAGGGATAGGACAGCTTCTCCAGACCCGGGGACGAGGGCTTGGGCACGAAGGCCGAACCCAGGCGCCTCACCGGCCCATCAAGCGAATTAAAGCGCAACTCGCCGATGCTGGCGGCAATTTCTGAAGCCACGGAACAAATCAGCGTGGCTTCATTGACCACCATCGCCCGGCCTGTCTTGTCAACCGACGCAAATATGGTATCCCAGTCGATGGGCGAGACGGTGCGCGGATCGATCACCTCGGCAGAAATCCCCTGCCCTTGCAGTTTTTCCGCCGCCTCCAGAGCGCGCGAGACCATCAGCCCGGTGGCGATGATGCTCAGGTCACTGCCCTCTCGGGCCAGCCGGGCTTGGCCCAGGGGCACCAGCAGATCGGGATCATCAGAGACCAGGCCTTTCGTGCCATAGAGCAGCTTGGGCTCGAAAAACACCACCGGGTCTTGGCCGCGCAGCGCCGACTTGAGCATGCCCTTGGCATCGGCCGGCGTGCTGGGCATGGCCACCCGCAGGCCGGGAATATGAGCGAACCAGGATTCGAGCGACTGCGAGTGCTGCGCCGCGACGCCGCGCGTCATGCCTATGGGCGAGCGCACCACCAGGGGCACCCGCGCCTGGCCGCCGGTCATGTAGCGGATCTTGGCGGCCTGATTGACGATTTCGTCCATGCACACACACATGAAATCCGAATACATGATCTCAGCGACCGCCGGCCCGCCGGTCAGGGCTGCACCCAGGGCCACCCCCACAATGGCCGACTCGGAAATCGGCGACTCGAACATGCGCGCGCCGAAGCGCTCGCCCATGCCCAGGTGCACGCCAAAGGAGCCGCCGCCAGGCAGCAAGTCCTCACCAATGATGACCATGCCCTTTTGGCGCTCCATTTCCTCGCACAGGGCCTCGCGCACCGCCTCGCGGAAGGTGATTTCCCTCAAGTTATGGCTGCTCATGCGTAGACATCCGTAAAGAGTTCCTCATCCGAGGGATAAGCGCTGGCTTCTGCAAAGGCCACCGCCTGCGCCACCTCGGCATCAATCAGGGCCAGCAAAGCCTCGCGATCGGCCAGCAGGCCGGCCGTCAGCAACTCGTTTTCCAGTCGGACGATGGGATCGGTGGCCAGCCGCAGGGCCTCAACCTCAGCCTTGCTGCGATAGACCTGGGGATCGCCCGAAGAGTGGCCGTGGTAGCGCTGCGTGTGCAATTCCAGCAGGGTCGGACCCTGGGCCTGGCGGGCGCGCTCGACGGCTGCCAAGGCCGCCTCATGCACCGCGCGTATGTCGTTGCCGTCGACTGCCACACCGGGCATCTTGTAGCCCTGAGCCAGGGACGACACATTCTCGAACACCATGGTCTCGGCCGTTGGCACGTACTGGGCCAGGCCATTGTTCTCGCACACAAGAACCAAGGGCAACTTCCACAGCGCCGCCATGTTCATCACCTCATGGAAGGTGCCGCGGGTGACTGCGCCGTCGCCAAAGAACACCACCGACACCCGGCCACTGCCGCTGACCTTGGCGGTCAGCGCTGCGCCCGCGGCAATGGCATAGCCAGCGCCAACGATGCCATTGGCGCCGAGCATGCCCGCGCCCACATCGGCAATGTGCAGCGAGCCGCCCTTGCCTTTGCAGTAGCCGTCGATGCGACCGAAGAGCTCGGCCATCATGCGGTCCATACGGGCACCAACGGCGATGCAGTGACCGTGGCCGCGGTGGGTCGAAGCCACATAGTCGCCGTGTTGCAAGGCTGCGCATACACCGATAGCGCAAGACTCCTGGCCTTCGTAGCTGTGCAGTGCGCCGTAAATCTTGCCCAGCGAGGATTGGTAGATCGCCGCCCTCTCAAAAGCGCGAATGCGGTGCATGTCCCGCCAAAAGCCCCTTAGCTGCTCTGGCGTCCAGGTGATGTGACTCATGATGTGAGCTCCAGTT
>Ga0209550_10001140_pt1 | contig 25659 bp, 23 predicted proteins | sample LauGreSuBDMM15SN_2_FD_187567 | JGI IMG/M metagenome (GOLD analysis project Ga0209550, IMG submission 187567) | Freshwater lake microbial communities from Lake Michigan, USA - Su13.BD.MM15.SN (SPAdes) (version 5) | ecosystem: Environmental > Aquatic > Freshwater > Lake | place: Lake Michigan... | reverse complement strand
CCATAAAAATCTAAATATTCTTCTACCTGCGATTTCTTTTTGCCTTTTGCTGGCTCATTTATTGGGAATTTAACATAGCCATTCCCGTTGCTCATTACTTTGCTCATTAAAGCCGAGTATTCGGTAGAAATTTGCTTATCGTCGAAAGTTAGGATGTTGCGAAAACCCATCACATCTTCATAAAATTTCACCCATTTATTCATTTGGTTCCAGCCAACATTACCCACACAATGGTCTACAAACAATAAACCTGTAGAAGCTGGTTGATAATCACTATCCCATTTTTTATAGCCTGGCATAAAAGGTCCGCTGTAATTTTTACGCTCAATAAATAAATGAACTGTTTCGCCATAGGTATAAATACCGCTTCGGCGCACTTCGCCAAATTCGTCTGTTAGGGTTTCGGGTTGCAAATAGGCTTTGGCACCACGTCTGGTGGTTTCTTCAAAGGCTTTATATGCATCGTCCACCCATAGTGCTAGTATTTTCACCCCATCGCCATGCTTCTTTACATGTTCCGAAATAGGATGTTCGGGTTGTAAAGCAGTAGTTAATACCAAGCGCATTTTATTTTGAACCAAAACGTACGACGATCGGTCTTTTATACCAGTTTCGGGGCCGGCATAAGCCAAACTCTGAAAACCAAAGGCTGTTTTATAATAATGGGCTGCTTGTTTGGCATTGCCGACGTATAATTCTACATAATCGGTGCCGTTTAGCGGCAAAAAATCAGTTGCTTGCATAGGTTTTATTCAATAGTGTGCTGCCAACTTTTGTGGTAGCTTTCGTCTTCAATTTGTAGGGCTTCTTCGGTGAGCATGAGCGGTTTAAAGGGGTCAATCATAACTGCTAATTCTTCGGTGCGTTCTTTCCCGATAGATTTTTCTACGGTACCCGGGTGTGGACCGTGTGGAATACCACCGGGATGTAGCGTAATTTGTCCCTTTACTACACTTTTTCGGCTCATAAAATCGCCAGCTACATAATACAATACCTCGTCGCTATCTACATTGCTGTGGTTGTATGGTGCCGGAATGGCTTCTGGGTGATAATCGTATTTACGAGGAACAAAAGAGCAAATCACAAAATTATGCCCTTCAAACGTTTGGTGTACCGGTGGCGGTTGATGAACTCGGCCGGTAATGGGCTCGAAATTATGAATTGAAAAGGCCCATGGATAATGAAAGCCGTCCCAACCAATAAAATCGAAGGGATGAGTGCCATATGTGTATGGATAAATCAGCCCTTGTTTTTTAATCAATACTTTAAAATCACCCTCTTGGTCAATGGTTTCTAAGTCTGTTGGGCGTTTAATATCGCGTTCGCAAAAAGGAGAATGTTCCATCAATTGGCCCCACTCGTTGCGGTAACGTTTTGGGGTGCGAATGGGGCTAAAACTTTCAGTAATAAACAATCTATTGTTTTCAGTATCAAACTCCATTTGGTAAATGGTACCTCGTGGAACGACTAAATAGTCGCCGTATTCGAATTTTATTTTACCGAAACCCGTTTTTAGTGTTCCGGTACCTTCGTGTATAAAAATTACTTCATCGGCTTGGCTATTTTTATAAAAATAGTCGGTCATCGATTTACGAGGAGCCGCCAACGAAATGTGTAAATCGCTGTTTACCAATACCGGTTTTCTACTTTTCAAAAAGTCATTCTCGGGTTTTATGTTAAACCCAATGAGGCTGGTATGGCGCAAGTGTTTCTCTCGAGCTATTTTAGGTTCTACGGAGTACGCTTCGCCCAAACTTTTAACTAGGGTAGGCGGATGAGTATGGTATACTAAAGAATATAAGCTCGAAAAGCCTTCGGTTGATACCAATTCTTCGGCATACAGCTCTCCGTTCGGTTTGCGAAATACGGTATGTCTTTTGGCAGGAATTTGTCCTAAACTATGATAAATAGGCATATTTTGATCGATAATTGGTTAGAAAATCCGCCTTAAAATTACACATAATTTAAAAGATTACACGGCTGATCCAAACAAAAAAATATTCGATCTAAAAGCGCTTATTTTTTTTTAGTTTTGAGACAAGCTAAAAGAAAAACATATGAAATTAGTATCCTACAAAACAGAAGCAAGCGAACATTTAGGCGTATTTGTTGATGGGCATATTTATAATTTAAATTCTTGCGATAAGCTCATTCCAGATAATATGAACGCTTTTTTAGCCGGAGGCGAAGAGTTAATGGATAGGGCCAAGAAAATAAGTGCATCTATAAAGGCCGGTACACTTGCTGCCAAGGAAGAAATCTTCTTTGAGCTAATGGCACCGGTGCCACATCCAAGTTCTTGTAGAGATGGTTATGCTTTTCGCCAGCACGTTGCATCAGCTCGTCGTAACAGAAAGTTAGATATGATTCCCGAATTTGATTTATATCCTATATTTTACTTCACCAACCACAATGCCATTCAAGGCCCGGGTGAAATTACCTGCATGCCCGATCATTTCGAAAAACTTGATTTTGAATTGGAAGCAGCCGTTGTAATTGGTAAAAAAGGCAGAAACATTTGTGCCGCCGAAGCAGATGATTACATTGCCGGCTACATGATAATGAACGATATGAGCGCTCGAACCCTGCAAATGGAAGAAATGCTCCTGAATTTAGGCCCAGCTAAAGGCAAAGATTTTTCTACGGTTATTGGACCTTGGTTGGTTACACCCGATGAATTGGAGGCCTACAAAGTACCCGCCAAACCTGGTCATGTTGGCAATGCCTATAGTTTAAGTATGAAATGTTGGGTAAATGGACTTGAAGTATCTAGCGGTTCGGTTGCAGATATGGATTGGACTTTTGCCGAAATTATAGAACGTTGCGCTTATGGCGTAGATATTTTACCAGGCGATGTAATTGGTTCTGGAACGGTGGGTACGGGTTGTTTCTTAGAATTAAACGGTACAGGATTGTTAAACGATCCTAGCTTTAAACCACAATGGTTGCAAGAGGGCGATGTGGTAGAAATGGAAATTACAGGCTTGGGCCGTTTGAGTAATACTATTCGTAAAGAACCAACCGATTGGTCTATCTTAAAATTGAAAAAATAAAGACATGCTCACCTTAAAAACCGCCGATTTATCGCCAATGGAACTGCAAAACTATTTGCAATATGCCATTGCGCCTAGGCCCATTTGTTTTGCTTCTACCGTAGATAAGGCTGGAAATGTGAATTTAAGTCCATTTAGTTTTTTTAATTTATTCAGTTCTAATCCGCCTATATGTGTTTTCTCACCTGCCCGAAGGGTGCGTGACAATAGCACCAAACACACCCTTGATAATGTGTTGGAAGTGCCCGAATGTGTAATTAATGTGGTAAATTATGCCATGGTGCAACAAACCTCTTTGGCCAGTACCGACTATCCAAAGGGTGTAAATGAATTTTTCAAAGCAGGCTTTACGGAGCTAAAATCTGAAATTGTACGTCCTCCACGTGTGGCCGAAGCCCCTGTACAATTGGAGTGTGTGGTTACCCAAGTCATTCCGCTTGGCGATCAGGCAGGTGCTGGAAATTTAGTAGTAGCCGAAGTAAAGTTAATTCATATTGATGAAGCTATTTTAGATGAATCGGGTAAAATTGATCAAACCAAAATTGATTTGGTAGCCCGTTTGGGTGGCGATTGGTATTGTCGTACTACCCCAGATGTATTGTTTAAAGTGGCCAAACCCATAGCTAAGTTGGGTATTGGCATAGACGCCTTGCCTAGTGCTATTCGTCAATCACATATTTTAAGTGCTAATAATTTGGGGCAATTGGCTAATGTGGAGCATTTGCCCTCTGAAGAATCCATTGAAGCCATAAAAAAGCATCCGATTGTTAAAGATATTTTAGACGCCACCATGGGCGATCAGAGTACCAGAGCATTACATTTACACAGTCAAGCCAAGGTGTTTTTAGATGACGGCGATGTGGAATTAGCCTGGAAAATCCTATTGGTTTAAGGTGTAGTTACCGCTACCGGCAATACCTTACCATTAAAAAATTTATGTCCTGTTAAGGCAAAATCTGCAATGTATTTGCCCATTTCAAAAGCCATTACCGGCGATTCGTAGCCCGGAAATGCTTTCTCCAACATTTCGGTTTGTGCTGAACCTAGCGCCAAACAATTTACACTGATTTTTTTCTCTTTCAGTTCTTCGGCCAAGCATTCAGTAAAATTATGTAAGGCTGCTTTGCTTGCCGAGTAAGCGCTTAAACCAGCAAACTTAGCACTGCCTTGAAAGCCACCCATGCTGCCAATATTTACAATATGGCTAGGCGATTTTAGGAGAGGCAACAATCCTTGAATTAGGCGAACGTGGTTTAAGAAATTGCTTTGTAGCATCTCTACAAAATCTACTTCACTACTTTGTTCAAAAGGTTTCACTTCTAAGTTCCCTGCATTATTTATCAAGACATCTATTTGGCCAAATTGCTGGACAATAAAAGATTTTAGTCCTTTTTCAATATCATCATTTAATAAATCAAACTGAACCGGAAATAAATTACACTCGGGATTTAGCCCGTTGGAAATTTCTAACAAGCGACTCAATTTATCAGCCGAACGTGCCAAGGCTATTACCTTATTTTCTGATCTTAAAATAAGTTCTAAAACGGCTTCAAAGCCTATGCCACTGCTGGCTCCGGTTATTAGTATGTTCATATTAGTTTAATTGGCTTACCGGATGTTTAATGATGTATAAGCCGTCGTGTATTAATTTGCTGTACTCGGGTTCGGCAGAGGCCTTATTTTCTAAATACGTTCTAATCTCTCTGGCTAATATAGTATTTAACCCATTTAGTTCTAAAAGTTCTAGAATTTCGAGCGAACAAAGCCAATCTTCTCGGTGCTTTGTTTGCAAATTTGCCCAAATTACTGGTAAAGCCTCATAGCCACTAGTATTTTCTCTGCAGGTTCTAACTTGCTCAAATAAACGGTGATATGCTAAGGTAAGTTCGTTGTAGTTGGGGTGATGGGTATTGGTGTTAGATACCAAGGCATGTTCCTCAAAGGCATCTTTATCGGCAGCGCCATTGTATACCGATACAATTTTTTCGCCTACAGCCATATCAAAAGTTCCCCACTCGGGTTTATAAAATACATTTCCCTTACTATCACTTAGCGTACAATTGCTGAAACGAATGAGTAGTAATTTATCCTCTTTATGAAGCCAATTTTCTGCAGTACCTTGTAGGTAGAATCCGTTCTCAAAAAATAATTCGCAGTACTCGTTTTTAACTATTCCGGCCGTTACTAAATCGGCATCGGTGTAATTTTCTAAGGCTTTGATACTCCCTTTTAAATTACCTATCGGTGAAGAATATCCTTCGGCATGATAACTTTTTCCATGACCTTCCAATTCTTTGTTGTTAAAAGCCAAGGCGCTTGGTCCGTTAGTTTTAATAAAGATGGTTTGGTTTTCTAGATCCATGCCCACATCGGTAAATACACCACTCAGTTGCAAGCCAGAACTAAATACGGCGGTACATGGGTTTTTGCATTCAATTGCCTTAAGTACACTTTCAGTCCCCCCTTTTCTAAAAGCCATAGTATCAGCAAAGGCTTCCAGTACCTCAATTAAGTTTTGGAAAGTAGGTGTTACGAATAGCTGCGGTTGTTCCTTAGTAATATCGAATGGATAATTTACAGCATCTAGCGTATAGGCGATTTTTTTCACCTCGGGTTTCATACAATTGGCACTTTCACCAATAGATGATAATAAACCTGCTCCGTAAATTTTAGGATTCTCAAGGCTTCCTATTAACCCATATTCTACCGTCCACCAATGCAAACGACTTAATAGAGCCATTTCGGAAGGTTCTCCTAAGTTTTTTTGGCACAAAGCCACTTCTTTTTCAGCTTTGGCTATGGCGGCTACATCGGCATTAGGCATCTCTTTTAAAATAGATAAGCGTCTAATAGCTTCGTATAATTCGAAATCTTTAGATGAAAAAATGGCTTTGGCGCCAATAGAGCCGAAATAACTTAAGTATTGGTTGTAAGCAGTATCGCCAATAATAGGAGCGTGCCCGGCCGATTCGTGTATAATATCGGGAGCAGGTGTGTATTCAATGTGATTGAGCTGACGAATATCGGCTGCAATAACCAATACTTTATAGGCTTGATACTCCATAAATGCTACTGGAGGAATAAATCCATCAACAGTTACTGCACCCCAGCCAATTTTTCCGAGAGCATCGTTCATTTCCTGCAAATTCGGTACTTTTTCGATACTTAAACCGGCTTGTTCTAAACCCGGAATGTAGGGGTAATAGGCTACATTTTTAAGATAGCTATAATTTTGGCGCATCACGTAACGCCACACCGCATGATCAACCGGGGTGTAATGCTCGTAATGTTGCGCTACAATAAACTGCTTTAAATGTTTAGGTAGACTGGCAACTTGCGGATTATTGAAATCGTTAAAATCGCTCATGTAGCTAGGCTGTTAAGTGCTCACTAAATTACGGTGAATGGCGGTGTAAAGCAAGTTGCTTTCACGATTTTTTTACTTAGTACCTCTAGCGCTTTTAGAGACTTTAAAAGTGTAGTTTTTTTGAGAGAAATAGCTAAAAATAGCCAGCAAAATAGTGGTAATGGTTTTTGCTATGGTGGGGTAAAAGGCCAAAACTTCTACCATTAGTTTAATGAGTACGTAGTTCAGAAAAATATTTAGGCCGACAATAGTTCCGTAGCGTATCAATTGCACTCTTCCTCTTAAATCAGATTGGGTAAAAACCAGATATTTATTAAGTAAAAACCCAATAGGAAAAGTGATACTCAATTCGATAAGTAGGGCACTTATATGCCCGCTAATAAATATGAATGGCAAGTTAATGCCCTGTTGATTTAGAATAAAGTTATAGGTGATAAAGTAAATAATAATACCCATTGCGGCCGTTCCTCCACCTGTTAAGACATAGCGAAAGGTTGCCACGGGAATCCATTTGGCTACCGGTTTGTGAAAAAAATCAATAATACGAAGTAGAAATTCACGCATATGTTTATTGTACAGTTAATTGGATATGAATCATCCGATTGTTACATGCTTTTAATTCTTTAATAAATTTGCTTGCGCTCATAGGCCCTTCTCCAAATATAAAAACTATAACTGAGTTACTATGCTCAATTTAACGAGCATGCTGATACTGATGAGCAAAATAAGACCTAGTACAATTTTTTTAAATACTTCTTGAGAGATTTTGTTTAGCAATTGCTTACCAATATATGAGCCTAAAAAGGATGCAATTACTAATAGAGGTATATAATACACATACTCCATCTCAAAAAAGCCATTGTAATAATAGATAAACATGCGACTAAAATCTACCCCAAAATCTATAGCAGCCGAGGTGCCCACAAATAGGTTTTTCTCCAAGTTAAATGCTACCAAACTCATCCCTCTTATGGCTCCGCCTGTGCCGGTAAAACCTGCCATAAAGCCTGCAAAACCCCCACTCAACAAGGCGGTTGAAGTATTGGCTTTAAGGTGAATTTTAGGGAAGAGCAAGAACAAACCACTAAAAAGCAGTAGAAATATGGCCAAGGCCCATTCCAAATAGATGAAGGAATATACTTTTGTTAGGTAAGCGCCCAAAAGCGTAAATATGAGGCTGGGAATTCCGTACAGAAGAAACAAATGTTTGCTTATCGTTTTTCTGAACAGCCAGAGTTTGGCGGTATTGCTAAACACGTGTAAAATAGAGGTGAGCGAAAGCACCAAGCTAGCCGCAAAAAAGAAATTAGCTAAGGGTACAAATAGTACCGAAGAGCCAAATCCGCCGAGCGTTCCTATAATTTCGCAGGCTAGTGCGAAAAGAAAAAATAGGGCGGCTCCCATCTTTTTTTAGTGAAGTAAGTTTTTCCAGCTAACCATATCGCCTACTAATTTTTCAAGATCGGCGATAGCCACACGCTCTTGTTCCATGTTATCGCGGTGCCTAATGGTTACGGTATTATCTTCTAAAGTTTGATGATCAACCGTAATACAGCACGGGGTTCCAATGGCATCTTGTCGGCGGTAACGTTTGCCGATAGAATCTTTCTCGTCATATTGCAAGGAGAATTCGAATTTTAAGCGATCCATAATTTCTCGTGCTTTTTCTGGCAAGCCATCTTTTTTGGTTAGCGGGAAAATAGCGGCTTTAACCGGAGCCAAGGCAGGGTGTAGGTGTAATACGGTACGACTGTCTTGTTTTTCGTCTGTACTTAAATCTTGCTCTTCGTAAGCGGTACAAAGAGTTAGTAAGAATAAACGATCTAAACCAATAGAGGTTTCAATCACATAAGGCACATAACTCTGGTTCGTTTCGGTATCAAAATACTGTAATTTCTTGCCAGATAATTCTTGGTGCTGAGTTAAATCAAAATCGGTACGGCTATGAATACCTTCCACTTCTTTAAATCCAAAGGGAAATTCGAATTCAATATCTACAGCTGCATTGGCATAATGGGCTAATTTAGCATGATCGTGGTAGCGGTACTTTGCTGCCGGAATGCCCATGGCGATGTGCCATTTTAAACGGGCTTCTTTCCAATAGGTATACCACTGCATTTCGGTACCTGGCTTTACGAAAAACTGCATTTCCATTTGTTCAAACTCACGCATACGCATAATGAACTGGCGGGCAATTACCTCGTTTCTAAAGGCTTTTCCAATTTGGGCAATGCCAAACGGAATTTTCATGCGCCCTGATTTTTGGACGTTTAAAAAGTTTACAAAAATACCTTGAGCGGTTTCCGGACGAAGATACACTTCATCAGAGCCCTCGGCCATGGCGCCCATACGGGTAGAGAACATTAAATTAAATTGGCGCACATCGGTCCAATTTCGAGTGCCCGAAACTGGGCATACAATTTCATGCTTTTCAATAATATCCTTCAATGCTGCTAAATTATCCGACGATAAGGCGGCATCTAATTCGTTTTGTAATTCATCTGCTTTAGCCGTTTTACCCTCTTTTTGGTACCGGGTAATTTTATCTTCAATTAACTGGTCCGCACGGTAACGCTTTTTCGAATCTTTATTATCAATCATGGGGTCGTTAAACCCATCTACGTGGCCCGATGCTTTCCATACTTTAGGGTGCATAAAAATGGCCGAATCAATACCTACAATGTTTTCATGGAGTTGCACCATGCTTTTCCACCAATAGGTTTTCAGGTTATTTTTGAGTTCGGCACCTAACTGTCCGTAATCGTATACGGCACTTAAACCGTCGTAAATTTCACTCGATTGAAATACAAAGCCATACTCTTTGGCATGGGAGGTTACTTGTTTAAAAAGTTCGTCGTTACTTTTGCTCATGGTACTGCAAAGATACGCTTGCTTGCTTTTTTATCTAATTTTGAGTGAATTATTTTAAAAATGCTTCAAATTGCTTTCAAAGCCCTATTTTAGTAGCTTATGAGTATTGAGGTAAACCAATTAAGCAAAGCCTTTGGCAAACAAGAAGTGCTAAAAGACATTAGTTTTACGGCTAAATCGGGCCGTGTAACCGGTTTTTTAGGTCCCAATGGCGCAGGAAAATCAACCACCATGAAATGCTTGGCCGGTTTATTGGTCCCTGATAGCGGTAGCCTGCAGGTAAACGGATTGGATGTAGCTACGCAAAGCTTAGCGGTAAAACGCTGTTTGGGTTATTTGCCAGAACAAAATCCGCTTTACCCCGATTTGTATGTAAAAGAGGCTTTGGCTTTTATGGCCGATGTATACCAAGTTGATAATAAAAAGGCCCGTATAGCCGAAGTAATTTCCCTTACCTGCCTTGGCCCCGAGCAGCATAAACGTATTAGTCAACTTTCTAAAGGCTACCAGCAACGGGTGGGCTTGGCACAAGCCATACTGCATAAGCCCGCCGTTTTAATTTTAGATGAACCTACCTCGGGTTTAGACCCCAACCAAGTGCTGGGTATTCGCGATTTAATTAAGGAGATAGGCAAAAGCACTACTGTGCTTATTTCTACCCATATTTTACAGGAGGTTGCCGCCATTTGCGACGATGTACTTATTTTATCTAAAGGCCATCTTGTAGCCAACAGTACACTGTCTGACTTGCTTAAAGCTCACCCCACTAAAACCTTAGAGCAAATTTTTCAAGAGCTCACCAGCTAAAAATTCTTTTCATAGTTGTTAGAGTTTGTTTGCACAATAATCTACCGGTACTATGCGTTTTTGTTGAAAGTTTAATTTATTTAACATAAAACACATACTATGAAAAAATTATTCCTATTAAGTGTATGCACACTTTCGTTTACGGCAATGGCCTTTGCGCAAACAAAAAAAGCAGCGCCTGTGCCTCCAAAAGGCCCCATGGTTAAATCGGAAATGATGACTATGAATAGCCCAACCCAACAGGGTAAATGGTTGGTTGGCGCTAATATTGGATTTAACTCGTATACCGGAGAAGTGGCAGGAGTAGAAGGCCCTAAAACCAATACCCTACTTTTTCAGCCAGCGGTGAGTTATTTTATTAAAGACGATTTAGCTATTGGCTTGGTAGTAGGTCTGGCTTCTTACAAACAACAATTGGCTGGGGTTGACAATGAAAAATCATCGGGTTTGAGTATTGCCCCTTCCGTACGCTATTACATGCCCATTGGCAATCGGGTTAAATTTTATGGCCAATTATTGGTGCCCATTGGCTCCGAGAAAACTACTCTTTTGGGTGGTGCAGCAGTAGATGTAAAAACTCAAACCATGGGGGTAAATCTCATTCCGGGCTTTGCCTTTTTTCCGTCTCAAAAAATAAGTCTCGAACTAAACCTGGGTTCCATTTATTTTCAATCTGCTAAAACTGGAGATGAGAAAGAAACAAATATGGGCGTTAGTATGTTGGGAGAAGATTTGTATGCTCGTAGTTCCAATTTCTTTGATAACAACAGAACTAGCATCGGTATTAAGTTTCATTTGGGTAAATAAGTATTTTAGTTTAAGGTTTAAAAGCCCCCGAATTCGGGGGCTTTTTTTATGCCGTTATAAATCTTAATTTCGAAAAAAATAAAATCGCTGTGTTTGCACTCTTTAGAAAAGAAATCGCTGGTTTTTTTAGCTCCCCCATTGCCTACCTTATTATGGGAGTATTTTTGCTGTGTACCAGTTCGGTCCTATGGATTTTCCCAGAATATAGTATTCTAAATTCAGGTTATGCCAGCCTAGCCAATTTCTTCGCGTTAGCTCCCTATGTATTTTTGCTTTTAATACCGGCGGTATGCATGCGCAGCCTTGCCGAAGAGCGCAAAGAAGGCACCCTCGATTTATTGTTGAGTAGGCCAATTTCGACACTACACATCGTGCTTGCCAAATATTTGGCTATACTAGCCATTGTGTGTTTAAGTTTGCTCCCCACGCTAGTGTATGTGTACTCGGTATATGCTTTAGGGGCACCAACCGGAAATTTAGATGGGGGTGCCATCATAGGTTCTTATATAGGTTTGGTGTTTTTAAGTGCTAGTTTTGCCGCAATAGGTGTATTCGCCTCTAGTATAACTAAAAGTCAAGTTACTGCCTTGGTTTTGGCGGTATTGGGTTCACTGGTCTTTTTTATCGGTTTCGATTTGCTCAGTGGCTTAGCACTTTTGCAACCTTTTGATTCCTATGTGCAAGCATTGGGCATACAGTCACATTACGAGGCACTTAGCCGAGGTGTTTTAGATAGCCGAGATGTGGTGTATTTTTTGGTGTTCATTGCTACTTTCTTATTCATAGCCTATTTGGCGGTATGGGTTAAAACCATTATTAGAGTTCAATTGGGTGCCTTCATACTAGCAGTGATTGGTCTACTCGGTATCTCCAATTTTGTGCATGCTCGTTATGATTTTACGGAAGATAAACGCTTTACACTTTCGGAAAAAAGCAGGGTACTCGTTCATACATTGCCAAAACCACTGCGTATTACTATTTACTTAGATGGCGATTTGCCTTCGGGTTTTGAACAGCTAAAAACGGCCGCTCTCGATTTAACGAACGATCTGTCGGCGTATTCATCTGCAGGTATTCGGGTACAGGTAATTAATCCCGGTGCGGATACAAGTGCGGCTTTGCTTAACGAATTGTATGCACTTGGTTTAGAGCCCACCAATTTGAGTGTAAAAACGGAAGAGGGCTTGAGTCAAAAAACAATTTTTCCGGGAGCCGTGCTTGAGTATGAAGGCCGGAAATTAGCCGTAAAATTTCTGCAAACACAACAAGGTAAATCGCCCGAAGAAGCACTTCATAATTCCATTCAAAATTTAGAATACGCCTTTGTAAGTGCCATTAGCAAAATTAGCAGAGGCGATAAACCTCGGGTGGGCTTCACCGAGGGGCATCAGGAGTTGAACGATGTGCAATTGAGTGATGCCATGATTTCTTTGCAATCGGTTTATGAGGTAGGGAGGGTAGATTTAGCAAGTATTTCTTTAGCCAGTTTGCAAAAATTAGCTGTATTGGTGGTTCCAAAGCCCAATGCAAGCTTTACGGAATCCGAAAAGTTTAAGCTCGACCAGTATGTGATGCATGGCGGAAAAGTAATTTGGGCCATAGATCAAGTAAATGCCGAATTAGATAGTTTAAAGGGTGCGGGAGAGCAATTGGCTTTTGCCAAAAAACTCAACCTCGACGATCTATTATTCACCTATGGTGTACGCATTAATTATCAGCTTATTGCCGATATGAATTGTGCTCAAATTCCCTTAAACGTGGGTAATATGGGTAATCAGGGTCAAATTGAGCTAGTGCCCTGGTTGTTTTTCCCGGTATTAGTTCCGCTAAGTACGCATCCTTTGGTAAAAAATTTAGAAGGCATTCGATCCGAATTTGCCAGCACCATAGATACATTAGCAGTTTCAGGGCTTCGTAAAACCGTGTTATTGAGTTCATCACCATATAGCAAGTTGATGGAGGTGCCGAACCTTATTTCCCTGCAATTAGCGGAGCAGCAGCCCGATCCGGCCACGTTTCGGTCAGATCCACAGCCTGTAGCCGTATTGTTAGAGGGTCGTTTTAAATCGACTTTTAAAAACAGACCTATACCTGCACAACTTGGGAATTTCGATAATCGCTTGGATCAATCTCAGCCCACGCAAATGCTGGTGCTGTCTGATGGAGATGTATTTAAAAACCAAGTAGGAGCCGATGGATCGCCATATCCATTGGGTTACGACAGGTATACCCAACAGCAATATGGTAACAAAGCATTTTTGTTAAATGCGGTAGATTTTATGAGTGGCGATGGTGATTTACTTAATCTCCGTTCAAAAGAACTTAAAATAAGGTTATTAGATAAGACATTGGTAAAAGCCGACAAATCGTTTTGGCAGATAATTAATGTACTTTTGCCCCTGCTAATGTTAGCAATATTCGGATTTTTTCAACATTGGTACCGCAAACGAAAGTATACCGTTTAAATTTTCTATTTTTGAATTCAATTAGCTAAAACGTATGAGATTTATTGTTTCTACATCCACTCTCTTAAAACAATTGCAATCTGTAAATGGTGCATCTAGCAGCAGCACGGTATTGCCTATTTTAGAGAACTTTCTATTTGAAATTAAAGATGGTTCTTTAACCATATCGGCTACCGATTTGCAAACCAGCATGACTACTTCTTTGCCTGTAGAGTCAAAAGAAGATGGAAAAGTGGCCGTGCCGTCTAAAATTTTATTAGAAACCTTAAAAACACTACCCGATCAACCTGTAGCCTTCAGCGTAGATGCCCAAACCTTTTCTATTGAAATTAGTGCCGGCGATGGTAAATATAAATTGAGTGGCGAAAATGGGGAAGATTTCCCCAAAATTCCGACTGTAGAAAATGCTTCTTCGGTAAGTATGCCGGCATCGGTATTGGCCGAAGCTATCAATAAAACCATTTTTGCGGTTAGTAACGACGATTTACGTCCGGCAATGACGGGTGTATATTGCCAATTAAGTCCTCAAAATATAACCTTTGTAGCAACAGATGCGCATAAATTAGTGCGTTACCGCCGAAACGATACCAAATCGGATGCTGCTGCATCGTTTATTTTACCTAAAAAGGCTTTAACCTTATTGAAAGCATCTTTAGGTTCCGATGATTCTGCCGTAAGTTTAGAATACAACAGCACCAGTGCATTTTTTCGTTTTGGAAACATCAACCTAATTTGTCGTTTAATTGACGAGCGCTATCCAGATTACGAAGCTGTAATTCCTCAAAGCAACCCAAATAAATTAACCCTAGACCGAAGCCAATTTTTAAATAGCTTACGTCGAGTGGTTATTTTTGCCAATAAAACTACCCACCAAGTTCGTTTAAAAATAAACGGTAGTGAGTTAAACATTTCTTCAGAAGATGTAGATTTCTCTAATGAAGCACACGAGCGTTTAGGTTGCCAATATGAAGGTGAAGACATGGAAATTGGCTTTAATGCCAAATTCTTAATCGAAATGTTGGGTAATTTAGAAGGCGATGAAGTAACCCTAGAAATGAGTACCCCAAACCGTGCAGGTTTATTAATTCCGCAAACCAACAACGATAATGAAAACGTGTTGATGTTGGTAATGCCGGTAATGTTAAACAATTACGCTTAAGCACTTCCTTCAGCTTTTCCTTGGAACTTATACAGCAATTACTTGATTTTATTTTGCACATAGACCAACATTTGGTGGCTATTGTGCAAACCTATCAGACTTGGACCTATTTAGTTCTATTCCTTATTATTTTTTCGGAAACCGGTTTTGTGGTAACCCCATTTTTGCCCGGCGATTCATTGTTATTTGCCGCCGGAGCCTTATTGGCCAAAGGCGATACGGGTTTGAGCTTGGCCTTAATGGGCTTTATATTGACTTTAGCAGCCATTTCTGGCAACACACTTAATTATTATTTGGGCAGTTATTTTGGTAAAAAAGTATTTAAAGCCGAAAATAAAATTCTCAAACTCGAATATTACGAAAAAACCCAAGATTTTTTCAGTAAACATGGTGCTAAAGCCGTAATATTTAGTCGTTTTTTGCCTATTTTTAGAACGGTGGCGCCATTTGTTGCCGGGGTGGGGCATATGCCTATGGCAAAGTATATGCTTTACAATATAGTAGGTGGTTTAAGTTGGATTGTAAGCTTTTTGGCTCTTGGTTATTTCTTTGGCAATTTACCCTTTGTAAAACAAAATTTTAGTTTGGTTGTATTGTCTATTATCGTAGTATCTGTGTTACCCGCCATTTTTGCAGCTTTAAAACCTGCAAAAAAGTAAATTTTATTCTCCACGCCCTTTCATGGTACCCTTATTAAACTCTAGTTCTTCTTTTTGTGTACGTTTTTTCTCTACTTCTGTAGGTTCAATCTTAACTAAGTTTTTAAGCGTTGGTTGGCCAGCATCAACCCAGGCAGAATACCAATAACTTCCAATATCTAAAATGGAGGAGCGCATTTGCCGTTCTACCATACCTTTTAAAGCCTCGTGGTATGCTCGGGCGTATGCTTCCGAGTAATTACGCTCTACTTTGCCATTGCGTTGGCTGAAGCCGTATTTACGGTCTTTTGGGAATTCTCGGTTTAGTCGAGCTTCTATTAATAAAACAGAATCTTTATAACCATTGGCGGTCTGTACAATTTCCCAAGCTTTGTTCAGCGGATGTTCAATGTATTGGGCCTTGCCCACAATAAAATCATATTCAGTAGAGAATAATTCCGGTAACCTGCTTTCCCAAAAACCATGAATACCCACTTGATTGCTCTGCTGCCCATTGTAGTTTTCGGTGGTGTGTAGGGGTACGTGTGCATCGCCCACGTAATGGCCTAAATCGGCAGAATAATGCAAAATTTTCAAGGAATCACGTTCTTTAAAAGCCTTTACCAAGGCGTAATAATTGCGTTCAATAACCCAGGGCACCATGCCATAGGCTTCCAAGCTATCTTTGCCAAATTTGGCAACGGCATCAGTCCACTTTTTAGGTATAGAATCAAATGGGTGGAGACCATAATGATCGGCATCTAAATAATGTCGTGGCGCCTCTAATGAATCGGCATAGCGGCGTTTGTCTGGGTCAACGGCATGTTCGGTGAGATAATCTATTTGTTTTTTATAAAAACCAATCATTCCTTTCGGCAACGTAAATACGGCTAATCGATTTATTTTTTGATGTGCAAAAAAGCCCCAAGAGCTGCATATTTCTGCTAAAACGAATAAAATGAAGGTAAATAGAATGGGTTTTAGGGGTTTCATATTAATTTAATTTGAATAATTTTTCAATCGGTTTGTATTTTTGAAAGTAGCACGCTATATTTGCAGTCCTTAAAAAAGAACAGCTAAACGTATATAAATGGCAAATCATAAATCGTCCATCAAAAGAATCAGAGCTAACGCAGCAAAGCGTTTGCGTAATCGCTATCAAGCTAAAACTACTAGAAACGCAATTAAAAAATTGCGTGAAACCACGTCAAAAAAGGAGGCTAGCCCACTATTGACTAAAGTAATTTCTATGATTGATCGTTTAGCTAAGAAAAGTGTAATTCACAAAAACAAAGCTGCTAACAACAAGTCTAAATTGACTAAGTACGTTAACGCACTCAAATAAGTTTTCTTATACCGCATTAAAAAAGAGTATTGGTTTTTTCCAATACTCTTTTTTGTTTTAGGCCGTTTTATGTGGAATGAGTTTCCCTTACGAATCGCAAAATATTTCCATTAAGCAGTGGAACGAAGAAGATCGGCCCAGAGAAAAATTAATGCTGCAGGGGCGAAGAAGCCTTACCGATGCCGAGTTAATAGCCATTTTAATTGGTTCGGGTAATAAAAACGAAACCGCTGTAGAGTTAAGCAAACGTATATTGAGTGCCCAATCTAACAACCTCAATCACTTAGCAAAATTATCGGTACAAGAATTATCGGCATTTAAAGGCATCGGCGAAGCCAAAGCCATTAGCATTATAGCCGCCTTAGAATTGGGCCGGAGGCGTAAAGAGGAAACGGAAGAACAAAAGCCCAAAATTGGGCATAGCAAAGATGCTTTTTTATTATTGGGACCGTATTTTGCCGATTTAAATCACGAAGAATTTTGGATTATACTGCTTAATAGAGCCAATACGGTGCTTTCTAAACACCTCATTAGCAAAGGGGGCCAGGCCGGTACCATTGCCGATCCTAAAATTATTTTTCAAACGGCTATTTCACACCATGCCGCATCGCTTATTTTGGCGCATAACCATCCCTCGGGTAATGCAGCGCCCAGCCAAGCCGATAAAGATCTTACCCAAAAGCTTATTTCGGCAGCTCGTTTACTCGACTTAAGTGTTTTAGATCACCTTATTTTTGCCAATCGGGCATATTTTAGCTTTGCCGACGAAGGTTTGCTTTAATTTGCTATCCCCTGCAACGCAATTTTTATATCTTTGCTTTTTACCCGATTGCATCCGTATGAAGATTTCGTATTCTTGGCTTAAACACTATATAGCTACCGATAAAACACCCGATGAACTGTCGCTTATTTTAACCGATATTGGTTTAGAAGTAGAGTGTGTAGAAAAGGTTCAATCTGTTCCCGGGGGTTTAGAAGGTTTGTGTATAGGCCAAGTGCTTAGCTGTGCGCAACACCCCAATGCCGATAGGTTGAAAATTACTACAGTAGATGTGGGCAAAAGCGAAGCGCTACAAATTGTGTGTGGAGCTGCCAATGTAGCCTCCGGGCAAAAGGTGGTTGTGGCTGTAGATGGCACCACGGTGTACCCAACATCGGGCGAACCTTTTAAAATTAAAGATTCTAAAATTCGTGGCGAAGTATCGCAAGGTATGATTTGTGCCGAAGATGAAATAGGCTTAGGTACTTCGCACGAAGGTATTTTGGTGCTGCCAGAAGACGTAAAAGTGGGCACCTTAGCCCAAGCATATTTTAAGTTAGAAGACGATTATTTGTTTGAAATCGGTTTAACACCCAACCGAGCAGATGCTGCTTCGCATGTAGGTGTAGCTAGAGATTTGGCTGCTTTTTTCAATTCCAAAGTAATTTTGCCAGATGTATCGGCTTTTAAAGTTGATAACGAATCGTTGGTGATTCCGGTAGAAGTACAAGCCACCGAAGCTTGCCCTCGTTATTCGTCGTTGAGTATTAGCGGAGTAAGCGTGCAAGAATCGCCAAGCTGGTTAAAAAATAAATTGAATACCATTGGCGTACGCCCCATTAATAATGTGGTAGATGTAACCAATTACGTGTTGCACGAATTGGGTCAGCCTTTACACGCTTTCGATGCGGCTAAAATTGCTGGCGACAAAATAGTGGTAAAAACCTGTGCTGAAAATACGCCTTTTGTTACACTTGATGGCGTAGAACGTAAGCTTTCGGCGCAAGATTTAATGATTTGCGATACTAAAGGTCCTTTGTGTTTGGCTGGTGTATTTGGCGGATTGGGCTCGGGCGTGAGTGCCGAAACTACCACCATTTTCTTAGAAAGTGCGTATTTTAACTCGGTGAGTGTGCGTAAAAGTAGCAAGCGTTTTGGTTTAAAAACCGATGCTTCTTTCCGTTTTGAGCGTGGTACCGATCCAGAAATGACTGTTTTTGCTTTAAAAAGAGCTGCTTTATTGATTCAAGAACTAGCCGGTGGGCAAATCTCATCTCCTATTGCCGATTTTTACCCAAACCCAATTAAACCATTCGAGGTAGTCGTTAGCTACCAACATATAAACCGATTAATTGGTAAAACCATTGACCCAGCAACAGTAAAAGCCATTATTAGTGGCTTGCAAATAGAAATTGTAGCCGAAACGGCAGAGGGTTTAAGCCTAAAAGTGCCAGCTTACCGTGTAGATGTAACCCGTGAAGTAGATATTATTGAAGAAATTTTACGCATGGTGGGCTATAACCAAGTAGAAATTCCGAACCAAGTACGGGCCTCTTTAAATTATTCGGCTAAACCCGATAGTGAAGCGGTGCAACACCAAGTGGCAGATTGGTTAAGTGCCAATGGCTATTTCGAGTGCTTATCGAACTCTCTAACGAGTGGAAAGTATACCTTAGACGCAAGTAGAGCCGTGACTCTTTTAAATCCACTGAGCAGCGATTTAGATACCATGCGTCAAACGCTCTTGTTTTCGGGTTTAGAAGCTATTGTCTACAACCAAAATCGTAAAAATGCCGATTTAAAATGTTATGAGTTTGGCAAAACCTATTTCTTGAAAAAAGAAGGAGGTTACCAAGAACACCAACGTTTGGCTATTTTTATTACCGGAAAAAGTCAACTGGCTGGTTGGAACCAAGCAGCAAAAGAATCTTCATTTTATCATATCAAATCGGTAGTAGATACTTTATTTGCAAAATTGGGTATTCGGAATTTACAAACTAAAGAAAGCGAATTAAATACCTTGGCTTATGGCTTGTGCTATGGTCGTGGCGAAAAATCATTAGTCGATTTTGGTGCCGTATCTACTAAAATTTTAAAACAATTGGATGTAAATTCGGAGGTGTTTTATGCCGAAATTGATTGGGATGCGGTGTTAAAATCGCTTAAAAATCATAAAATTACCTATCAAGAGGTGGCTAAGTTTCCGGCGGTTAAACGAGATTTATCTTTGTTGATTGATCGGAATATGAGTTTTGAGACCTTAAAAAATATCAGCCTAAAAACAGAACGCAGCTTGTTAAAAGAAGTAACTGTTTTTGATGTGTACCAAGGTGATAAATTGCCAGCCGATAAAAAATCGTACGCGTTGAGTTTTGTGTTACAAGACGATGAGAAAACGCTGAACGATAAGCAGATTGATGCGATTATGCAAAAATTAATACTAAATTTAGAGAAAGAAGCCGGTGCAACAATTCGCACCTAATCGATTTTAGCAAATTTATGTCAAGGGTAGCCAATCAATTAACACAAGTTTTAGATAAAACAGCTCGATTAGTGGAGTTGTGTGCTGCCTTGCAAGAAGAAAATGATACCTTAAAATTAGAAAATCAAAGTCTTCAGGTAGCTGTTGAAACAAGCAAAAAACTTACTTTAGAACTAGAAGAACGGGTACGAGCTTTAAAATTAGCACGCTCATTAGAAGGCGATAGTGAAAAAAGTCTTGACATCAAGCAAAAAATTAGCGAATTTGTACGCGAAATAGATAAGTGTATTGTATTGCTGAAGAAGTAATACAAAGTGAAACAAGCTCAACATGGGAGAAATCTCCATAAAAATAAATATTGCTGACCGGATTTACCCCTTAAAGGTGAATCAGGAAGAGGAGGAAGTGATACGTAGGGCAGCAAAATTGATCAACGACAGGATCAAAGAATATCAGGATGCCTATTCGGTTCGTGATAAACAAGATCTGTTATCGATGAGTGTATTGCATTTTGCTACGGCTACGATAAAGGCCGAAAGCAAAGCAGGAACTACCGATAATGAAGTGGCTGAAAAAGTTTTTCAGCTCGATCAATTGCTTACGGAATTCTTCGCAACGAAGTAATACGTTTTTAAAATATTGAGTTTTATATAAGCCGTTAAGGTTTTTAGGTTTCACTAGCTAGCTATTCGTTGCTTCGAGCAAGCGGCGAATACACATGCCTGCACTTAAGAATTGTTAACGGTTTTTTATTTATAAACAAAATGGAAATAATAGCATATGTGGTAGGAAGTTTACTGTTTGGCCTTGGTACCGGCAGGTTTATGTTGAAACGTTTTTACCAAAGTGAAGAAGTTGCCGCTCAGGCAAAAGCCAAGAAAATTTTGAGAGATGCCGAAGAAAATGCGGAAATCTTACGAAAAAATAAATTATTAGAGGCTAAAGAGAAGTTCTTGCAAATGAAATCGGAACACGAGCAAGAAATTAATGAAAAAAACAACCAAGCTAACCAACGGGAAAATAGCCTGCGCCAGAAAGAGCAATCGCTCAACCAAAAGCTAGAGCATTTAAGCCGTAAGGAGCAAGATTTAGATCAAAGCCGCCAGAATTTTGAAAAGCAAACGGAATTGACTCGTAAAAAGCAAGAAGAACTTGATTTGGTGAAAGCTCAACAAGTAAGCCAATTGGAAACCTTAGCTAATTTATCGGCCGAGGAAGCAAAAAACCAAATGGTAGAAGCGCTGAAAGAAGAGGCCCGTACGCAAGCCATGATGCAGATTAAAGATATTGTGGACGAAGCCAAGCTAACGGCCTCTAAAGAAGCTAAAAAGGTGGTTATTCAAACCATTCAGCGTACCGCTACCGAGAGTGCCATCGAAAATACGGTATCTATTTTCAATATCGAAAGTGATGAAGTGAAAGGTAGAGTTATTGGTCGTGAAGGCCGTAATATTAGAGCCCTCGAAGCGGCTACCGGTATTGAAATTATTGTAGACGATACTCCGGAGGCAATCATTTTATCGGGCTTTGATCCGGTACGTAGAGAAATTGCCCGTTTGGCTTTACACCGTTTGGTAACCGATGGTCGTATTCACCCAGCCCGTATTGAGGAAGTGGTGGCCAAAACCAAAAAACAAATTGAAGACGAAATTGTAGAAATTGGAGAACGTACCGTTATTGATTTGGGTATTCATGGTTTACATCCCGAGTTAATTCGGATGGTGGGCCGTATGCGTTACCGTTCATCGTACGGACAAAACTTACTGCAACACTCACGTGAGGTAGCTAATTTTTGTGCCACCATGGCTGCCGAATTGGGTTTAAACGTAAAATTAGCTAAACGTGCGGGCTTGCTCCACGATATTGGTAAAGTGCCCGATGATAACCCGGAATTGCCACACGCACTTTTGGGCATGCAATTGGCCGAGAAGTATAAAGAACATCCGGAAGTGTGTAACGCCATTGGTGCTCACCACGACGAGATTGAAATGACTTCGATGATTTCGCCCATTATTCAGGCTTGTGATGCCATTTCTGGCGCCCGTCCGGGTGCCCGCCGTGAGGTGGTTGAAAGCTATATCAAGCGTTTAAAAGAATTGGAATCGTTGGCTTTATCGTATCCTGGTGTAGAAAAAACCTTTGCAATACAAGCCGGTAGAGAATTACGGGTAGTGGTAGAAAGCGAACGTGTTACCGATGCAGAAGCGGAAGTATTGGCCGCCGATATTTCGAACCGTATTCAAACTGAAATGACTTATCCTGGACAAATTAAAGTAACCGTTATTCGTGAAACACGTTCGGTTGCTTTTGCTAAATAAGTAAATATGGCTACAAAACAAACCCTTCGCCCGGTAGATGTGTATTTCGAAAAATACGCAGAAAGCCACCAAAACCACACCAACAAAACCATTCATTGGATTTGTGTGCCTGCTATTGTATTCAGTCTTTTTGGCCTTATTTGGTCAATTCCGTTCCCAACATTGGGTTTTTTAGGCGAATACCAAGGTTATATCAATTGGGCTTCTTTTTTTATTGCCTTCTCTATTTATTACTACTACCGCTTATCTCCGGTATTATCGTATGTAATGCTTTTACTGATGTTTGTTTTTTCTGGAGGGATTATTGCCCTAGAAAAATGGGAGCAAATAGGAGGCCCCGCCATGTGGCAAAGCTGTTTAGGTATTTTTGTATTGGCTTGGGCTGGCCAATTTATCGGTCATAAAATTGAAGGTAAAAAACCTTCGTTTTTTGATGATTTGAAATTTTTATTAATTGGCCCTATTTGGCTTATACACTTTCTGTTTAAAAAAGCGGGTATTAAGTATTAGTTACCTAAATTTTTATCGATCAGTAATTGAATAATTCCATCAACCAAGCCTAGACTTGGCACAATGGTTTCTTTTACATTGCCCCATTTAAATAAATTGGCATAAATTTCACAAGCCGGTACAATTACATCTGCTCGGTCGGGCTTTAAACCTAGTTCTACAATGCGTTGCTCTAAGGTTAAGGCTTGCAATTGTTTGGCTACTTGGTTAAATTTTTTCGTAGATAGGCTTTCACCCTCTTTTAAATTAGCCAAACGGTATATTTTGTTGATGTTTCCACCGGTACCTATGGCTGTTAAATTAGGATGGCTTGCACCCATTTTTTTCAACCATTCTTTTGCATTAGTCCAATTTTCGGGTTTTACTTTTTTATCAAGAATTCTAATGGTACCAATATCAAATGATTTAGATGCTACTAAATTATTGGCCGAAAAAACTGATAATTCGGTACTTCCACCACCAACATCTATATATAAGTAGTTTTTATCTTGATCTAGTAATTGTTCTATATGGCTAGCATAGATAATATTTGCCTCCTCTTGCCCTTCAACAATGTTAATTTTAATGTTACAGGTTTTGAAGATTTTTTTAACTAATTCTGGTCCGTTTTTAGCCTCACGCACGGCTGATGTTGCACAAGCCATGTAATCATCTACCTGATATACATCCATAAGCAGTGCGAAGGAAAAAATGGTTTTGATGAGTTGCTCTGCTTTTTCTTCAGAAATGCGTTGATGCATAAAGGCATCTTCGCCTAAGCGTAGGGGAATGCGTAAAAGCGTATTTTTTTTAAAGGTGTGGGTCTTTCCTTTTGTAAATATGTCAGCTATTAATAATCGTATGGCGTTTGAGCCAATATCTATGGCGGCGTATCTCAATTATAGATTTTTTAAGTAGGTATAGGTATCGGTTTGTGCCCGAAAGGTATTATTTTTCTTCGGTTTTTTGCGTGGCGATAAGCCATTTGGTTGAATAATTCGTGCTTTGGTATTGTCTCTCAATTGCAAATCTATTATATCTCGTATTTGTAATTGAATTTGCGGATCGAGAATAGGAAAGCCTACTTCAAGTCTATGATCTAAATTTCGGGTCATTAAATCGGCAGAACTGAGGTAAATTTTTTCATCACCTTTGTTGCCAAAAATCCAAACTCGAGCATGTTCTAGGTATCTATCTATAATACTGATGATGTTGATATTTTCGCTAAAACCTATTATGCCTGGTAGTAAAGAGCACATGCCTCTTATAATTAATTCAATTTTAACGCCTGCTTGGCTGGCTTGGTATAGTTTTTCAATTATTTTATGGTCGGTTAGGCTATTCATTTTAAGAATTATATAGGCCTCTTTGCCTTTTTTTGCATGTGCTATTTCCGAATCAATTAAATGAAATAGTTTTTTTCTACTTTCTAGTGGCGATACGATAAGCTGTTTGTAGTCTTTATAAAATGTTTTTTTAAGCAAGCCAGTAAATACATGTTGTACTTCGTTCGTTATAAGTTGGTTTGCAGTAAATAAGCTATGGTCGCAATATAATTTTGCCGTTTTTTCGTTAAAGTTACCGGTAGAGAGGTTAGCATAATATACTTTTTTTCGTTTTTCTAATCGGGTGACTAAGCAAATCTTAGAGTGTACTTTAAAATCCCAAATGCCAAAATCTACATGTACACCTCCGTCTCTTAGCTTATCGGTCCAATAAATATTAGCTTCTTCATCAAAACGAGCCTTTAACTCTAAAAAGCAGTGCACTTTTTTGCCATTTTTTGCTGCATTAATTAATGCATTTATAATGCTTGAGTTTTCTGCCAAGCGGTAGAGGGTAATTTTTATTTCTTTTACTTTAGGGTCTATGGCGGCCTCTCTTAAAAAGTGTATAATGTAATCGAAAGATTGATAGGGTAGGTTTATTAAATAGTCTTTTTCGGCAATTTGGTTTAGTATACTGGTTCCTAAATCTAATTCCGAAATTTTTAAAGGCAATTGTTTTTCATATTCTAAAGCTGGGTTGCCCACATTAGGGAAGTTTATAAAGTCTTTAAAATTATGATACCGATTGCCGGGTATTAAACTATCGTTGCTTAAATGCAGTTTTGATACTAGAAAAGTACGCATTTCTGCGGGCATTTCACGGTCATATAATAAACGCATGGGTTTTCCGTACCTGCGTTTTTGCAAACTTTTTGTTAATACATCTATAAACTTATCACTCACATCGTGCGACAAGTCTAGTTCGGCATCACGGGTTAATTGTATGGTGTAAGCTTCAATGGTATCGTAATCTAGGGTATAAAATATGTCTTTTAGACAGTACCGAATAATATCGTCAACAAGAATTATAAATTGCAATTGGTTGGTTTGTGGAAGTACTAAAAAACGCTTAAGATTTTTAGGGAGCTCTATTAGTGCATATTTTACATGCGATTTTCTAGTTTTTTTAGTGAGCTTAATGAAGAAATATTCGTACCTATCTTTTAATTCTGGGAAAGATATTTGGTCCGTTAAAATGATGGGAACAAGTGTAGAAAGTACTTGCTCGTTGAAGTAGTTTCGAACAAATTCTCCTCGGCTTACATTTAATTGATGTTCGTTTAAGATAAAGATTTTGTTTTCGGCTAGTTGTTTTACCAGCTGTGTTTCAAACAGTGAATTAAATTTTTTTTCTTGCGTCACTACAATAGACCGAATTTGGTTTAGTAGTTTTTTTGGGTTGTAGCCCAATACATTGTTAAATTTATTATTGGTGCGTGCTAGCCTGTTAAGAATGGCAATACGCACTCTGTAAAATTCGTCTAAGTTGGAGGAGAAAATGGCTAAAAAACGTAATCTCTCCAGTAAGGGCACACTTCTATCTGCCGCTTCTTGCAGCACCCTATCGTTAAAATATAGCCAGCTTATTTCTCTATTTAAGAATGGTATTTTTTTAGAGTTCATACAACATCAAGCTCCTAACTTTATTAAGGAGACCTACAATTCTAAAAAAAACTATGTTAACTGAATATGAAGTTTATCGAATTGGAAGTAAAAAGGATTAAGAGGTTTTCTTCGTATTTGTTATTTTGGGGCTTGTTTTAGGCTTTG
>Ga0209550_10001139_pt1 | contig 25671 bp, 26 predicted proteins | sample LauGreSuBDMM15SN_2_FD_187567 | JGI IMG/M metagenome (GOLD analysis project Ga0209550, IMG submission 187567) | Freshwater lake microbial communities from Lake Michigan, USA - Su13.BD.MM15.SN (SPAdes) (version 5) | ecosystem: Environmental > Aquatic > Freshwater > Lake | place: Lake Michigan... | reverse complement strand
ATTTCAATTTCATCTTCACTCCTTAAGTTGAAAGATGAACCAAAACCCTCCTTTAATCAAGTACCCCTATTTGTCTCACACACGCTGACGTCGGACAGTGGATCGAAATGGTCATGCGGTGCGCATTGATCGCAAAGTGGTTCCGAATCGCATCGTGATCTGTTGGGAGGCAAGTGCCGTATGCGAGACGACTTGGACGCTGGAGGAAGACGCAGCCGACGTGGACCTTACTCTGCTGCAGTCGTCCCTGGCTCAGGTGCAGGCGCGGAGTAAAACACGGAGATAAAGCTTGTGTAAAAACTGCAGTACAGCACCGCGCTAGCTACCACGTTGATGGGGACTTGTATCGTGGCGCTCAAGCTTTTTGGCAATCCCACCATCGTTAATGCGCTAAGTACGGTATCAATCGCCAAGAAGATAGCCAACCATGATAGTCCGTACACACCAAACGCCCATTTATTACGCCAACAGGCAATGCCGCTATAAAACAACGCACGTGTCATTGGGATCGCGTGCCAACCAACCAAGGCAGGTGCGTACCAGAAGACGGCAGCCATTAAGATATACAACACCGCAAATATCGCCATGGGAGTGCGAACCGCTTCAAGCAAGGGTAACAAGTCGTTGCTGGTTGCGACAGCCTTGACCGCTTGCGTGACTTCCTCAGAGAAGGGCATGAACGCAATGAGCCCAAGAAGCAGACAGAACAGAACATACAGCGCGCCCATCCCGAGCAGACGTCGAAAAACCCCTGCAAGACGCAACGGGGCAATCCATGTTCCTAATAAAACTTTTTGTCCTTGCTCCGCGTGACGTGCGACGTTCAGGGATAAGAGAGTAGCGGTTGGCATGAGCACAACAAAGAACAGCGGTCCAATTGGTGGCGTGACGCTGGCGACCATGAGAATTAAGCTAACAAACATCGCCCAAGAAAAAAATGCCATGGGTTGTTTACGAAAAAGTATCCAGCCATCGCGCACCCATCGCCAACCGGAAAGAGCGGGTAAAGAGACAGCTTGCATCAGGATTCCTTGGGTAAAGCTTGGATTGGGTGAAGCGTTCTCTGGGACAGAATGCGCTCAAAATGTGTGGGATCGTGTGGTTTAAGGGTTTGAGCAGGGCGCGGTAGATAAAAATCGTACAGACGTGAAACCCAGAAACGCAGCGCAGCGGCCCTGAGCATGGATGGCCATAATCGATGCTCTTGGTCAGAGAACGGCCTGACGCGACTATACGCTTGGAGCCAAGCACTGGCGAGCTCTGGAATGATTCTGCCGGTTGTATGCTCAATGCACCAGTCGTTGATACAGACCGCAACATCAAACAACCAGGCGTCGACTCCTGCGAAATAGAAATCAATGAAACCACCAAGCACAGGGCTATCTGTGGTTCCCGCAAACAAGACATTGTCTCGAAACAAATCGCAATGGGAAGGCCCTTGAGGAAGCGCTTTCCAATCTAATGATTGAGCTCGTGTCACTTGTTCAGCCAAACTCGTCGTCAACAAATCGCGAGCCGGGCCCGTTAAAAACGGTAACACCACCGGTACAGTCTCTTGCCACCAAGCCAGCCCGCGTAAGTTTTTCTGATGAATTGGGAAGTCCACCGCTGCCAAGTGCGCCTGGGCAAGTGTTGCGCCTGTCAACGCGCAGTGCGCGGCGGTCGGAGACACAACGTAGCTCCCCGGAAGTTTAGAGACGATCGCTGCCGGCTTGTTGTGCAGCGACGCTATGCGACTGCCGTCCTGTCTCGTTTGAGGCTTGGGTACCGGAATATTTCGTTCCGCCAGGTGGTGCATGAGCTCAATGTAAAAGGGTAGTTGCTCGGCCTTAAGCACTTCAAATATTGTCAGTACATATTCAGCTGAGGTGGTGCGCAAAAAGTAATTGCTGTTCTCAATGCCTGCTGCAATCCCCTTCAGAGACAGGAACTCACCTAGCGAATACTGGCTAAGCAAGTTGTGTGCGTCTGATTCGCTGACAGGGGTAAATACAGCCATCTTAGGAAATGATGCAAGGATTAAGGGGTTAAACCGCATTGTTGGGGTAATTTTACCAAGCCGCTCACTCAAGCGTGCACGCATTTGTGATTGACAACTAAAATGCGCGATCGATCCATTTCCCCGAATCAGTTCCCCCAATTTTTTAGTGGCTATATTTAGTGCGCTGTCTATGACGCTTTCGTTCACACCGACCCCTCCAACATTGCCGACAGGCGCGCGGGCCATTGATCCCCTTGGATGGCAACTGTGCGTTGCCCCCATGATCGATGTCACAGACCGTCATTGTCGATATTTTCATCGCTTGCTTGCCCCGCGTGCCCGCGTCTACACGGAAATGATCACGACGGGTGCGCTCACACACGGTGATATCGAACGACATTTGGCTTTTAGTCCCCAAGAGCAACCGGTTGCTTTGCAATTAGGAGGCAGTGAGCCCCACGCCCTCCAGGCTGCCGCTAGGTTGGGCGAACGCTGGGGTTACGACGAGATCAACTTGAACTGTGGATGTCCCTCTGATCGCGTGCAAAAGGGTTCCTTTGGGGCCTGCTTGATGGCAGAGCCCATGCTGGTGGCAGACTGCATCAAGGCCATGCAGGATGCCGTGAGCATTCCGGTCACCGTCAAACATCGGCTGGGCTTAGATTGGGATGAAAGTTACGGTTTCGTCAGAGATTTTGTTGGTGCACTGTATGACACAGGTTGTCGCGTGTTTATTGTGCACGCACGCAATGCAGTATTGAAGGGGCTTACACCGAAAGATAATCGTGAAGTACCCGCGCTTCGCTATGATCACGCGGCTCAGCTCAAAATTGATTTTCCGGACGCCGTGATGGTGCTCAATGGTGGACTGGTATCCAGGGCGGATTGTGAACTGGAGCGCCAACGGTTTGACGGCGTAATGCTTGGCCGCGCGCCTTGGCACAACCCTATGGTCTTGAGGGAAATATCGCAAGCATGGTGGCCACAGGATAGCTTGATTGCCGAGGAGGCAATCATTGAAGCGTTGGCATGCTACGCACAGTCGCAGACCGACGCAGGTGTGCCCTTGCGTGTGGTCGTTCGCCCGTTGCTCGGCCTATTTAACGGTAGGCCAAAGTCCCGACTTTGGCGGCGGATGCTGTCCGATTCAACATTGCTCAATGAAAGCAAGGCTGACTTAATTCGTCAAGCCTATGAAAAGGTTGGTGCGCCTTAGTCCGTTTTTGGGCTTGCTTTGTCGGCAGGCCAGTCGCGAATATAGGCTTTCAACATCGAGTTCTCAAACTTTTGAGCCGCAACGATTGCTTGGGCGAGATCGTAAAAAGAGATCACGCCAAGCAGCACTCCATCGTCCATCACGGGAACATAGCGGCAGTGATTATCCAGCATGAGGCGCTGCAGGGTGCTGGCGTCAGTGTCGGGCGTGACCGATACTGGCGAAGATTCCATAATTGCGCGTATTGGCGTGGCTCCAACGGCTCCGTGATTGCCGTTGACATGACGGATGATTTCGCGAAATGTCAACATGCCGGCAAGTTTGCCCTGATCCATGATCACGAGCGAACCGATGTCATGGGCACTCATGGTTTCGAGTGCTTGTACGACTTGGGCTTCTGGTGATGCGGTATATAAGGTGTTTCCCTTTACGCGCAGAATTTCACTGACCTGTAGCATGGCTTTCCTCCTTGGTGCTGCCTGCCAATTGTAGTGTTTGTTTTCGCAGAAGCGGTAGATTTGCGGCAACGTGCGCACCCAGTAGAACGCTTAGCCATGAAAAGTACACCCAAAGCAGAAAAACCGGGATCGCTGCGAATGCCCCGTAGATCATGGTGTAAGTCGAGAAGCTTGCGACGTACAAGGCAAAGCCGAATTTCATCACTTCTAAAAGTAGTGCAGCGACAAAGCCACCCAACAACGCGTCGCGCCAAAGAACCGGAGTGTTCGGTACCACGACAAAAAGCACCGTGAGGCCCCACGCACTGACGATAAAGGGCGATAGTTTTAGTGACAGTTCGAGCAGGGCTGGAAGATGCATGACATGGCCAAACGACTCACGAGCCAAGAACGCGGTCGTCCAAAGCAGGGCGCTCAGTAAGATCGGACCGACAACAATAATCAGGATATAGACAAACAAGCGTCGTGCAGTATGGCGTTTTTCCTGGACGCACCAAACCGTGTTGAGCGCATCATCGATTGATATCACAAGCGCGATGATTGTTCCGACTAAAAATATCCCGCCGATGGCGCTTAGGCGGCTCGCCTGCGCGGCAAAGACGTTGAGATACTCCATGATGTTGCTCGAGACCTGGGATGGCAGCAAGTTATTCGCGAGATACCCTTGTAGGGCCAAGCTAAACGCTTCAAACTCAGGCAAGGCTGCAAAAATTGACAGACTCACTGCTAGAAGGGGCACGATCGCAAAAACAGTCGAAAAAGCCAAGCTGGATGCCAGCTGCATCGTATTGGCTTTCAGGGACCGCTTAAAGGCAACGACGATAGCCAGTTGCCAGGGACGCAGCCCGGTATTCAAGGAAGTCGAAGTGATAGCGGTGAACATGCCGTGGGTGTACTTCCCGAATTGCGCAAGGAACGATGGATAATACTAACCTGCGAAAATTAACCCATATAAAGAACACCATGCCGCGCTTGCAAACGCAGAATACAGAGGACCGCCCTGACTTAAATGTTGCGCTGCAGCGCGCGGCAATTTCCAGCCTGTTAGCTCTTTTGATTTGGTGCGTGGTTTGGGAAATCTGGTTCGCACCGCTGCGCCCAGGCGGAACAGTGTTGTTCCTCAAGGCGTTGCCGCTGGCTTTTGCTGTGCGTGGAGTCGCGCGAGGGAGCCTCTACACGATCCAGTGGGCTTCGATGCTGGTGCTTTTGTACCTAATGGAAGGCGTGGTGCGGGTGATGTCGGACCCGCCGGGACCCAGTATTACGGCTGCGTGGATAGAAATTGCGCTCGCATCTGTTTTTTTCTTTTGCTCTATCTTTTACGTTCGTCCTGCGAAACGCGCGGCGGCCTTGGCCAAGAAGGAGGCGCAAAGGGCGAATGCAGGGCAGCCAGCCGATCGAAATAAGGAGTCTCGCTAAATGAATAACCACACTCTGCGCGAGGACTGCGCTTTTTTCAACGTCCCGAAGACCAACTCGTTTGCAACGTTGCCAGCAGACTTTTACACCCGCTTACCCACCACAGCATTAAAAGACCCTGTCTTAGTTCATGCGAATCCTCTGGTAGGTGCCTTGCTAGGCTTGACCCCTGAGCATCTCTGCTCGCCGGCTTTCTTGGATGTTGTCAGTGGCTCTAACGCACTGCCGGGAGGGGACACGCTTTCGGCTGTCTATAGTGGCCACCAGTTCGGAGTTTGGGCGGGCCAGCTTGGTGACGGACGCGCCCACCTGCTCGGCGAAATCACCGGTCCGCAAGGCAATTGGGAGTTGCAACTCAAAGGGGCAGGACCCACACCGTATTCTCGCCGCGGGGATGGAAGAGCCGTGTTGCGCTCTTCCATACGCGAGTATCTCGCAAGCCAAGCAATGCAAGGTTTGGGGATACCCACAACCCAGGCACTTTCGCTGGTGAGTGCGAAAGACCGCGTCATACGTGAAACCGCCGAGACCGCGGCAGTCGTTGCGCGCATGGCACCTAGTTTTATTCGATTTGGGTCCTTTGAGCACTGGGCGGCGCGCAATGCGCCGGATCAGTTGACCACGTTAGCGAACTATGTGATCACGCATTTTTACCCAGAGTGCTTATTGCCCGATCCTGGCATTGCGGACACATCAGATCAACGATATGTTCGGCTGCTTCGTGCCGTGGTCCGGCGAACGGCTCTTTTGATGGCGCAGTGGCAGCTTGTCGGCTTTTGCCACGGTGTAATGAATACCGACAATATGTCAATTCTTGGCCTGACCCTCGACTATGGTCCGTTTGGTTTCATGGACGGCTTTGATGCCAAGCACATTTGTAATCACACGGATGCCCAAGGGCGCTATGCCTGGCATGCACAACCCAAGGTTGCCCACTGGAATCTGTACCAACTCGCAAATAGCTTACATGTGATCGCGCCGGATGCGGATGCGTTACGTGCGGCCTTGGATACCTTTGAACCCATTTTCCTTCAAGCAATGCAGCGCCAAATGACTCAAAAGTTGGGTCTTGGTGTGTGGCAAGAGGGAGACGAAACCTTGATGGATGACCTATGGTCGCTGATGCAAGCGAATCACTCGGATTTCACGCTGACGTTTAGACAACTCGCGCATGCTCCAGGTGTAGGTGCCGCTGATCCGGAGCGTGTTCGACGTGATTTGGGTGGCACGACTGGTCCCACCGTGCAGCCATTTATCGACCTTTTTCTTGACCGCGAGGCGGCGCAAGCCTGGCTCGAGCGCTACTTGCAACGGATTGGGTCAAACCGTGCCATGGACAGGAGCACGCGTCTGGACTCGATGCTTGCGGCCAACCCGCTCTATGTTTTACGCAATCATTTGGCTCAAAAAGCCATTGAGGACGCTCAAGCTGGCGATTTTACTGAGGTCGATCGGCTCATGCGTGGTTTGGGTTCACCATACGCCTATCAGGTCGGAATGGACGCTTACGCCGCTCAGCCGCCTGCTTGGGCAGCTAAAATCGAAGTAAGTTGCTCGTCCTAGTGCCATAATTCAATATCAACCACAGGTTCTACGGTTCACATATGTCTGGCAACACACTCGGCACTCTGTTTCGCGTCACCAATTTTGGTGAATCTCATGGCCCGGCGATCGGCTGCGTGGTCGATGGCTGCCCGCCCGGGCTCGCCTTGTGCGAAGAGGATATACAGATTGAGCTTGATCGGCGCCGTCCAGGGACTTCTCGCCACGTCACGCAGCGACAAGAATCTGATCTCGTTGAAATCTTATCGGGGGTGTTTGAAGGCTACACAACAGGAACCCCTATCGGGCTCTTGATTCGCAACACGGACGCTCGTAGCAAGGATTACAGCAACATCGCTCAGACATTTCGTCCTGGGCATGCTGACTACTCGTACTTCAAGAAGTATGGTGTGCGTGACGCCCGCGGTGGGGGGCGTTCTTCCGCGCGTCTGACGGCACCCACCGTTGCTGCAGGCGCGATTGCAAAAAAATGGCTAAAAGAGACTTTCGGTACCCAAGTGCGTGGGTACATGTCTGCGTTGGGTCCGCTCGAGCTCGCGTTTGTGAGTTGGGAGCATGTACCAAATAACCCGTTCTTTGCTGCCGACTCCAGCCGACTCCAAGAGCTTGAGGATTACATGGATATGTTGCGCAAGGCAGGCGACTCCGTCGGCGCGCGCATACAGGTTGTGGCTGAGGGTGTCCCAGTGGGCTGGGGGACGCCGATTTACGACCGACTCGATGCTGATATCGCCCATGCAATGATGGGACTTAATGCGGTGAAAGGTGTCGAAATTGGCGCCGGCTTTCGGAGCGTGGCGCAACGCGGATCCGAGCACGGAGACGAAATGACGCCCACTGGATTCCTGACTAACCACGCAGGGGGCATTCTGGGCGGAATATCGACGGGGCAGCCCGTGACGGTGAGCTTGGCGATCAAGCCAACCTCAAGTATTCGAACCGAGCGCCGTTCGGTAGACAAAGCGGGGCAAGCGGTCATGGTTCAGACCCTCGGTCGGCATGACCCCTGTGTCGGCATTCGGGCTACACCCATTGCTGAGGCTTTGCTGGCGTTGGTGCTGGCGGATCATGCCCTGCTAGATCGGGCCCAGTGCGGAGCTGTTTTACGCGGCTAGCCGGGATGAAACAGCTGCCATGAGGGGGTGATCCCTATGGCATAATCAAATGCTAAACAATTAACGCTTCATAGCGACCGACAGAGACAACGTCATGAAAAAAACACTTTACGACAAGCTATGGGACGCCCATGTGGTTCACGAAGAGGCCGACGGCACCACGATCCTATACATTGACCGCCATTTGTTGCACGAAGTAACCAGTCCACAAGCCTTTGAGGGGCTGGAACTTGCCGGTCGTAAGCTATGGCGCCTGAACGCCAACCTTGCCGTGGCGGACCACAACGTTCCGACCATTGATCGTAAAGAGGGCATCACCGATCCGATCTCCAAGCTGCAGGTCGACACGCTGGATGCCAACTGCGAGAAGCACAACGTCATCGAGTTCAAGATGAACGATTTGCGCCAAGGCATCGTGCATGTCATCGGTCCCGAGCAAGGGGCCACGCTGCCCGGCATGACCGTCGTTTGCGGCGATTCGCATACGAGCACACATGGCGCGTTGGGAGCACTTGCATTTGGAATTGGCACCTCAGAAGTCGAGCATGTCATGGCGACTCAAACACTGCAGGCCAAGAAAAACAAAAACATGTTGGTGCGCGTTGAGGGCACACTGCCTGTTGGTTGCACAGCGAAAGACATTATTTTGCACGTCATCGGTGTGATTGGCACGGCAGGTGGTACCGCGCATGCAATCGAGTTTGCAGGCAGTGCCATTCGTGATCTGTCCATCGAAGGCCGTATGACACTGTGCAATATGTCGATTGAAGCCGGCGCCCGCTCGGGGATGGTGGCGGTTGACCAGAAAACGATTGACTACTTCGTCGGCAGGCCATTTGCCCCGAGCGGAGCGCTGTGGGATGCAGCAGTGGCTTACTGGAAGACCTTGCATTCTGACGAGGGTGCGCACTTTGACCGAGTCGTTGACATCGATGCCAAGCAGATTTCACCGCAGGTTACCTGGGGAACATCGCCTGAGATGGTTCTACCTGTCACGGGTCGTGTTCCTGATCCTGAGCGTGAAAAAGACGAAATGCGCCGCAGCGGGATGGAGCGCGCCCTAGAGTACATGGGGCTCAAGCCCAACACGCCGATCCAAGATATTAAAGTGGATCGTGTCTTTATCGGCTCGTGTACGAACTCCCGCATTGAAGATCTCCGCGCCGCCGCTGCCGTGGCGCGTGGAAAGCGCGTGGCGAGCAATGTACGTCAGGCGATGGTTGTGGCGGGGTCTGGACTAGTCAAGGCTCAGGCTGAGCGTGAAGGACTAGACAAGATTTTTATCGAAGCTGGTTTTGAGTGGCGTGAGCCGGGCTGCTCGATGTGTCTGGCGATGAACGCGGATCGTCTTGAGCCGGGTGAACGCTGTGCCTCAACATCCAATCGAAACTTTGAGGGGCGTCAAGGGCAGGGCGGACGCACTCACCTCGTTAGCCCCGCGATGGCTGCTGCTGCTGCCGTTGCCGGTCACTTTGTCGACGTACGTAACTTCCGGTAATCATCATGGACGCATTCACTACACACCAAGGCCTCGTTGCCCCGCTAGACCGTGAGAACGTTGACACCGATCTCATCATTCCCAAACAGTTTCTAAAGTCGATCAAGCGTTCTGGCTTTGGGCCAAACCTCTTTGACGAACTGCGCTACCTTGATCATGGTGAGCCGGGTATGGATAACTCCAAACGCCCGCTCAATCCTGATTTCATCTTGAATCACTCGCGCTACCAGGGGGCCTCGATTCTGATTGGGCGCAAAAACTTTGGTTGCGGCTCCAGCCGTGAGCACGCGCCCTGGGCATTGGCGCAATATGGTTTTCGCGCTGTGATCGCACCGTCGTTTGCGGATATCTTTTTTAACAATAGCTACAAAACCGGATTTTTGCCCATCGTGCTCTCGGAGCTGCAATTGGCGCGCTTGTTTGACGAGGTCCGTGGCTTCGTTGGCTATAAGCTAACGATCGATCTAGAGAAACAAGTCGTGATTGCGCAAGATGGTCGGGCCATGGAGTTTGAGATTACGCCCCATCGCAAGTACTGCTTGGTAAATGGTCTAGACGAAATCGGATTGACGCTGCGCAAGGAAGAAAAAATTCGCGCGTTTGAAGCAGAGCGACTTGCCCGCCATCCTTGGCTCGATGTTGTGCCGATTGTCCGTTAACCTTATCTTTAAACGGGCCGGTTTTCCGGCCCAATATTTTTGGATGTACCCATCATGACAAAAAAAATCGCGGTGTTGCCAGGCGATGGCATCGGTTCTGAAATTATGGAGCAAGCCGTACGCGTGTTGAAAGCCCTCGATCTTTCGCTCGACATTGAGTATGCGCCAGTGGGTGGAACTGCCTATGACTTACATGGACATCCTCTGCCGCCCGCGACCTTAAAGCTTGCTCAAGAATCTCACGCAGTGCTGTTTGGTGCCGTGGGTGACTGGAAATACGACAAGCTGCCGCGCGAGCTTCGTCCAGAGCAGGCTATTCTCGGGTTGCGTAAGTCTCTCGGTTTATTTGCCAATCTGCGGCCGGCCGTTCTCTATCCGGAGCTCGCAAATGCTTCTTCACTGAAGCCAGAAATTGTTTCGGGACTCGATATACTCATTTTGCGCGAGCTCACTGGGGACATTTATTTTGGATCGCCGCGCGGTATCCGCACCGCGACCGATGGCCCCTTCGCCGGAAGCAAAGAGGGTTTCGACACCATGCGTTATGCCGAGCCAGAGATTCGACGGATTGCGCATCTCGGGTTTCAAGCAGCACAAAAACGTAGTGGAAAATTGTGCAGCGTAGACAAGGCAAACGTACTTGAAACGTCGCAGCTTTGGCGTGATACGGTGATCGATGTAGCGAAAGACTACCCAGACATTGCGCTCACCCACATGTACGTCGACAATGCTGCCATGCAGTTAGTTCGTGCTCCACGAGAATTTGATGTCATTGTGACGGGCAACTTGTTCGGCGATATCTTGTCGGATGAAGCAGCGATGCTCACGGGTTCGATTGGAATGCTTCCTTCCGCATCAATGAACGCGTCGGGCCAGGGTCTCTATGAGCCGAGCCATGGCTCCGCTCCTGACATCGCCGGTAAAGGTGTCGCGAATCCACTGGCCACTATTTTGTCCGCTGCGATGATGTTGCGTTATTCATTAGACAGCGATGCCCAGGCCAAGCGAATTGAGCGAGCTGTTCAACTTGTCTTGCAGCAAGGTTTACGTACCGCAGATATCTATGAGCCAGGCATGACGAAAGTTGGAACGGCCGCCATGGGTGACGCAGTACTCAAGGCACTGAATTAAGTTTTAATTAGCGTTAAAATGCACGCTATCAGCATATCCCTTATTTATACAAAAGCTCTGAAATGAAACACTCTGTTGGATTAGTCGGTTGGCGCGGTATGGTGGGCTCTGTGCTCATGCAGCGCATGCGCGACGAAGGTGATTTTGCACTCATTGACCCCGTATTTTTCTCCACGAGTAACGCGGGGGGCAAGAGCCCATCCTGGGCGGGCGAAACCCCATTGCAAAACGCTTTCGATATCGATGCGCTAAAGAAACTAAATACGATTGTGACGGCCCAAGGCGGTGATTACACCTCTGAGGTCTATCCTAAATTGCGCGCCGCAGGGTGGACAGGATATTGGATCGACGCTGCGAGCACGCTTCGCATGAAGGATCACGCAATAATCGCTTTGGATCCAGTTAATCGTCCCATGATTGACGCGGCGCTTAAGCGTGGCGTGAAAGATTTTATCGGTGGTAATTGCACCGTGAGTTGCATGCTGATGGGTCTGGCGGGATTATTCAATCAGGGTCTAATCCAATGGATGACATCCATGACGTATCAAGCGGCCTCTGGTGGTGGCGCGCAACACATGCGTGAGCTCTTGACGCAGTTTGGGTTGATCAATGCGGAAGTTCAAACGCAATTGATGGATCCGGCCTCTGCGATTCTTGATATCGATCGCAACGTTTTGGCGATTCAACAGTCAGACCGACTCCCGACAGAGCATTTCGTAGTGCCGCTGGCTGGCAACCTTATTCCTTGGATCGACAAGGATTTGGGTAATGGGATGTCGCGCGAAGAATGGAAAGGCGAAGCGGAGACAAACAAGATCCTTGGTCGTGGCCAAGGTTTTGCTTCGACACCGATACCAATCGACGGGCTTTGTGTTCGCGTTGGGGCCATGCGTTGCCATAGCCAGGCGCTGACAATCAAACTGACGCGTGATGTACCGCTCGATGAAGTCTTGGATATCGTTGCCAATGGGACCGCTTGGTCCAAAGTCGTTGCGAACACAAAAGAAGAAACACTGAGTCGACTCTCACCGGTGGCGGTGACAGGCACGCTAGACATCCCTGTTGGGCGCATGCGTAAGCTGTCCATGGGCAATGAGTATCTGGGTGCCTTCACTGTTGGCGACCAGCTACTCTGGGGTGCGGCAGAGCCGCTACGTCGGATGTTGCGTATCACACTAGGTCAGCTGTAAACCTTAAGGAAATGACAATGCGTAGTCGACGTCGAGTTGCGGTGCTCCCGAGATGCCTGGGCTTAACGGCTTTTGCGGGTTTGACGTTGTTATCGATCGGTCTGATCAACCCAGTTTGGGCAGCAAAACCCGGCCATGGCAGTGTCATGTCTCCGGCTGGGGCGCCGCTACGCTTGGAAATACCCTTGTACGGCCTGACGTCCGAGGACGTCGCTGGTTTGAAGGCGAACGTCGCGCCGCAGCAAGCGTGGGTAGCGGCAGGACTGACAAGCCCCGCGCCATTAGAGACACTCTCTGTGAGCATTGAGCCAGGATTCTCTGCGGGTTCGCGTCGGCTAGTCGTGCGTTCCTCCCAATCCGTGAATCGGCCTGTGGTTGATGTGTTGCTCGACGTCTCGCTCGCCACAGGACGCTTAACCGTTCAGTCAAGCTACCTTGTCCTAGTGAGCACCGCGCCCTCTGGCAGTGTAGTGGTCGCACCCGGCGACACGCTCTCCGGTATTGCCCAACGTTACGCTGTGGAGGGCGCTGATCTGTACCAAATGCTTTGGGCGTTGTACCAGGCAAATCCAAACGCCTTCATTTCGCAGAATATGAATCTACTGCGTGCGGGAGTCACTTTATCCATTCCAGATGCGAAGACAGTCCTCGCAGTGGACCCAAAGCAAGCCTACGCGATGTTCTTAAAGCATGCTGAGGCGTTTAAGCAAGGACGAGGGTCAGCCAATCGTCCAGGCCAGGCGCCCGTTATGCCGTCTGGTTCAACCGCGTCCGGCACTGTAGAACCGCCAGCAATGCCGGCCGAGCGAGCTCCTACCTTCGGCCAGGCTCCCGTTGTGCCGCCCGGTCCTACCGCATCCGGCGCTGTACAACCGCCAGCAATACCTGCCCAGCCAGCGCCCACGGTCGATCAGCTGCGCCTGAGTGCCGCAACACAGAGTACGGCGCAAGAGGATGCAAAGGTTGCTGCGGCACAAGAGCTCAAAGAGATGCAACAACGCATCGAAACGCTACAACAGAATGTGCAGCAGTTACGCAATGCTGTTCAACAACCAACGGAGCCCACGCAACGCGCTCAGGCTGGCAACGCACCGCCAAGTAGTGGATCGGCTGGAAGTGCGTCACCTGGAAACGCTGCGCTGGGAAGTTCGGCGTCGGGAAACACCACGGCTGCAAGTACACCCGTTAGTCAAGGAACTCGTCCTGCTGCCTCAGGCATGGCACGGGTGCAGCAAATTGCGAATGACAATGTGCTGTGGGTGGTCCTGGGTGCATCAGCCTTTTTAGCCCTGCTGATGGCGTTGATGCTACGGCGAGCCGGACAGCGCGAGACCTCGGCCGACGCAGCCGCGCACAACGATCCCGTGATTGCGAAGGCGTTTGACCAGAAGCTTCAGTCTATAGACTTGAACTTAGATTCCTCGGCAGCGGATCCGAAACCCGTCGCTGCTCCCGAGAAAAAAGTCTAGTTGGTCCGTCCAGCCATGGACAAGTCATGACTCGCATCGCCTTAGGCATTGTGTATGACGGGCAGGCGTGGCAGGGCTGGCAGACGCAACCACATGGACAAACAGTGCAGGATTGTGTTGAAGCTGCGCTGTCTAAATTTACCGCGCAGCCCGTTGCGACCGTTTGTGCCGGACGCACGGATACTGGCGTCCATGCACTAAATCAGGTTATTCACCTCGACACGGATGCGATTCGCTCTGAAGAGTCTTGGGTGCGCGGCACTAATGCGCATCTACCTTCGAGCATTGCGATCCAATGGGCGCGACAGGTGCCCGATGCGTTTCATGCGAGATTTTCCGCCGTCGCACGTTCCTATACGTATGTCATTTTGAATACTCGCGTGAGGCACCCCTTATGGGAGGCGCGGGTCGGTTGGGTGCATCAACCGCTCGATGTTGCCGTCATGCAAGTGGCAGCGCGAGATTTACTCGGCGAGCATGACTTTTCTAGCTTTCGTTCTTCACAGTGCCAAGCGAAGTCTCCGGTGCGCACGATGCAGAGCGTCGCGATCACGGCGCAAGGCTCAAAAATTGTGGTGCAATTGACAGCAAATGCCTTCTTGCATCATATGGTTCGGAATATCATGGGAGCACTTGTGCAAGTGGGACAGGGGCGGCAAGGCGTGAACTATGTTTCGGAGTTATTGCTGGCCCGAGACCGCACGCTCGCTGCGCCAACCTTTTCTGCGCAGGGACTCTACCTAACAGACGTTGAATATCCAGACTACGATTTTCCGCGATCCAGCTCGGAAGGTTTTAGCCTTGACTGCATTAACTTTGAAGACAGACCATGAGTGTGATGAAACGTACACGTATCAAGATTTGTGGGATAACCCGCGAAGAGGATCTTGCCTGCGCTGTGAAGGCTGGGGCAGACGCGTTAGGGTTTGTGTTTCATCCCTCCAGTAAACGCTATGTGAGCCCGGCGCGTGCAGGGGAGCTCTGTGCGGCCTTACCACCTTTCGTTGTTAGTGTGGCGCTGTTTGTAAATCCTGAATATGCATTTGTCCAGGAGGTCCTTAAGGAGATGGCGCCTGCCGTCTTGCAGTTTCACGGGGATGAGTCAGCGGATTTCTGCTCAAGTTTCGGCAGGCCTTATCTGAAAGCCTTTCGTGTCGGAGCGCCTGGGCTCGACACTTCCGCGGGCCTTGCTGCCCATTGCAAGCAATACGTCTCGGCGCAAGGATGGCTGTTTGATAGTTACTCGCCTATGTATGGTGGAAGCGGTCACGGTTTTGATCATGCATTGCTTGCCGAGGTAATGCGACTGGCGGTGGCACGCCCGTTGGTGCTATCAGGTGGATTGAATCCAACCAACGTGCAGGCGGCCATCGCGTCCACCCAGCCCTGGGCGGTTGATGTCAGCAGCGGCGTGGAGTCTAGTCCAGGCGTGAAGTCCAACGAAAAAATCTTGGAGTTCGTTGCCGCAGTCTTCAAAGCGAACTCCCAGGCAGCCCTTTGACAGCTAGGGCGCTAAACCGATATAATCGCTGTCTTTACAGGCGGTTAGCTCAGCTGGTTAGAGCGCCACGTTGACATCGTGGAGGTCGTTGGTTCGATTCCAATACCGCCTACCAATTAAGGCCCGTAGCTGGTTGGCTGCAGGTAGTTGCAGGTGCGAAACAGCGGCTTAGGGCCGCTATTTTTTTGTTCACAGGATTGCTGATGGTCACGATCACACTGCCAGACGGTTCCCAACGCCAATATCCGGGGCCAGTTACTGTCGCCGAGGTTGCCCAGTCTATCGGGGCGGGGTTGGCGCGTGCAGCGCTTGGTGGTCGCATCTCCGCGGGGGGTAAGGCTACGCTTATTGACAGCTCCCATCGCATTGATCGTGATGCACAGCTCGCGATCATTACCGCGAAAGACGCCGAAGGGCTGGACTTAATCCGACACTCCACCGCACATTTGTTAGCCTACGCGGTGAAGGCACTTTTTCCGGACGCGCAAGTGACGATTGGTCCCGTGATTGAGAACGGCTTTTATTACGACTTTTCCTATAAACGCCCGTTTACGCCAGACGACCTGACCGCCATTGAAAAGAAGATGTCAGAACTGGCAAAGAAGGATGAAGTTGTTTCACGCGAGGAATGGAGCCGCGACGAAGCCGTCGCACATTTCAAAAAGATCGGTGAGCACTACAAGGCTGAAATCATTGGGGCGATTCCCGGCAATGAGCCTATCAGCTTGTACCGGGAAGGCGAGTTCATCGACCTGTGTCGCGGCCCGCACGTACCGAGCACCGGCAAGCTGAAGGTATTTAAACTGATGAAGGTCGCCGGAGCCTATTGGCGTGGTGACAGTAATAACGAGATGCTGCAGCGGATCTACGGCACAGCGTGGGCGACAAAGGAAGAGCAGGACGCTTACTTGCATATGCTCGAAGAAGCTGAGCGTCGCGACCACCGCAAGATCGGTCGTGATCTCGATTTGTTCCACTTCCAAGAAGAAGGACCAGGGCTTATTTTTTGGCATCCCAAGGGATGGGCTATTTGGCAACAGGTCGAGCAATACATGCGCGCGGTGTATCGCGATAACGGCTACCAAGAGGTCAAGGCTCCGCAGATTTTGGATATCTCGCTTTGGAAGAAAACTGGCCACTGGGACAATTATCGCGAGAACATGTTTACGACGGAATCCGAGAATCGTGTTTATGGACTCAAGCCCATGAACTGCCCCGGCCATGTCCAGATATTTAATTCAGGATTGCATTCCTATCGTGATCTTCCACTACGTTATGGTGAGTTCGGTCAATGCCACCGTAACGAGCCTTCCGGTTCTTTGCATGGAATGATGCGCGTGCGCGGCTTTACACAAGACGATGGACATATTTTTTGCACAGAAGATCAATTGCAGGATGAGTGCGCGGACTTCACAGCGTTGCTTCAGAAAGTCTATGCCGACTTTGGCTTTCACGAGGTACTCTACAAAGTAGCCACGCGCCCAGACAAGCGCATTGGTAGCGATGAGGTTTGGGATAAAGCTGAGACAGCACTGATGGAAAGCCTTCATCGCACTGGCTGCGCGTTCGAAGTTTCGCCAGGCGAGGGCGCGTTTTACGGTCCCAAGATCGAGTACACACTTAAAGACGCCATCGGGCGGCACTGGCAATGTGGAACCATTCAGGTTGACTTCTCGATGCCGCAGCGCCTGGGGGCTGAGTTCGTAGACGCCTCTGATCAACGCCGCGCTCCTGTCATGCTGCACCGGGCGATCCTTGGCTCGTTTGAGCGTTTCATCGGCATGCTGATCGAAAACCACGCTGGTGCGATGCCTGCCTGGCTGGCCCCGGTACAGGCCGTCATTTGTTGTATTTCGGAGCCAACAGCGGAATATGCAGCGGAAATAGCACAATCCCTGAAAAAACAAGGCTTTAGAGTAGAATCTGATTTACGTAGTGAAAAGATTAACTATAAAATCAGAGAGCACAGTTTGCAGAAAGTCCCCTATATTTTGGTCGTTGGCGACAAAGAGCGTCAGGCCGGGGCTGTGGCTGTGCGAGGACGAGGCGGAGTCGAGCTTGGCGTCATGCCTTTGGCTCAGTTTTCTGCCTTATTGTCCGAAGATGTGGCCTTGCGCCGCAATTCCGGTTCGACTGCAACGCAGCCGGCCTAACCACTAGGAGTCGTCAACATCGCAACAGAAAAACCCCATCGCATTAACGGTGAAATCCGAGTTCCCGAAGTGCGCTTGCTTGGAATCGAAGGTGAACAACTCGGTATCGTAAAAATACTCGACGCCATCCGAATGGCCGAAGAAAGCGAAATCGATCTGGTTGAGATCGCGCCAAACGCAGAGCCGCCCGTGTGCCGCCTGATGGATTATGGCAAGTTCAAGTACCAAGAGCAGAAGCGCCTAGCTGAGGCTCGCGCTAAACAAAAAATCATTCAGGTAAAAGAAGTGAAGTTTCGTCCAGCCACCGACGAAGGTGATTACCAGGTGAAGCTTCGCAACCTCAAGCGCTTTCTTGATGAAGGCGATAAGGCAAAGGTCACCTTGCGTTTCCGTGGCCGCGAAATGGCTCACCAAGAGCTCGGCATGCGCGTACTTGAGCGTGTGCGTGACGACTTGACGGACATGGCAGTCGTCGAGGCCATGCCAAAGCTCGAAGGTCGCCAAATGGTCATGGTGCTCGCACCGCGCAAAAAAGCACCGGGTAAGACCGAAGCCACTGCATAACCAATGCGTATTCTTTTCGTACTAGATCCGCTCGTCGCACTGAACGCCTATAAGGACAGTTCCGTTGCGATGATGCAGTCTCTTGTGGCTCGTGGTCACACCCTGTGTGTGGCCATGCAGGGAGATCTCTTTATCCAGAATGGAGAGGTGCGCGCCAGCGCTGCGACGATCGAACTCGTCGCCGGTGCCGACCTGCATTCGCGTGCGTGGTGGGTGGAAACGGTCGCACCGGTGGATACGCCTTTACAGGCATTCGGGGCTGTTTTGATGCGCAAGGATCCCCCGTTTGATATGGAGTATGTATATGCCACGCACATGCTTGAGTATGCACAAGCGCAAGGTGCAAAGGTGTTTAATAGTGGAGCGGCCATTCGTAATCACCCCGAGAAGCTTGCGATCACAGAGTTCTCTGAGTTCACAGCTCCGACACTTGTGAGCCGTGACATGGCACGCATCAAAGCGTTTCACGCCGAGCATGGTGATGTGATTGTCAAGCCGCTGGATGGCATGGGTGGCACAGGTGTATTTCGTTTGGCTCCCAATGAAGCAAACCGAAATGCCATTCTGGAAACATTAACCAGTGATGGCACACGCACCATCATGGCGCAGCGATATATCCCGGAGATTGCTCAAGGGGACAAGCGTATTTTGATCATTGGTGGTCAAGCGGTGCCTTATTGTCTTGCGCGCATACCATTGGCGGGTGAAACCCGCGGCAATCTAGCCGCAGGGGGCCGTGGCGTGGCACAGCCGCTATCGGATCGTGATGCTTACCTCGCGCGTCAAGTCGGTCCGAAGCTTGCGCAACGTGGTCTGCTGCTCGTTGGTTTGGATGTGATCGGTGACTATGTGACAGAAGTCAACGTAACAAGCCCAACCTGTTTCGTTGAGATTACGGAACAGACTGGATTCGATGTCGGCGCTCGTTTCGTTGAAGCTCTCGAGACGGCGGTAGGCGTTTCTGCGTAATTCATGATTGCCATTCTTGTCGTTGCACATACCCCTCTTGCTACCGCTCTGGTGGCTTGTGCGCGGCATGTTTTGGGCGCAGATCCAGATGTGCTCGCCGTGGACATCGAACCCAATGAATGCGCGCAGAATTGTTCGCCTAAGGTTGCTGCACTCATCGCGCAAGCAGACCGCGGCGATGGCGTCTTAGTACTAACAGATCTCCCCGGAGCAAGCCCCTCCAATATCGCCGTCGAGGCGAGCGGAGTCGCTCATCGCGACGGCGTTCCCTGCTGTGTACTGGGCGGAGTTAATGCGGCGATGTTGCTGCGCGCCATTAATTATCGACAGGGTAAGCTTGAAGATGTCGCAAGTAGCGCACTTGCAGGCGCCACGCACTCCGTGTTGCGTGTAGACTAAGCGCAGTTCACAAGTTTTTTTGTAAATGCACTTCTGACTTCTATGCCAACGACCGACATTGTCATTTCTAATAAACTCGGGCTTCACGCACGTGCCGCAGCCAAGCTCACTCAGCTTGCGAGTCAATTCGCTTGCGAGGTGTTCATCATTAAGGCGGGGCAACGCGTGAACGCCAAGAGCATTATGGGCGTGATGATGCTTGCCGCGGGCATCGGTACTGCTGTGACAATTGAGACCAGTGGGAGCGATGCAGAGCAGGCTCTTACAGCCGTTCAGGCGCTTTTCAATGACAAATTCGGCGAAGGTCAATAACTCCGTAGCTGATACGGCTCGCGCCCCGATGCTGTGCTTGTCGGGTCAAGGGGCTGCGCACGGCTACGCGATTGGACGCGCCGTGGTGATGGGCGCAACAGCACTCGAAGTCGCGCACTATCGTATTGCTCCAGAAGCAGTTGTTGCTGAACAGTCCCGACTCAGTAACGCCTTAGAGACGGCTCGTCGAGAACTGTTGGAATTAGCAGAAACACTGCCAGAAGATGCGCCACGCGAACTCGGTGCATTACTAAACGTCCACGGTATGCTGTTGTCAGATCCTCTGCTAGCCGCTGAGGCGCTCTCCCTCATTGAAGAGAAGTTCTATAACGCCGAGTGGGCCTTAACCACACAAGGACAACTCCTCGGAGAGCAATTCGCCTCCATGGAAGATGAATATCTGCGCGAGCGCGGGGCTGATGTGCGTCAGGTGATCGAGCGCGTATTACATGTGCTTGGCGGCTCTCGTCCACTGTTATCACTAGATCGTGTTGGCCAGTCAGCGGAGCCTCTTGTTGTCATCGCACATGACATTTCCCCTGCAGACATGATTCGCCTGCGTGGCGGTCGTTTTGCTGGGTTTGCAACGGACTTGGGTGGCCCAACTTCCCATACGGCCATCGTCGCTCGCAGCATGGATGTTCCTGCTGTTGTAGGTCTTGGCCAAGTCAGAAGTTTGGTGCGCGACGGCGACATCGTGGTGGTCGATGGTCTACGCGGCACGCTCCTCGTTAATCCTTCCGCCCAGGCGCTTGAGCAATACCGGACACTACAAAAGCGCTATGCAGAGGAACGACTTGTCTTGGCCCAGCTCAAGGATGTGCCGGCCGAGACGCAGGACGGCATTGCTGTGTCATTGCAAGCAAATATTGAGCTTCCAGACGAGGCCGAGATTGCGCTTGCAAACGGAGCAACTGGGATCGGTCTATTCCGTAGTGAGTTTCTCTTTATCGGGCGTAGTGAGCTACCCACCGAGGAGGAGCAGTATCAGGCGTATGCTTCGGTCGTCAAGACGATGCAGAATCGCCCTGTTACGATTCGCACGCTCGATGTCGGTGCGGATAAAGCCTTGGATGGCGAGGCAACTGTTGCGACGAATCCTGCGCTCGGTTTACGAGCGATTCGTTACTGTCTTGCCAATCCAGATTTGTTTGCGACGCAGTTGCGTGCGATATTAAGGGCCTCTGCACATGGCACAGTCAGGATCTTGATTCCGATGGTTGCCCATATGCACGAGGTCCGTGCAGCGCGTGCTGCGGTTGCCAGTGCGATGAAGGAGCTCGATGCAAAGGGGCAATCCTATGCAAAGAATATTGAAATGGGCGCAATGGTAGAAATTCCTGCGACGGCGATCGCGATCGAACCCTTCGCGGATGCGTTGGATTTTTTGTCAATTGGCACAAACGATTTAGTTCAGTACACCTTGGCCATCGACCGAGCCGATAACGAAGTTTCGTCTCTCTATGACCCTTTACACCCAGCTATTTTGCGCTTGATTGCGAATGTCATTAATGCCGGTATCCGTGTTGGTAAGTCGGTCGCCGTGTGCGGTGAAATCGCGGGCGACCCACAACTGACTCGCTTGCTCTTGGGTCTTGGTCTGACGAATTTTTCGATGCATCCGCGGCAGTTGCTGTCGGTTAAACGAGAGATTCTGCGTGCGCATTCCAATGCGCTTCGACTCAAGGTGGCGACCTCGCTTAATCGTGCGAGCTCAATCGATCCCGCATCGCTGGACTAGCCTGTTGATCCATCCACTAAATTAGAGCGCCTCGTCGCCTGTCTCACCCGTGCGGATACGCTGTTTTATGCACCTGGTTGAGGCATGGATAACTTGCGATGGTGCGCAGGCTGCGGCGTCAGAGCTAAAATACATCCAATATGCCTTAACTTGAGAGTGCGTCATGCAAAAAAATCCCTGGTTTGAAGAGTTTCAGAAAAACGTAGCTGACCTCATCGCACGCAGTCCCGCTGCAGATATTGAACGTAACGTCAAAGCCTTTATGGGCCAAACCTTTACGCGGATGGATCTCATTACGCGTGAAGAGTTCGATATCCAAGTTTCGTTGTTGGGTAGCGCCCAAGCACGTATCCAAGCGCTGGAGTCTCAACTTCAAGCGCTCGAACAACGGATCTCGACCTTGGAGTCTGGTACGCAGTAAACCCGATGGATATTGTCGTTCCCTGAACGCTCGGGGGAGGTGGATATCAAGCATGATTGAACCCACTTTATTGGGAACGTCATGTCACTTGCAATTTTACTCAGCCGTTCACTTCTGGGCCTAGATGCCCCACTCGTCAGAGTTGAGACACATCTTGGTGCAGGTCTACCTGCGTTTCACGTCGTGGGATTGGCCGATGCTGAAGTCCGGGAAAGTCGCGAGCGAGTTAGGGCAGCCATTCTTAGCAGTGGCTTGGCCTTTCCCAGCGGTCGTCTCACTGTTAACTTATCGCCCGCAGACTTGCCAAAGGAGTCTGGTCGATATGATTTGCCAATCGCCTTGGGTGTGTTGTTGGTTTCAGGTCAGATAAAGGTAGCCGAACCTGAGCGCTTGCCAACACTCGTCCTTGCCGGTGAACTTTCGCTTACGGGGGCACTTGTACCCACGCGTGGTTCGGTCGCCTTGGGTTTAGCGGTTGCGCGCACACAGCGCGACGCTGTGCTGATCCTCCCGATGGGTAACGCCTTAGAGGTGGCGCAAATTCCAGAACTGACGGTTTTGGGAGCACACAGCCTCAATGATGTGGTTGGCCACTTAAACGGACAAGCCGTTTTGCACCCTTTGGCGCACAGCGCGACACGCACAGCACCTGTGTCATACCCATGTTTATCGGATGTGCACGGTCAGATGATGGCTAGGCGCGCGCTCGAGGTCGCTGCTGCGGGCGGGCACAGTATGTTGATGACAGGCTCCCCCGGGGTTGGCAAGAGCATGCTCGCAAAAAGGTTACCCGGTTTGCTTCCACCACTCTCAAATCCTCAAGCGCTGGAGCTAGCGGCCATCGCAACCTATGCGGGGCTCGATGTCGGCATCTCTCATGACCGACCCGTGCGCAGCCCGCATCATTCTGCCACGACAGCAGCAGTAATCGGTGGAGGTGCGCGCCCGATGCCAGGAGAGGTATCGCTGGCCCATCATGGGGTCTTGTTTCTTGATGAGCTACCCGAATATGACCGGAAAGTTCGGGAGGCGCTACGGGAACCTCTTGAAAACGGTTTCGTGAGCATCACCCGGGCGAAGGCGAAATGCCAATTTCCTGCACGTTTTCAACTGATCGCCACCATGAACCCGTGCCCGTGTGGGTGGAGGGGTCACCTCAAGCGTCGCTGCATGTGCGGTGAATCACAAGTTCAGGCTTATCAATCCAGGGTGTCCGGTCCCTTGCTTGATCGCATTGATCTGTATGTGACCCTTAGCCAAGAACCTGGAGGCTTGACGGGTGGCGGGCCCACTGAAACGTCAATGCAAGTCGCGTTGCGTGTGCACGTTGTCTGGAAAATCCAAAACGACCGACAGGGCGTATTAAATGCCTACTTACAGGACTCAGTGCTGGATCAACACTGCCCGCTCGAGTCTAAGGCTAAGGAATTATTGGTACAACTAATCGAACAACACGGTTTGTCGGCGCGCGCTGTGCAACGGACGAGGCGTGTAGCGCGAACGTGCGCTGATTTAGAGGGTTGTGAACGCATCTCCCGAGCCCATTTGTCTGAGGCGTATCGGTATCGGGTCACGCAGAGCGTGCAATAGGTAAAAATATGTCATATAATCAAAGGCTTTCCCGCGTATCTGTATCTCGATTCAGCGCAGCAGGCTTTAACGCATCTGGCCTTAGCGTATCGGGCTTCAGTGCAACAGGCTTTAACGCATCTTGAGTCGGTGTCGGGTGTTCGGGAAAAGAAATTGTACCGATTGACGTAGTACCAAGGCAGTAACGAGAAGTGGCTCTAGGGTATCCAAGACTTGCAATCGCTAGCTGAATCAAAGCGGTGATTGAACAAGGCACCTTCAGAACACAATTTTAAGTAATAGGAATAGCAATGCCTAAGATGAAGACCAAAAAAAGTGCTGCAAAGCGCTTTCAGGTTCGCGGCAGCGGATCGATCAAGCGGGGCCAGGCGTTTAAGCGCCACATCCTCACCAAAAAAACCACCAAGAACAAGCGCCAATTGCGCGGTTCGGCAGCGGTCGACAAATCCAACGTGGCTTCAGTAAAAGCCATGATGCCTTTCGCTTGATAGGAGATACTAAATGCCTCGCGTAAAACGTGGTGTAACGGCAAGAGCCCGTCACAAAAAAGTTATAGCGGCAGCTAAAGGCTACCGGGGTCGTCGCGGTAATGTGTTTCGTATTGCTAAGCAAGCAGTTATGCGTGCTGGTCAATACGCGTATCGTGACCGTCGCAACAAAAAGCGTACATTTCGTGCATTGTGGATCACGCGTATTAACGCAGCAGTGCGTGAACACGGTGTGACATACAGTGTGTTTGTTGCCGGTCTCAAGAAGGCTGCGATTGAACTCGATCGTAAAGTCCTTGCCGATATGGCCGTGCATGACAAAGCTGGTTTTGCAGCTGTCGTCAATCAGGTCAAATCTGCGTTGGCTGCCTAAGCATCGCGAGATCTATGTGTGAACGGGGCCTGTTGGGCTCCGTTTGCATTTTTAAGCTGTGTTTCCTGAAGGCTTTAATAAGATGACTGGATTAGCTACCGACCTGATTGACCAGGCGCGTGCGCAGTTTGAACAAGCTGTCGATGCCGCTGCTCTTGAGAATGCGAAAGCAAAGTTTCTCGGCAAGCAGGGCTCATTGACTGAAATGCTGAAAGGGCTTGCCAAACTAGATGCAGAGGCGAAGCGCACCGAGGGTGCGCGGATCAACCAGATCAAACAACAAATCGAAGGACTGCTGACCGCACGCCGCGCGCAGTTGGCGCAGGCCGAGCTCGATTCACGCTTGGCAAGCGAGACCATTGATGTCACCTTGCCAGGGCGTGGTCGTGGAAAAGGGGGGATTCATCCTGTCATCCGAACCTGGCAGCGCGTGGAAGAAATTTTTAAGTCTATCGGGTTTGACGTGGCCGATGGCCCCGAGATCGAGAACGATTGGACGAATTTCACGGCGCTGAATAATCCAGAGAACCATCCTGCTCGTTCAATGCAGGATACGTTCTATGTTGACATGAATGACGACAAATGCTTGCCTCTACTTTTGCGTACGCACACGAGTCCAATGCAAGTTCGCTATGCGCGTATGAACAAGCCTCCCATTAAAGTCATCGCGCCAGGTCGTACCTATAGGGTCGACAGTGATGCGACGCACTCGCCAATGTTTCATCAAGTCGAAGGGCTCTGGATTGATGAGAACATCTCATTTGCCGATCTAAAAGGTGTTTATACGAATTTCCTGCGTTGCTTTTTTGAAACGGATGATTTGGTCTTACGTTTTCGCCCCTCTTTTTTTCCGTTTACAGAACCCTCTGCCGAGATTGACATGATGTTTACCTCTGGCCCAAACAAAGGTCGTTGGTTAGAAATATCTGGCTCAGGCCAAGTGCACCCGGATGTCGTGAGGAACTTTGGTTTAGACCCGGAGCGTTATATCGGCTTTGCATTCGGCTCTGGGCTCGAACGTTTGACGATGTTGCGCTACGGCGTGAACGATTTGCGTCAGTTTTTTGAAGGCGACCTGCGCTTTTTGCAGCAGTTCAACGATTAATTTGTCTTTGACCAATACGGTTCACCATGCAATTTTCTGAATCCTGGCTACGTACTTTAGTCAACCCAAGCCTCACCACTGAGGAGCTCTCGCATCGGCTCACCATGGCGGGACTTGAGGTCGAAGAAGCCATGCGCGTAGCCCCTGCGTTTACAGGAGTTGTGGTCGCACATATCATCAGTGCTGAACCTCATCCTAACGCAGACAAGCTACGTGTCTGCCAGGTGGATGCGGGTACTGGCGTAATGCTGCAAATTGTATGTGGCGCTCCAAATGCGGCGGCGGGAATCAATGTGCCTCTCGCAACGGTTGGCGCGGTACTGCCTGGCGATATGAAGATTGGTGTAGCCAAGATG
>Ga0209550_10001138_pt1 | contig 25671 bp, 18 predicted proteins | sample LauGreSuBDMM15SN_2_FD_187567 | JGI IMG/M metagenome (GOLD analysis project Ga0209550, IMG submission 187567) | Freshwater lake microbial communities from Lake Michigan, USA - Su13.BD.MM15.SN (SPAdes) (version 5) | ecosystem: Environmental > Aquatic > Freshwater > Lake | place: Lake Michigan... | reverse complement strand
CGGGAGAGCGTCCCTTATAGGGACCGCCGAAGGAGCAACCGCCCCGGAATCTCTCAGGCAAAAGGACCGCTTCGGCTTTTGCGACACTCTGGAAAGCGCGTGTCTTGGCCGTTTGCCAAAATACGCCACCGAAGGTGTAACCTGCCATATGTGTCATGAATGGCGCATATCGCGGATAAAGCTCTCAGGTATCCGTGACAGAGGGGGCAGCAGACTTGGCGCTATCCGGCGTCGGTCGCTGCAACTCTTGAACGGACTGATATGAGCGAAGAAGACGAATTCGAACTCGAACCCATCGAAATATTGGAATTGCCGCTCGACGCTTGGCACCGCGACAAGGGCGCGCGCATGGTCGAATTTGCGGGCTATCATATGCCGATCCAATATGAAGGCATTATGGCCGAACATATTTGGACCCGCGAAAATGCCGGGTTGTTCGATGTTAGCCATATGGGGCAATTGATGCTGACCGGCGACGGTGCCGCCGAAGCGCTTGAGGCGCTGGTCCCCGGCGATATCTCCGCACTGAAAGAAGGCAAGATGCGCTATTCCCTCTTGCTAGCCGAAGATGGCGGCGTGCTGGACGATATGATGATTACGGCGGTTCCCATGGGTCTGTATGTTGTCGTCAATGGCGCGGTGAAGTGGGACGATATGGGCTATCTGCGCGAATATCTGCCCGACGAAATCACCATCAACAATATGGAAGACCGCGCATTATTGGCGCTGCAAGGGCCCAAGGCGGTCGATGCGTTGAAGCGCGTCGTGCCGGGCGTGGACGCGCTATATTTTATGGAGGCTGGTTCCTTCTTCTGGGGGCCCAAAACCGACCCTGAGCCGCTTTGGATCAGCCGTTCTGGTTACACGGGCGAGGATGGCTTTGAAATCTCTGTTCCGGCCACGCATGCACAAAAACTGGCCGACCAATTGTGCGCGCAGCCAGAGGTTAAGCCCATTGGCCTTGGCGCACGCGATTCTCTGCGGCTTGAGGCTGGCTTGCCGCTCTACGGTCATGACATGAACCCCGAATTGGAGCCGGTTGAGGCCAATGCTGCCTTTGCCATCTCCAAACGCCGCCGCGCCGAGGGTGGCTTTGCTGGGTCTGATCGTATCCTGAACGCGCTTGCCAACGGCCCCGTACGCAAGCTGGTCGGCCTGTCGGTCGACGGCAAAATGCCGGTCCGTGAAGGCGCACCGATTTTCGCAGGCGAAGCGCAAGTCGGTGTCATTACCTCCGGCGGCTTTGGCCCAAGCGTCGGCGCACCCATTGCCATGGGCTATGTTGATGCGGCCCATAACGCCGTCGGCACCGCACTTGAGGCTGAAGTGCGCGGCAAACGCGTGTCTATCTCGGTCGCAAGCCTACCTTTCATCCCACATCATTATCATCGCAAAGGAGCAAACACATGACCCGTTATTTCACCGAAGATCATGAGTGGATCGACGTTGACGGCGACAGCGCAACAGTCGGCATCACGCATTATGCGCAAAGCCAATTGGGCGACATTGTCTTCGCGGAAGTTCCTGCGGCAGGTGCAACGCTTAACAAAGGCGGCGATGCAGCGGTTGTGGAATCGGTCAAGGCGGCGTCCGACGTCTATGCGCCCGTGAGCGGTACAGTCCTTGAAGGCAATGACGCGCTGGAAGGCGATCCGGCGCTCGTCAACAGTGATCCCGAAGGGGAAGGTTGGTTTTTCAAACTGACCTTAAGCGATAGCAGCGAACTCGACAGCCTCATGGATGCCGCCGCATATCAGGCATTTGTTGACGGACTTTAAGACAATCCGCTCGCGACGCGGGCTATGGAGATTGACATGCGTTATTTACCGCTAACCCCATCCGACCGGCAAGCGATGCTCGGCGTCATTGGGGCAAAATCGATTGATGATCTGTTCTGTGATGTTCCTGGGCAAGCGCGCCTGGATGGGCCTATCCGTGGCCTGCCCAATCATGCCAGCGAAATGGCGGTGGAACGGCATTTTTCCGAACTTGCGCGCCAAAATATGACCGCGTCGCATCATCCATTCTTCTTGGGCGCAGGGGCGTATAAGCATCATGTGCCCGCGAGCGTTGACCATATCATCCAGCGCGGCGAGTTCCTGACGGCTTACACCCCCTATCAGCCGGAAATCGCGCAGGGCACGTTGCAAATGCTGTTTGAATTCCAGACGCAGGTTGCGCGCCTGTTTGGGTGCGATGTCGCCAATGCGTCGATGTATGACGGCTCAACCGCCTGTTGGGAAGCGATCGGCATGGCTGGCCGCATTACCAAGCGGACAAAGGCATTGCTGTCTTCAGGGCTGCACCCGCATTATGTCAGCGTGGCCAAGACCATGGCGCAATATACAGGCGATACGCTGGACACAAGTTTGCCGGAACTGTCCGCACAGACCGACAGCGCGCGTTTGCTGGCCGCCATTGACGGCGAGACAAGCTGCGTCGTGGTGCAATATCCCGACATATTGGGCCGGATCGAAGACCTGTCCGCCATCGCCGCCAAGGCGCATGAACATGGCGCATTGCTGATCGCAGTTGTGACCGAACCCGTTGCCTTGGGTGCGATTAAGGCGCCCGGAGACATGGGCGCGGACATTGTGGTGGGTGAGGGGCAGTCGCTTGGCGTCGGCCTACAATTTGGTGGGCCTTATGTGGGCCTGTTTGCGTGCAAAGAAAAATTCGTTCGCCAAATGCCCGGTCGCTTATGCGGGGAGACTGTGGACGCGCAAGGCAAGCGTGGCTTTGTTCTGACGCTGTCGACGCGTGAACAGCATATTCGCCGTGAAAAGGCGACGTCCAATATCTGCACAAATTCAGGTCTTTGCGCCTTGGCCTTCAGTGTGCATCTGACGTTGTTGGGCGAAAAGGGTCTGCGGGGACTAGCGCAGTTGAACCATGCGCTCGCGGTGCAGGCGGCCGATCGGCTGAGCCAAATCGCTGGCGTTGAATTGGTCAATGACAGCTTCTTCAACGAATTCACGTTGAAGCTACCTACAGACGCGCGACCCGTTGTGCGCGCATTGGCCGACCGCAAGATCCTTGGTGGTGTATCGCTCGGGCGACTTTACCCTGGCGCTGCTGCATTGCGTAACGGCCTGCTGGTGGCCGTCACGGAGACAGCTACCCAAGAGGATGTCGAAACATTCGCCGCCGCATTGCAGGAGATTTTGGCATGAACAGCATCAACCAGAGCGGATGGAAGCCCGAAATGGGCAATGCCGGCGACACCGCCCCTGCAACCTACACAGGGAATAAGGCGTTGATGCTGGAAGAGGCGTTGATCTTCGAGATTGGCACCGCCGGAACAACGGGCGTTGATCTGGCTGATGCACCGCAGGTCGCCGCGCGTCTCGGCAATCTGGAAAGGCACCGCGACATTGGCCTGCCTGGCCTGTCGGAGCCTGAGACGGTCCGCCATTATACGCGCCTCAGTCGTCAGAATTACGCGATTGATCTGGGTTTCTTCCCGCTGGGAAGCTGCACAATGAAGCACAATCCGCGCCTGAATGAAAAGGTCGCGCGCATGGCTGGCTTTGCCGATGTCCATCCGTTGCAGCCAGTCGAGACCGTCCAAGGTGCCCTAGCCGTCATTCACGAACTGGCGCATTGGCTGATTACATTGACGGGCATGAAGGTCGTGGCGATGTCGCCCAAGGCAGGGGCGCATGGCGAATTGTGCGGCATCCTTGCCATTCGGGCGGCGTTGACCGCGCGTGGTGATGCCCGTTCGGTGATCCTCTGCCCCGAAAGCGCGCATGGCACCAATCCGGCGACGGCGGCTTTCGCGGGTTATGCGGTGGAGAATATTCCGGCGACATCGGAAGGGCGCGTTGATCTGGCTGCGTTGAAGGCGCGGCTTGGTCCCGATGTTGCGGGTGTCATGATCACCAACCCCAACACCTGCGGTCTTTTCGAGCGGGATATGCGCGAAATTTCGGACGCAGTCCATGCGGCGGGGGGCTATGTCTATTGCGACGGCGCGAATTTCAACGCCATTGTGGGGCGCGTCCGCCCCGGCGATTTGGGCGTCGATGCCATGCACATCAACCTGCACAAGACATTCTCGACCCCACATGGCGGCGGCGGGCCGGGTTCCGGACCAGTGGTCTTGTCCGAAGCATTGGCCCCTTATGCGCCCTTGCCCTTCGTCACGCAGGATAACGATCAGTATCGGTTGGTCGAAGAAGAAACGGCGAATGCATGCCATCCGGACAGCTTTGGCCGCATGATCGCCTTTCACGGTCAAATGGGCATGTTTACCCGCGCTTTGTCCTACATCATGTCGCATGGCGCAGATGGGCTGCGCCAAGTGGCGGAAGATGCCGTGTTGAACGCCAATTATATCTTGCGCAGCTTACAAGATGTGCTTGAAGCGCCATTTGCGCACAGCGGCCCTTGCATGCATGAGGCACTGTTCAGCGATAACGGCATGGCAGAAGGCTTCTCCACGCTCGACATTGCAAAGGGCCTGATCGACGAAGGCTATCACCCGATGACGGTGTATTTCCCGCTTGTCGTCCATGGCGCGATGTTGGTGGAACCGACCGAGACCGAGAGCAAGGCGACGCTGGACCAGTTTATCGGTGCACTGCGCAATGTTGCGGGGCGGGCCAAGGCAGGTGATCCGTCGCTCAAGTCCGCGCCGCATCATGCGCCACGTCGCCGTCTGGATGAAACCCAAGCTGCGCGCAAGCCCGTGTTGGTTTGGCGCGAGCCCGAACAGGCGGTTGCGGCAGAATGAGTGGACCGCAGCCGTTTGTTTTTGAAGCTGGCGCGGAGGTAAAACGGCACGCGCCAGCGACGGAGCGCAACCGAGATGTGATTGCGGAAACATTGGCGCGTGTGCTTCCGGCAGAAGGCCTTGTGTTGGAAGTGGCGAGCGGGACAGGCGAGCATGCCGTGCATTTTGCAAAGCTGTTTCCCGCACTGACTTGGCAGCCAAGCGACCCGGACCCCATCGCGCTTGCGTCGATCAACGCATGGCGTGCGGATTCCAACGTACCGAATATGCGGCCCGCAATGCTGCTGGATGCGTCGGCAGATTGGCCGATAGCGCAGGCGGACGCGGTCGTCTGCATCAACATGACGCATATCAGTCCTTGGGCAGCCACCGTTGGTCTACTACGCAACGTCGCGCGCCTTCTGCCGCCGTCTGCCGTGCTTTTTATGTACGGACCCTACAAGCAACGCGATGTCCCGCTGGCCGAGAGCAATGCCGCCTTTGATGCGTCGTTGCGGCAACAAAATGCCGAATGGGGCCTGCGCTATGTCGAGGATATTGCAGAAGAAGCCCACGAATTTGGGTTACGCCTTGATCCAGTCATAGCCATGCCCGCGAACAATCTGTCGCTGATTTTCCGCGCTTAGCCGTGGGTAAACGACAATATTGACAGGCCGCCATAATGTCACGACACATTGCATCAGGCCTCTGCGAAAAAATGACCAGTGCTAGGAGAGAATGATATGGCCGTTGCCAGCTACGACATACTGAGCTTTGATGGTTTTTTAGCGCACTGGGCGGTGGAACGGCCGGACTGGGCGGCGCTTTCGCAAGATGACCACCATTTCACTTATGGCCAGTTGGAGGAGCGCACCGCGAAAATCGTCGCGATGCTGCTTGGGTTAGGGCTGAAAAAGGGCGACCGGATTGCCTGGATTGGCAAAAATAGCGATTTATACTTTGCGCTTTTTTACGGCGCGGCGCGGCTTGGTGTCGTGACGGTGCCCGTGGGATGGCGTCTTGCGCCTGCCGAATGGGCCTATATCGCCAAAGACACCGGCGCACGCATACTCTTTGCGGGGCAGGGGTTTGAGGCGGGTGTGCACGCACTGGCCAACGACTTGGCTGGTGTTGATCGGGTCATACCCGAAGAAGAAGCGCGCGATATGATTGACGCGACGGCCCGCACTGCGTTTGAACCTGCTGGCCCTGATGACGCGGTGCTGCAACTCTACACCTCCGGGACAACGGGTAATCCCAAAGGAGCGGTGCTTTCCAACCGGAACTTGTTCGCGCTACGCAAAAATGCGGCTGAAGAGGCGCATGCCTATAGCAAATGGGAAGATGATGAGGTCGTTCTGATCGCCATGCCCTGCGCGCATATTGGCGGAACGGGGCTTGGCATCATGGCCATGGCGTCAGGTCTGCCCGCGCTCGTACAGGCGGAGTTCGCGCCAGATTCCGTCTTTGATGCTATTGAAAAGGGCGGGGCAACGCGGCTTTTCATCGTTCCTGCCGCTTTGCAGATGATGGTCAACCACCCGCGCTGCCGCAACGTAGATTATAGCCGTCTTAAATACATCCTTTACGGCGCAGCGCCCATTCCGCTTGAACTTCTGCGTCAGTGCATGGACGTATTCAGCGCCGAATTTATTCAGGTCTATGGTATGACGGAAACCACAGGCACCATCTGCATGTTGCCGCCCGAGGACCATGATCCCAATGGCAACAAACGCATGCGTTCGGCCGGTAAGCCTCTGCCTGGCGTCGAATTGCGTGTGGTGGATGGTTCAGGGAACGATGTTCCGGTGGGTGAAGTGGGTGAGATTTGGACGCGGTCGTCCAACAATATGATCGGCTATTGGAACTTACCCGACGCCACAAAAGGCACGGTTGCCGATGGTGGCTGGATTAAGACCGGTGATGCTGGATATCTGGATGAGGACGGATATATGTATATCCACGACCGCGTAAAAGACATGATCATCACGGGCGGCGAAAATGTCTATCCCGCTGAAGTCGAAAGCGCGATTTACGGACATCCTGACATATTGGAGGTCGCAGTGATTGGCGTGCCGGACGCCAAATGGGGCGAAGCGGTGAAGGCGGTATGCGTTCCCAAACCCGGCGCACAGATTGATGCCGAAAGCGTCATTGGTTGGGCGCGCGAACGCATTGCAGGCTTTAAGGTGCCACGTTCCGTTGACATCATTGCCGCTTTGCCGCGCAATGCGTCAGGCAAAATCCTACGCAAGGACCTACGCGCGGCATATTGGGCTGGTTTTGAGCGGCAGGTAAACTGAAGCACCGCGAGTGTTATATCAGCGCCCGACGCTGACATACTGAAACCCTGCTGCGGCTGCATCTTCAGGGCGGTAGATGTTGCGCAAATCTACAAGTACATCGCCCGCCATGGCTGCGTGTAGTTTTTTGAGGTCAAGTGCGCGATAGGCGTCCCATTCGGTGATCAAGGCAACGGCGTGCGCACCTTGCGCCGCGTTGTAGGCGCTATCAGTCATCACCACATCAGGCAGGATCTTCGCGGCTTCCTCCATACCTTCGGGGTCATGCGCGTGGACGATTGCGCCTGCGTCAAGCAGGGTCTGTACAATCGCAATCGACGGCGCATCGCGCATATCGTCTGTGTTTGGCTTAAACGTCAGGCCAAGCAGGCCAATCTTCAGGCCGCGCACATCGCCACCCAGCGCCGTGATGATTTTGCGTCCCATAGCGCGCTTTCTAAGGTCATTTGCCTGCACCACAGCCTCAACCACCCGAACGGGTGTTTCATGGTCTTGCGCGGTCTTGAGAAGCGCCAAAGTGTCCTTTGGAAAGCAGCTGCCGCCATAGCCGGGGCCGGCATGCAGAAACTTCGACCCGATGCGGTTATCGAGGCCGATACCGCGCGACACGTCTTGCACATTCGCGCCCAGTTTTTCACAGAGATCGGCCATTTCATTGATGAAGGTAATCTTTGTCGCCAAAAATGCGTTGGCGGCATATTTGATCAACTCCGACGAACGGCGGCTGGTGAATAATAAGGGCGATTCGTTGAGGAAGAGCGGACGGTACACAGCGCGCATGACATCGCGAGCCCATTCGACATCGCTGCCGACGACAATACGGTCTGGGCGCTTAAAGTCGCCAATCGCGGCGCCTTCGCGTAAGAATTCGGGGTTGGACACAACAGCGAAGTCGAGCTTGGGGCTGGTTTCGCGGATGATCCGCTCAACCTCGTCACCAGTGCCTACTGGAACGGTCGATTTTGTGACAACAACGGTGCGCGGATCGATCGCGCGTGCCAATTCTTCGGCAGCAGCATAGACATAGCTCAAGTCCGCATGGCCATCACCACGACGTGAAGGCGTGCCCACGGCGATGAAAACCGCATCGCACCCTTTGACCGCTTCGGTAACATCCGTTGAAAAGCTTAACCGGCCTGCATCGACATTGGATTTGACAAGCGCGTCAAGGCCAGGTTCGTAAATCGGCATAATGTTGGCGTGCAGGCGGGCGATTTTGGACTCGTCCTTGTCCACGCAGACAACTTCATGGCCGAAATCGGCAAAGCACGCACCAGAAACAAGGCCGACATAGCCCGAACCGATCATAGCAATTTTCATCAATTGTCTCTCTTAAAGGCGGCATCCGAATGTGTGCGCCATATGATGTTATCCGCAAAGGGACAAGCCTTGGGACACTCGGTTCCGGGGCCATGCTGGAAAAATTAACAAAATCTCAGCGTTGGCTTGACACCTTAGGGTTTTTGTCAACGCGCGTTCGAGATGATATCTGCTATTCGCTGGCTCGCATGCCCATCGCCAAAGGAATATCGCCCACGGGCCATCGCGGCATAAGCGGCGTCATCGTCCAGAAGAGCCGAAATTTCGCGAATGATCCGCTGTGTATCTGTCCCGATGAGCTTCGCTATGCCTGTGGCGACGCTTTCGGGGCGTTCGGTGGTCTCGCGCAGGACCAATACGGGTTTGCCAAGCGCGGGCGCCTCCTCCTGAACGCCGCCGCTGTCGGTCAGCATGATATGGCTGATGGACAAAAGCCGTGCAAAGTTGGGATAATCCAGCGGTTCAATCATGGCGACATTGGGTAAGTTCCCCAAAGTGGCATTCATGACTGCACGGACTTTCGGGTTCAAATGGACAGGAAAAATACAGGCCACATCGTCACGCAGGGCAATGGCTTTTATTGCAGCCGCGATGTTCACCATGCCCGTACCAAGATTCTCTCGGCGGTGGGCGGTAATTCCGATGATTTTACGACCGCGAAAACGCGCCTCCAGCGGGGCAAGGCTGCTAATGAGCGACGGATCGTGGGCGATTTTCCTCAAAACCCAATGCAGCGCATCAATCACGGTGTTGCCAGTGACAAAGACTCGATCGGCGGGAATGGATTCTGCGCGGAGAGCGGCTGCGGACATCTCGGTCGGGGCAAAATGCTGATCGGCAATATTGCCGATGATCTTCCGATTCACCTCTTCCGGCCATGGCTGGTAAATATCATGGCTGCGCAATCCCGCCTCAATGTGGCTCACTGGAATTTTGCGATGATAAGCGGCTAGCGCGCCGACCATAGCTGTTAAGGTATCGCCCTGAACGATGACGCGATCTGGCTTCGCGCTGTCCAGAACCACCCCAATTGTTTGCAGCAGGCGCGCCGTGAGCGTGTCGAGTGATTGTTCCGGGCGCATGACATCAAGGTCATAATCCGGCACGATGCCGCTGATCGATAGCACTTGGTCCAGCATGTGCCGATGTTGCCCGCTGACCAGAATTTGGGTATGCATATCTGCATATTGCGACAGCGCGCTTATCACGGGGAAAAGCTTAACGGCCTCGGGCCGCGTTCCGAAAATTACCAAATTCTTGTACATCTGCGGTCCCTGCATTTTTGGCCTGCACTAGGATCGTAGATATAAATAACATATTAAAAAGTAACGTAAATTTATAAAAAATCTTTTTCCGCACCGCAGACTAAGACAATGGCGCTTCTTGCGTTTTCATTTCCTGGTCCAAACGGCGTGATGTCGCCTCGGGGGAGCCGGTATATTTGGCCAGCCGCGCATAAATCAGGGGAATAAGCACGAGCGTGATGAGCGTAGCAAGCGTCACGCCAAAGACGATCACTACACCAATGGCCGACCGCGCCGCTCCGCCTGCACCGCCAGCAATCGCTAATGGAATAGCGCCGAATACGGTGGCGATGGATGTCATCAGTATTGGCCGCAAACGCCGGGCAGCAGCTTGCTGAATGGCCTCGAGAATTTCCAAGCCCTCATCGCGCAACTGGTTGGCAAATTCGACGATTAAGATGCCGTTCTTCGCTGCCAAGCCGACCAGCATCACAATGCCAATTTGGCTATAGAGGTTCAGCGTCATTCCGGTGAGGGCAAGACCAATGACGCCACCCCCGACCGCCAATGGTACCGTCATGATGATGGTGACTGGGTGAACGAAGCTTTCAAACTGCGCTGCGAGCACGAGATACACGAGAAGGATGGTCAGTAAGAATACAAGCATGATTGAACCGCCTGTTTCTTTGAAGGCCTGACTTTCACCGCGATATCCAACCGCCAGAACCTCTGGGGATGCAGCGGCTTGCTCTTCCAAAAAGGCCAAAGCCTCACCCATGGAATAACCCGGCGCCAGCCCGCCCTGGAGCGTGATGGCGCGCAACTTGTTGAAGCGACCCAAATCCCGCGCGCCTGCGGTCTCGGTGTATTTTATGAGATTGGCGAGCGACACCAATGATCCGTCACGCGTCCGAAGCTGGATTGCAGCAAGATTTTGGGCAGTGGCGCGATCCGCTGCATCCGCTTGCACGATGACGCGATATTCTTCGCCGCGATCCACATAGGTCGACACCCGGCGCGAACCCAAAAGCGTTTGTAGCGCCTGGCTAACCTCCGCCACTGATATGCCAAGGTCGCCTGCGCGGGCCGTATCGACCTGAATCTCCATTTGGGGTTTGGTTTCCTTATAATCGGAATCCATATTCACGAGACTGGGATTTTCGCTTGCTGCGGCCAATATGCGGTCGCGTGCAATACTCAGCGATTCATAGGTTGAGCCTGCAATAACGAAGTTTACCGGCTGACCACGCCCGCGTCCGATCGAGGAGCGTACCGAAGCATTGCCGCGAACCGCAGGTAACTCGGCTAGGATTTTGTTGATCTGCGCGACCACATCTTCGGTTTTTTCCGTGCGTTCTTCCCATGGTTTCAAAAAGACGAGGAACGTCCCGTTGTTGAAATCATCACTTGGTCCAAATCCGCTAGGCGTTCGCTGGACGACGGACCGCACAGTTCCTTTTTCGATCAGCTTCACAATCGGCTCAGACGCCTGAAGCATATATTTGTCCATAGTTTCGTAACCAGTGCCCTCAGACGCGGAAACACTTACGTTCAGATTGCCGACATCCTCGGCTGGCGCCAGTTCGGACTGTAACGTTGTAAACAGAAATCCGGCGAACAGAAGAAATCCAAGCACGCCTAGCGAGGCGACTAAAGGCCTTGCGATAACCCGCGAAAGCAGATTGGCATAACGCTTCTCAAGCCTCTGGAACTTGTCATCTACCCATTGTGCAACCCGTCCACGATCTTGTTTCTTCAAAAGCTTTGAACACAACATCGGCGCAAGGCTCAACGCGATAAAACCCGAAAAGGCGACTGCAGCAATCATCGCACCTGCCAATTCGCGGAACAGCAAGCCCGTCTGGCCAGCCAAGAACATGACGGGCACAAACACCGCGCAGACAACAACGGTGGTGGAAACGACGGCAAACGCCACTTGCCGCGTTCCGGTTACCGCCGCGACCAAGGGCGGCTCACCTTTTTCAATGCGGTGATAGACGTTTTCAAGCACAACAATGGCGTCATCGACAACAAGGCCAATGGCCAGCACCATTGCCAATAGCGTCAGCAAGTTGATTGAGAATCCGAGGAACCAGAGGACTGCAAAAGTTGCGAGCAAGCAAATGGGCACCGTTACAGCAGGGATAATAGTCGCGCGCCAACTGCCCAAAAACAGGAAGATGACTAAGACAACCAGCGCGGCTGCTTCTGCTAAGGTGACCCACACGTTGCTGATCGCCTTGCTGATGAACAAGGAATCATCCGAGCCTACAGTGATCGTCATGCCCTGTGGCAGCGAAGGCTTTATTTGCGCGGCAAGTGCTTTAGCGCTTTCCGCCACGGCCAGCGTGTTCGCGCCAGATTGGCGGACGATACCCATGCCCAAGGCGGACTCACCATTGAGGCGAAACGCTGCATAAGGATTTTCCGCACCCGTTTCGACCCGCGCCACATCACCCAGTCGGATAAGCGACCCATCCGCGCCCCGCGTGACAATCAACTGGCGAAATTCGGCTTCATTACCAAAGGGGCGGCTCACCCGCAGCGTGACATTTTGATCTGTCGATTCAAGCCGCCCAGCGGGAAGCTCAACATTCTGGCTACGCAGGGCATTTTCAATGTCTATCGGCGTCAAGTCCAAAGCTGCCAAGCGATCCGGCTGGAGCCAGATACGCATAGACGGTCTTGCTTCACCGCCGATAAACACACGAGCTACCCCGTCTATGGACGAAAAGCGATCAACCAAATTGCGGTCAACATAGTCGCTGAGTTCAAGCCGCGACCAACCGGGTTTCGACACGACGAGAAACAGGATTGGCGACGCGTCCGCATCGACCTTGCGCACTTCGGGTGGCAGCACTTCTTCGGGCAAATCGTCCGCAGCCCCGCCGACACGATCACGGACATCATTGGCGGCGCTGTCTACCGAACGACCTGGCGCAAATTCGATGGTAATGTCCGACTGCCCATCGCGTGAGCGCGACGTGATCGTCTGAATCCCTTCAATACCGGCAAGTGAATTTTCGAGGACTTGCGTGACGCGGGATTCAACGACAGTGGCGGCTGCGCCAGTGTAGGTTGTCCCGACAGACACGATTGGCGGTTCCGTGTCCGGATATTCCCGGACGGGCAGACTTAAAAACCCGACAATGCCGACGAGCACCATCAAAATCGCAATGACGGCTGCGAATACCGGTCTGCGGACGGAGGTATCGGAAAGCTTCATGTCAGACGAACATCAGCGCGCTTTGGCTGGCGCGCCGCTGGCCTTGGCGGGGCCAGTCCGCACATTGGTACCATCAGAAAGTTTTACCACGCCTTCGGTGACGATTTTGTCACCCACTTTCAGGCCCTCAATAATTTCAACGAGGTTACCGTCGCGCGTGCCGGTTTTGACGGGCGTACGCGTCACCTTAAGGTCGGAGGCAACCGTGTAGACAAAGCTGGCATCGCCTTCGCGGACCAAGGACAGTTCTGGCACGGCAGGGGCAGTGCGGTTTTTCGACATTATGGTTACGGATAAGAGCATGCCGGGTTTTAATAGGGCATTGCGGTTTGGTAAAATGGCACGCAATGCTGCGGTGCGGGTTTGTGGATTAACAACCGGGTCAATGGCGCTAATGCCGCCCGACGCGACATAATCTGGAAAGGCGGCGGCCTTTGCCGTTATGACCTGTCCCACCCGGACCTTGTCCAGCATTGTCTCTGGGACGGTAAAGTCGAGCTTGATTGAACTCAGATCGCTCACTGCGGCGATTTCGTCTCCAGCGCTTACTACTGCGCCAACCGAGATTCGGCGCAACGATACGTAGCCGGAAAAAGGCGCACGCACGACGCGGTCACCAATCGAGGCGCGCGCCGCATTTGCTAGCGCCTGTGCCGCAGTTGCAGAAGCGGTTTGCGCGTCCAAACTTGCGTTGGTGGCAAAGCCGCGGCGGTGAAGTTCCCTGATGCGCGTTAGTTGCTGCTCGGCCTCGCGTGCCTGAGCCTGCGCACTGGCAAGCGATGCCGTTTCCTGACCCTGCGCAAGAACCGCAAGCATTTGTCCCTTTTGCACATAGTCGCCATCGGAAAAGCCAAGCTGCGTTATCCGCTCGGTAACCGGCGCTCGGACCGAAACTTGCTCATTTGCGTTAGCTGTTCCCACAGCGACGTAGACATCGGAAAATTCATGGGAGGATGCCGCGCCAATGGTGACCACCGGGGTAGGGCGCTCGCGCTTCTCTGCACCGCCGCCGTCACATGCAGCGACATAGAACATCAATGACAGAATGATTGGCTTACGCATTTTTTCACCGGTTGGGAAATTCAGGAAGGGGCTTACCTCAAACTTGCTGTTGGCGGAACTTATTCCCATCGACCAGTCATTTTCGACAAATGAAGCTTTTCTGCAGAAAAACCTTTTTTTGACACCAAGCTGGGCACACTCGGCGGCGCTATCTTATCTTGCCATCACTGCCGAATGATATGGTCAAAGGCGGACAATCCGGCCTTCGTTCCTTCGCCCATCGCTACAATGATCTGCTTATATGGCACGGTTGTGACATCACCTGCGGCAAACACGCCCGGAATATTGGTCGCGTTATGCGCGTCGACTTCAATTTCCCCGCGGGGCGACAATGTCAGCGGGCCTTTAAGCCATTCGGTATTGGGGACCAACCCAATCTGTACAAAAATGCCGTCGAGATCGATGCGATGGGACTTGTCCGTGTTTCTGTCGGTGTAGACCAAAGCCTGAACCTTCTCGCCATTGCCAATGACTTCAGTGCTGAGCGCGGAGGTAATGATATCTACGTTTGGTAGACTGCGGAGTTTCTTCTGCAACACAGCATCGGCGCGCAATTGTGAGTCAAATTCGATCAATGTGACATGCGCGACGATGCCGGCAAGGTCGATTGCAGCCTCAACGCCAGAGTTCCCGCCGCCAATGACCGCTGTGCGCTTTCCCTTATACAGTGGGCCATCGCAATGCGGACAATAAGCGACGCCTCTGTTGCGATATTCCTCTTCGCCCGGGACGCCCATCTGCCGCCAGCGCGCGCCGGTGGACAGAATCAGTGTCCGCGCCTTTAATGAGGCGCCGCTTGCGAGTTTGACTTCGTGCAGACCATCGGCGCCAGCGGGGATGAGTTCAGCGGCCGTCTGCAAGTTCATAATGTCGACGTCATATTCGCGGACATGCTGTTCCAACTGAGTGGCAAGCTTTGGCCCTTCTGTGTGTTGGACCGAAATGAAGTTTTCGATACCCATAGTATCCAGCACTTGGCCACCGAAGCGTTCGGCCACAACGCCTGTACGAATACCCTTGCGCGCGGCGTAAATCGCTGCCGCTGCGCCAGCAGGTCCACCGCCGACAACCAAAACTTCAAATGGCTCTTTGGCCGCGATCTTTTCCGCAGCGCGGGCGATGGTGCCCGTGTCCAGCTTTGCCATGATCTGTGACAGGTCCATGCGCCCTTGGCCAAATGGTTCGCCGTTCAGATAGATTGCGGGGACCGCCATGACCTTGCGCGTTTCGACCTCCTCACGGAACATCGCGCCGTCAATGGCCACGTGACTCACGTCGGGGTTGAGCGCCGCCATGATGTTGATCGCCTGAATAACATCAGGGCAATTCTGGCAAGACAAAGAGAAAAATGTTTCGAATTTGAACACGCCCTCAAGCGCCTTCACCGAATCGAGCAGTTCTGCCTCTTCTTTTGGGGGGTGACCGCCCATATGCAACAAGGCGAGCACCAATGACGTAAACTCATGTCCAAGCGGCAGGCCAGCAAAGTGCGTTTCCGCTGTGCCATCGGCACGGCGAATAGCAAAGGAAGGCGTGCGGTCGGCATGACCATCATACCGCGCCGACAGCAAAGGCGATTGTTCGACCACGCTTTGCACCAGCGCGCGCATTTCCGCAGACTTTGGGCTGTCGTCCAACGTCGCGACCAGTTCAACGGGCGTGCGCAGATTTGCCAAATAAGTTTTTAGCTGGGCAATTGTAGCAGCGTCAAGCATCGGGGAGGCCTTTTTTAAGCAAGCACAGGCGTGCCGCGCACAAACGCGGTCGAAATTCTTCGAAAAACGGTATGTCGGGTGCCGCGCCGTTTACGCGGCCCCCGATATAAATTTAGATCTTGCCGACGAGGTCGATCGAAGGCGCAAGCGTTTCGCTGCCTTCTTCCCACTTTGCAGGGCAAACCTGACCTGGATGCTCACGCACGTAAATGGCGGCCTTGATCTTGCGGACGAGCTCAACCGCGTTACGGCCAACGCCTTCGCAGGTGATTTCCATAACCTGAATAACACCGTCTGGATCGACGACGAAGGTTGCGCGGTCTGCAAGACCTTGGCCTTCGCGCAACACACCGAAATTGTTGCTGAGAACGTGGTTCTGGTCGCCAAGCATATGGAAGTTGATCTTACTGATCGCTGGCGAACCATCATGCCATGCCTTGTGGCTGAAATGCGTGTCGGTCGATACCGAATAGACCTCAACGCCCATGCCTTGCAGGTCTGTATATTGGTCGGCGAGATCTTCCAGTTCGGTTGGGCAGACGAAGGTCCAGTCGGCTGGATAGAAGAAGAATACGCCCCATTTGCCCTTAACGTCGGTGTCCGACACTTCAACAAACTTGCCCGCTTTATACGATTGCGCGGTGAATGGCTTAAGGCTTGAACCAATGATTCCCATGTGAATTACCCTTTGGATTGAGGAGAGTTTGATTTGAACTCACGTGCCTAAACACGATTTTTTTGATTTGGTCTAGCAACGCTTTTTGTAATGACTAATCGTTTTTGTCGATAATGGGATATTAGGTCCTGACCCTCAAGGGCCACTGTTCAAAGCGCAAACGACTTAAATGTAGCGTTCAAGGATACGGTTCACGTCCACACGCGCCTTTAACCGGCTGGCCAATAAGAAAACGCCACCCAGTTTACGCTGCACAAACAACGTATCGGAGGGCGGAATGTGCCAGTTGCGCCGATCAGCCGCGATGGTCATGCCTTCATCGCGCATGTCGCTGACAAAGTCGGTCCGGCTAAAATCAAACGGCCCGGGCTGCTGGATCATATCAATCGCGGTCGCGATCAGCTTATCAATCTCGCGCTTATTCTGCTGCGCGGTTTGTGCATTCATAAAACCGATGTCAACGATAGCCGCCAGCACGCCGTCTTTATTGCCCGCCATACCCATGTGCAGCAACGTTCGATATTGCGCGACCATGCCGCCCGGCAGGGCTCTGGTCGCGCCAAAATCGAGTAAAACGACCTGCCGCGTTTCGGGGGCATATCGGTAATTCGCAAAATTGGGGTCTGTCTGCATAAATCGGAATTCAAACAATTCCCGCACTACCAGTTCAATCAGCAGCGTCATAATCCGGTCACGGTCCGCTTGCGGTGCGCTGATCATCGATTCGATCGGAACGCTGTCGATGAAGGACATCGCCAACACATTTTTACTGCTCAGCGATGCATGATAAGAAGGAAGGGCATATTCGGGAGTATCCGCCAACAGCTCGCCAAATTGCATAAGGCACGCGCCCTCACGCGCATAATCCGCCTCTTCATGTAACTGGCGTTTCGCCTCCGTCAACAATGCCGTGATATCTAGCGTTTTTGGAAGCACATTCGATAAACGCAACAGCGCGGCGACATTATCGACATCGCTATCGATGCTGCGGCGCACCCCGGGATATTGGATTTTGACGGCTAGGTCCTGATGATCCAGCGTAAATGCACGGTGCACTTGCCCGATGGAGGCCGCCGCTATGGGCTGCTCATCAAAACGTATGAACTGCGCGCGCCAATCCTTTCCCCAATGGCGCGTCATGACCATGTTCAGCTGTGCTGGCGGCATATGTTGGGCATCGGCACGAAGTCTTGCAAAAATGTCCGTCAGTTCAGGCGGCAGGAAATCGCCGGTATCCATCGAAAAAAGCTGTCCAAGCTTCATCGCTGCGCCCCGCATTTGTCCAAGCTGAAGCGTGACCCGCATCGCATTTGCTGGCGTCATCAGCAGGTCGCCAACGGTTGGCCTGCGGCCACTGGCCAGTTGCCGCGCGCCATCCAGCAACATGCTTCCGGCGATACCCGTTGCTATGTTGCCGAAGCGGGCAATACGGGAGAGCCGTCCGCTTGGGACGCGCAGTCCCTTGGACGCGAATTGATCAGGGGGCATGAAATGGCTGCTCTGGGAATGGGACACCACCTAGATGAGATGCCGCACGCCGTTCGGCAAGGTAAAGTGGCAAAAGAATTTACAAGAAATAGACTTGAATCCGCAGTTTAAGGTAGAAATTCCACTTGTGCATAGTTCGCAACGGGTGCACCTATATGTCATTGGGATTATACAAAAATAATAGGAGCAGGGTATGAAAAAGCGTTCGTTAAACAGCATCGTTCTTATACTTGCTGCAGGCGTTTCGGCATGTGGCGGCGGCGGTGGAAGTGATTCAAGCGGCGGAACAATCACCGTTCCACCTGTGAGTGTGACGCCTCCACCCCCGCCTCCACCTCCACCCAATTCGACCTGTAGCTTGCTTAATCGGCAGAATTTTGCGGGGTCCGTCCTGAATGAATGGTATCTGTTTCCAGAAACGCTGCCGACATCACTCAGCCCCGCAGCTTACACCACCGTGGACGACTATATTGACGCCTTAACCGCGACTGCACGTGGTCAGGGTCGTGACCGGTATTTTACCTACATTACTTCGATCCAAGAAGAAAACGCGTACTTCTCTTCAGGTGCGACGGCCGGGCTCGGCGTGCGTCTCTCGTATCAAGGCGCACGCTTGTTCATCTCAGAAGCTTATGAGGGTGCGCCAGCGCTTGCCGCTGGCATTGACCGTGGCACGGAAATTGTGGGGGTAGGTACCGATTCTTCGAATATCCGGTCGGTAGCGGACATAATTGCTGCACAAGGCTCTGCCGGTGTATCCAGCGCTTTGGGTCCGAATACCGTTGGGACCAGCCGCGTATTACGCATAACTGATGCAACGGGCACCCGCAATGTCACCGTGGCCAAAGCGGAATATGATGTTAGGCCGCTGTCAGCGCGTTATGGGGTGAAGATCATCGACAATGGCGGCGGACAGCGTGTTGGATATATCAACATGCGCACGTTCATCTCGACTGCGAATGATCAACTGCGAACTGCGTTTTCGGATTTCCGCGCCCAAGGCATCACAAACTTTGTTATCGATTTCCGCTATAATGGCGGCGGGCTTGTCTCAACGGCGGAACTAATGGGCGACTTGCTTGGGGGCAACCGAACTAACAACGACATTTTTTCAGTTACGCGTTTCCGCGCTTCTAAGTCATCGCAAAACGAAACGCGCCGCTTTTCGGCGCAGTCACAATCGGTATCACCCGTGAAAATCGCTTTCATCTCCACCAGGGCTACGGCGTCTGCCAGTGAATTGGTGGCGGCGGGTCTCGCGCCGTTTTTCGGGGCCAACGCCGCTTTGATTGGCAGCAACAGTTACGGTAAGCCCGTCGGGCAGATTGCCGTGGATTTGTCAGCTTGTGATGACCGAATTCGCGTTGTTGCTTTTGCGAAAGAGAATTCGGCTGGACAGGGTGATTATTACTCGGGTCTTGCGGGCACATTGCGCACCACTTGTGCAGCGGCTGACGATATCACCCGGCCTCTAGGCGACCCGCAAGAGGCATCGCTGCGTGCGGCGCTGGATTTCGTGGCGGGACGTAGTTGCACGCCAATCGCGCTCGCCCAAAGCGCGCAAAGCACAGCTTCACGGAATGAACTTCGTGCCTTGCCTGCGCCGAGAGACGCCAGCACAGCGCAGCGTGAGATACCGGGATTGTTCTAAAAGCATCCTGATAGATGCGCTCAGGTCGCCTGCGTGGCCGCCCTGAGCGCGTCCAACACGCTTTGGGCATGCTCTTTGCGACAAATGAGCAGGTCCGGGATATATGTATCCGCCTGATTATAGACCAAAGGGCTGCCATCGATACGGCTGACGTGCAGACCAAAGGCGGCAGCGACGGCCGCGGGCGCGCAATTGTCCCATTCATACTGCCCGCCATTATGCAGGTAAATGTCGGCCTCACCGCGCACGACCGCCATTGCCTTTGCGCCTGCGGAACCCATCGGGATGCATTCAGCGCCTAAAGCGTTTGCCACGGTCAACGCTTCTGCTGCTGGCCTGGTTCGGCTGACTACCATGCGCAGTTTTTCAGGGGCGGGGGGGATTTCGGTCGGCTGATCGCTCCTGAGAACCACACCCAAGCCGGGAAGTGCGACCGCGCCAATCGCCGGCGCGCCATCTATAGAGAGCGCGACGTGGACGGCCCAATCGGTGCGGCCTTCACCATATTCGCGGGTGCCATCAACCGGATCAATGATCCACACGCGGGATTTTGACCGGCGCGCGTCGGTATCCTGGCTTTCTTCTGACAATAATCCGTCATCCGGACGTTGTTCGGCAAGGGCATGGATCAAAAACTGGTTGGCGGTTTGATCGCCAGCCTTGCCAAGCGCATGCAATGACAGCAGCCCGCTTTCGCGCACTTGCAACAGCAGTTTTCCAGCGGTTTCGGCCAAATATGCCGCCAATGCGCTATCGTCGGCGACAATGCTCATTTTAACGGCATCAGCTGGCGAACAATATGTTCTGCGGCTTCGGCAGGGGTCATTTCGACCGTATTCACGCGGATGTCGGGGTTTTCAGGTGGTTCATAGGGACTGTCGATTCCTGTAAAATTCTTTAATTGTCCAGCACGCGCCTTTTTATAAAGCCCCTTCACATCGCGCGCCTCGGCGACCTCCAATGGCGTATCGACGAATATCTCGACAAACTCACCCTCCGGCATCATCGCCCGCACCATATCGCGTTCCGCGCGGAATGGGGAAATAAATGCAGTCAAGACGATGAGACCTGCATCTGCCATCAGCTTTGCGACTTCGCCCACCCGGCGAATGTTCTCAATCCGGTCGGTTTCCGTAAAGCCCAAATCCTTATTGAGGCCATGGCGGATATTGTCGCCATCGAGTAAAAATGTATGTCGGTTCAACAGATTGAGTGTCTTTTCCACTTCATTGGCAATCGTCGATTTGCCCGAACCGGAAAGGCCGGTGAACCACAAAATCTTTGGCTTTTGGTTTTTGAGCGCAGCATGCGCCTCGCGGCCAATGTCGGTGGCTTGCCAATGGACATTTTGTGCGCGCCGCAAAGAAAAGTGCAACATGCCGGCAGCGACGGTCGCATTGCTGATCTTGTCGATCAGGATAAATCCGCCCAAGACACGATTGTTGGCATATGGTTCAAACACAATAGGTTTGTCGGTTAATATTTCCGCGACCCCAATGGCATTCAGCTCCAACGTCTTCGCCGCCAGATGCTCCATATTGTTTACGTTGATCGTATATTTGGGGGATTGCACGGTAGCCGACACCGTTTGCGTCCCAAGCTTAAGCCAATAGGCCCGCCCCGGAGTCAAAGCCTCGTCCGCCATCCAGACAATGGTGCTTTCAAACTGGTCGGAAACCTCGGGCGGATTGTCTGCAGCGGCAATCACATCTCCGCGTGAACAGTCGATCTCGTCGGCAAAGCACAGCGTAACCGATTGGCCTGCAACAGCTTCGCTGAGTTCACCGTCAAGCGTGACTATTTTTTGGATCGTCGATGTTTTGCCAGAGGGCAGCACCCGAATGGCATCGCCCGGACGCAATATGCCCGTTGCTATCTGGCCGGAAAATCCCCGGAAATCGAGATTGGGCCGATTGACCCATTGTACCGGCATACGCAATGGCTTGGCCTGATCCGCGTCATTATCAAGCGCGACGGTCTCCAAATGCGCGATCAGCGGCTGCCCCACATAATATGGCATATGGACGGAACGCTCGGTGATATTATCGCCTTTGAAGCCGGATATCGGCATGGCGGTAAAATCGCTTATGCCGATGCTGCTGGCAAATGCAGTATATTCGGCGACGATTGCATCATATTTCGCTTGATCATAGTTGATCAGGTCCATCTTGTTCACGGCAAGGACGATGTTTCTGATGCCCAATAAGTGGACAAGATAGCTGTGGCGCCGCGTCTGCACGAGAACGCCTTTACGCGCGTCGATCAAGATTACCGCAAGATCCGCGGTTGATGCGCCCGTGACCATATTCCGTGTATATTGTTCATGGCCCGGGCAATCGGCAACGATGAATTTCCGCTTCTCCGTGGCGAAAAACCGGTAGGCGACGTCGATCGTGATGCCTTGCTCACGCTCGGCGGCAAGCCCGTCCACAAGCAAAGCAAAGTCGATGTCTTGCCCTTGCGTGCCCATCCGTTTCGAGTCGGATTCCAATGCCGCCAGTTGATCTTCAAAGATCATTTTGGAATCATATAATAACCGACCGATGAGCGTCGATTTACCGTCATCTACGGAACCGCAGGTGATGAACCGCAACAAAGACTTATGCTGGTGGACATTCAGATAGGCGTCAATGTCTGAAGCAATAAGGTCATCGGTTTTGTAGATGACTTGGTCGGTTGTGACGGGCGACATCAGAAATATCCCTCCTGCTTCTTCTTCTCCATGCTGGCGGCCTGATCATGGTCAATGGCGCGCCCTTGGCGTTCGGAGGTGGTGGTCAGCAGCATTTCCTGAATAATCTCGGGCAAGGTTGCCGCGTGGCTTACGACCGCGCCCGTCAACGGATAGCATCCAAGCGTCCGGAAACGGATGGAACTTTCAACAGGAACCTCGCCGTCTTTCAACGGGAAACGGTCATCATCAATCATCAGCAACATGCCGTCGCGGGTCACTGTGGGGCGTGGGGCGCTGAAATAGAGTGGCACTATCTCGATATTCTCAAGGTGGATATATTGCCAGATATCGAGCTCAGTCCAGTTGGAGATCGGGAAAACCCTTATGCTCTCTGCTTTCGCTTTACGTGCATTATACAGGTTCCATAATTCGGGCCGTTGGTTCTTTGGATCCCAAATATGCGTCGCGGTGCGGAAAGAGAATATGCGTTCCTTGGCCCGGCTCTTTTCCTCGTCACGCCGCGCCCCGCCGAAGGCGACATCGAAACCATATTTATCGAGCGCTTGCTTCAACCCTTCGGTTTTCCACATATCGGTGTGCAGCGACCCATGATCAAAAGGGTTGATGCCGCGGGCAATCGCCTCTGGGTTCTGGTGGACCAATAATTCCATACCGGCATCGCGCGCCGCCTTTTCGCGCAACGCGTACATCGCCTTGAATTTCCATGTCGTATCGATATGCAACAACGGAAATGGCGGCGGCGATGGGTAAAACGCCTTGCGCGCCAAATGCAGCATCACGGCGCTATCTTTACCCACGCTATACAGCATCACCGGCTTGTCCGCCTCGGCGACAACCTCCCGCATAATATGGATGGCTTCAGCCTCCAGGCGCTCAAGATGGGTCAGGGTTTTGGTCATAGTCTGTTTCGCTTCCTATGATCCTCATAGTCAGAAGTCATGGCATCCCGCAAACAAGACATTCTTGTTGGGGCAAATAGCGCAGTTTTAGCGAAGGTGACGAGAACGGTGTGATTAAATCGCCGGAGCTTAACCATCATTCTGGACTTGTAACGGTTTTGCGCCAATCACTTATCTCATTATGCCACCTTTGCTTCGAACGCCAGCGGACCGATACAACTCAGATATGAGCGATGGCGGCGGGTGTTGTAGACCCCGTTGATGTGCTGGAAGTTGGCGGTTTCCGCCTGCCTTGGTGTTGGCCATTTCTGCCGCCACAGCCTCCCTGCGTTCGAACTTTTGCAGGACGTCTTTAGCCAATGCATGATCGTACACGACGCATCGACGGACGCAGGCGGACATCATGCAACGCCATTTCGCGGATGACGCACCTGTGGCCAAAATGCCATCGCGGCACCTAAGTTTACAAACTTATCCGCAAAACGCGGTATTTCTGTAAACTTACGGAAGCTTTGCGAGGTTGGCTCACCGAGGAGGAAAGCCGAGGTTGGGTTCAACACATTCAAAGAGCCGACTGCGCAACAGGTGAGCGATCAACGCACAGAATCTCAAAGCAAATCCTACATTGCAAGCGAAACCTATTTAGGGGTGATCGCAATTGTCACCGGAGTTGCAAGGAATTGTCAGCCACCATAACACAGGTTGGCGCTGGTCACACCGCTGGCGCAGCAGGATAAAGACAGCGCGGCGCAAAGCTATTTCGGGGATGACGCACCTGTCACCGGAATTCCGGAATTCCCACCGGAATTCCCAGCAGGCTTGATCCGACCGCAGTGAAGGCGTTCTTGGAAGAAGAAACAACATTTTTTAGCGATAGCACATGCTTAGACAGATGATCCATAACCGAGCGTCTCTGTGCCTTGGTATCAATCATTACTGATCTTATGAATCGTGACGTGCACATAAATCGTCTGCCGCGGCTCCGGCCATGCGCAAGGCCTTGTCAGGCCGGGATTTCAAGATGGAATGTTACCTCATTATCGGCGATATTATGGCCCAATGTGCCTTGATGCATTTTAGCAACCTCGCTGACAATAAATAGGCCAAGACCATCCCCGTTATAGCGGCTATCTACGCCACGCTTATTTCGTGCAAAAATGTCACCGTCTAACATAGCCTTATCGATTAAGCGGTTTGTTATAGAAAATTGAACGGAGAGCCTGTCTTCATCCGTCCCGATTTTAAAAACAACTGGCGTGTCAGCCGGCGAATATTTGACCGCATTTTCAAGCAAATTGCGTAAAGCCAGACGCAACACAATCGGGTCAGCATCGGCAAATATATGAGTCTGGACGAATTGCAAATTTATACGGGGCTGGTCTATCGGGTTGATATCCAGATACGCGAGTTGTGAAACATCGCATATGTCGATGGACACAAGCTCCGGCCTTCTCCGATTTGAAATCAGCGTGGCACCAAGCAGCGAGTTTGATATCGAAAGCGTGATAGAGTTTAAGACGGTAACCATGTTGGTCAATTTGGACTTTACGCCAACGGCTTTTTTCCCCAATTTTGCCACATCAGCCGAGATGCTTTGCAACGCGGCCTGTGCAGTATTGAGTGGTTGTCGCACTTCATGGGTTAGCATCTTAATGAGGTTTTGCCGTTCGTCGGCCAGCTTATTCGTCTCAATGAGCGAAGCTTGTTTCAGTCTGATCTCATACGAAAGCAGAGCGTTACGGCGAAGTCGCCTCTCTCTTTCTTTTTGGTTCTGCCCGAAAATGAGTGCCAGAAAAAGTAATTGAATAGCCAATGATGCTAAGCAGAGTGCAGAAAAATTGGCTATGCCCCGGCCAGAAGTTTCAACCAGCCTCTGATTTGGAACGAATGGAAATGACTGGCCGATGACAAAGAGCACGGCAATCATACCTAAAGCCATTGCTGCAACGGCATACTGCTTCTGTTTCAAGCCATGCCATTGTCTATTTCTCAAAAGATACATCATGCTTGCAGCCAATGAAAAAAACATGCCCAGTAAAAAATAATTCCTGCGGTAGGGTATCTCTGGGTTAAATGCGACGATTGATGCACATATTAAGCTAAGCAGTAAAAATGAATGTGGTAAAAAATAACGTTTGAAGAAAACATTCCTACCAGAAAACGACAATGACTTTAGCGATCCACTTAAAATTGTTAAAGAAACACCTATACTAACGTAATTTTGATTTTCAATATTTGATAAAAATACCATTCCTAAAATGCCAACGATATTTGATAAAATCCATAAATCTCTAGCTATACCTTTATTACCAAAAATAAAAATACATATAGTGTATGAAATCAAGGATCCTGTAAAAAAATACACTAGGAGTACTATACTGATATCAGGTATATATGACATTTATTTTCTCAAAACCTATATCTTTAACAAGCTTAAAACCCACGCTGTGTACAGCCCGACATGGCTGCAAAACGCAGAGTTGAACGCATCTGAACTAAGCCGTCAACTTCGGAACTTCGCATAGCCCTTGAAACCTTGGGCGGCAACGCATTTGGGAACGGGGGATAATAATACGAGTGTTCCCCGTCAGCACCAATGGCACAGATTTGATGTTGTGATTTAAGGAGTGTTTTGGTCTCATCGTAGTGACGAAGGAACGAAGATGAGACCAAAA
>Ga0209550_10001135_pt1 | contig 25682 bp, 27 predicted proteins | sample LauGreSuBDMM15SN_2_FD_187567 | JGI IMG/M metagenome (GOLD analysis project Ga0209550, IMG submission 187567) | Freshwater lake microbial communities from Lake Michigan, USA - Su13.BD.MM15.SN (SPAdes) (version 5) | ecosystem: Environmental > Aquatic > Freshwater > Lake | place: Lake Michigan... | reverse complement strand
GGTAAATGAATGTATCTATTGAACTAAACCAAATAAATAAACACTTGGCAATTAAATCAAATAAGAAAGAGGATACAATGACAAAAAATAAAACCAAAATTTGTTTATATAATTTTTTTTCTATAAATGAATACCAAGTATGCCATAAAATACAAAAAATACCATATTATTTTAATTTCTATAAAATACTTATTCACCATGATTTCATACAGGTTGGACAATTAAGCGAAAAAACATTAGAAAAAATGGAAACTATATTAAAAAATGATGAAAAAATTGTATTATTTAAATACCAGGATGATAGTAAATGTGTAAAATTTAATGATTTTTTGTTTAATTTAAATACACCTAACAAGTTTATTTTTCACGTTTTAGAGTCATATTCTTATTTATTAACCAGCTTATTTACATTAAATGATAATGATATATGTTTTTTTAATTTATCTTCTGAAAATATTGTTTTCGATAATGATTGTGGAGATAAACCTATGTTACAAAATTTTACTACGAGTCTGCAAATAAATAAGTTAAATGAAAAATATATTACTACTATAATTAAGAAGGCAACGGAATACACATATAAACCTCTCGAAGTACATGTTTTATTTTATTTGATTGAAAATGATTTGAACACCATATCTTATTCTTTTATTGAAGAAATTACCGAGGTTTTTATTCAAAATTTAACCGTTTTATCACTTTTCTCTCAAAATTATAAGGATAATTATAAAAAAACCTGCATAAATTCATTAAAACAGTATATTAATAAATCAAAAACCGAAATAATAAGCGAAGTATTGAAATATTATAACACATGGGATAATTATAGTTTGAGTTTAATTTATTTACATATTTTTGGAAACATTACGCGAGTTTTCTCTCTAAAGGACACATTACTTAATAAATTAATAACAGAACTTTCAAAAAATATTCATCCAGACCCATTAAAGAGAGAATCTCTAAAAGAGACATCTACTAAATATCAAAACATGTATACTATATTTACAGATTGGTCATACATTCATTCACTTACAGTTGAACAGTTACAAAAATTACATCAAATTCTTTCAGAATAAAATAATTAGTATTTTTGATTATTTTATTTTTTGATTATTTTATTTTTTGATTATTTTATTTTTTGATTTAATGTCTTCTGCTACTACTCTTTCTTCTTTTTCCGCCTCTTTTAGTTTTTCCATTTGATTTTTTAAAAGATTTTTTAGTTCCTGTGGACATTGACGAAGAACTGTTCATTTCTCCTTTACGGTTACTCGCATCCTTTAAGGCTTGTTTAAAACTATAATCAGAGTCTTTGCGACGCCCTTCTTCAAATACTTTTTTAGTGAATAAGTTCCATGCACTAGCTTTTCTACCACCTTTCATTATATATTACTTTGAGATAAAAACTAATATATTTCTAAACAACAAATTTAATAATACAAATAAATTTAATAATACGAACAAAAATATAATTTTTAAACACAAATAATATAAATGGACTCAAATTTGGATTTAGATGTTAATAATTATAGTGTAGATGATTTACTCAAATTTTTCAAATTAAAAGATAACTACAATACAGACGATATTGAAAATAAAGTGAGTGAAATGACTAACGAAATTTTTGCCTTTGACTCATCGTCATATAATTCAAAACATAAATTTGATATAATGAATTTTATTAAATTGGCAAAGGACATTTTAGTTAGTAGTTATTATGAAATTCAAAACAAAATAGAAATGGAAAAAATGACATATAAAAGAAATAACGGAAATAATATAGGTAAAATAATAAATCCATTAGCTGCACATCAAGCTTTAGAAATACAATCAATTCCACATAAAAATATAAATGGTTATAAACATAATAAAAATATTTCACTCTATATATTTAACACCGCAACTAGAGAAAACTTTTTTGAATCCTCATCAACAAGTTGTACATTTATATTGCCTTTTAAACTTAAAAATGTAATATCGTTATCATTGTCTTCAGTACAGATACCAAATGTAATGTTTGCCTTTAGTTCCGAAAGAGGAACAAACCAACTTTATATATTTGAAGATACTACGAACTTAAATGGAGTGGTTACAATACCAGACGGAAATTATAGCAGGGCTCAAATTGGGTTACCATTTATTACCCCAAACGCTTTCGCAGAAATTACCCCGGCGTTAGAAAAAGCTATTAATGAACAAATTTTAGGTATAAATAATCCTCTTTTATATAGATTTAAAGTTACTATTGACACGGCATCGACTTTTATAACTATTAGTAATACAACTTATTCATTTTCAATGAACACATTAAAAAGAGATTTTACAGATGCAAGTTTTTGTGACCCATATAGTTTTTCTAAACCAAATTTAGATAATGTAGACAATAAGTTTAATATTAAACCATCACAATATATAGATACATTAGGTTATTTATTAGGTTTTAGAAATGTATCTTATTTTGGCTCGAAATCTTACACAACAGAGTCCACATTTAGTAATGATTATTCTACTTATTTGTATTTTGCGTTAGATGACCACACCGGGTCCCAACAAACTAGTAGCGCATATGGTGTTCTACAAAATAGTGTAATTAATGAAAACATACTTGCGTTGATACCTTTAAATGGCTTACCATTTAATTTTATTTTTGATAATAATGCTAACTTTATTTATAAAAAAAGGGCATATTATGGTCCAGTAGATATATCACGAATATCTATAAAACTGTTAAATCAAGTGGGTAAAGTAGTAAATTTATTACAAAATAATTTTAGTTTTAGTTTACAAGTTACAACAATTTATGATATTAATAAACCGTATATTAATGATTTACTGTAGTTTTAGATTTATTGTAGTGTAATAATAAATATTTTTATTTAATTTAAAAAAAAATTGAAATAAATTGTAATATTTAATGAGAAAAATATAATAATTAAACAAAATGGTCAGAAACACTTTTGGAGGTAGTAAAACTAAAGGTCAAGCTCGTAAGTTTGTAACTGCTAAAGCTGCTCATACATTGCGGATTTCGCAGGATGAATGCGAAGTTTATGCCCAAGTTATAAAAGTATTAGGCGGGTCTATGTGTCACGTAAATGATGCTGACGGCAAAATAATGCTGTGTCATATTAGAGGTAAATTTAGAGGGCGAGGTAAGCGTGATAATTTTGTTGGAACCGGCTCATGGATTCTAGTTGGTTTAAGAGAATGGGAAACTAGTAAGGAAGGTACATCAAAAAAGTTAGAAAATTGCGATTTGCTTGAGGTATATAATGAGCAGGATAAGGAAAGGCTTAAAAATACTGTAACAACTGTGAATTGGTCATTATTTGTTTCCAATGATATTAAAACTACGGTTTCTGCGGATTCCGATTTTGACGCAGGAATTGAATTTAGCGATGAAAAAACAGATGAATATCGAGAGATTATTGAGGCGCAAGTACAACAAGTAAAATCCGGGGTGTCGACTTCTATAATTCCAGATGAGGAAGATATTGATATTGATGATATTTAAGGCACCACCTAGTATTTTAATAAAAAATTAATTTAAAAATGTATTTATAATAAACTTCTGACTATTATAAATTTTTATTTTGGTTTGGTTTTATTTTGGTTTGGTTTTATTATTATTTTGGTTTTGGTTGGTCATATTTTGAATAAATATGACATGATACCGCATAAATAAAGAGCAGGCATGTAAATACTGGTAATTTGGGTCCATTTCCTCCAGGTTTTCCGAATGATAAATGACTTCCAAAATTTGTATGAAAATTTCTAGAAAGTACTTTATTCAAGTTTTTTTGATTAGCATGTGACCTGTATAATTTATATTTTTTCTTATTATTTTCATCGTTTAAATTTGTTAGATTTAAATTTTTTAATATATTTCGATTCATAAAATATATTCTGTTTGACATTTTGAATTTATATATTATGCTCTACTTTGAAGCGATAATTTATATTCAATTTTAATTATTTAAAATATGTCATAATAAAATCTAATAATGTAAAGATGTTGCGACCTCCTATAAATATATATAAAGTTCATAGTTTTTGTTGGATTAGTTTGAGTGAATTTTATTGCAGTAAGGAGATAAATGTATTGTTTTATTATCTTTAAATGCTTTAATAATTAAATACTTTTTAAAGTATAAAAGTAAATAATTTAAACATTTATGCCATATTTTATTAAACGATTAATAACAGTTTATGAGCGCTATATTTAAATCAAACTCGCGTTTCGCGGTATTGGCAGAAGAAATAAATAATAATAATCCTTTTAATAAAAAAGAGAAACGAAACGAGAAAAGAGATGAAAAAATAGATGAAAAAATAGATGAAAATGTATATAAAAAGGAAGGAAATTGTTTTACTTCTAATAGTAGTAATTCATTTAATAATTCATTTAATAATTCATTTAATAATTATGACAATCAACGTTACATAAAAAATATTAATAGGGATTTTGAGTCTATTAAAAGTAAAGAATTAAGAGAAAAACGGGAAAAGGAAGAAAAAGAAAAAAATAAGAAAATAAAAGAAGAGGCAGAAAAAAAGACGTTAGCTATTGAAAATTTCCCGAGTTTATTAGTAGATACAAAAAATACACAAAATGAAATTATTATAACAGCCGATTTTATTGATAAAGTTAAATTTGTTAAACCCGTAATAGAATCTAATAATTTAGAAAATCTTATTAAACCTGGATGGGTTGAAATTAAACGAGACCCTATATCAAAACGGATTATAACAACAAGAAATACTAAATTTATTTATGATAATAATGATAATGATGATAATAATAATGATGATAATAATGTTGACTCAGTTTTGGAGGCTTTAGTAGATTTACATGAAAGACGCACTGAAGAGTACATTAATATGTGGGGTTACGATACATGGGAGACAACATTTACATATCCTAATTATGACTATGATTATTTTAACAGATTAGATGAAGAGTACCAGGAAGAACTTGAAAATGAAAATGGAAATGGAAATGAAATTGAAAATGAAAGCTACTATGGCAATTAATATATATTGTACATAGTTTAATAAAAATAAAAATAAAATTAGTTAAAAGTAGTAATGTATTATATGACTATTTTATAATACACTATGGAATTAGAATTTGTTAAATTAGACGATGAATGGATTACTAATTTTGAAAAAACGGATAAGTTATATCAGGATTTTTATAAAGACGATTTATATTATACTAATCTACAGGTTATTTATATTAATAGGTCGAATGAAATTGAAAAAATCAAACAAGAATCGTTTTTAATGACAACTCCTAATTATATTTCTAGAGAAGAGATTTTTCAAATACTTAAAAAAAACTCTACAGATAACGAAAGAACATATAAATTATTAACAATTCTAAAGTACAATATTACTCTTGACGCAGATGATATTAAAGTTTTTTTAAAAAACAGTAATAATGAGAGTAATAATGAGAGTAATAATGATAGTAATAATGATAGTAATAATGACAATTTTTTATCTGTTGTCAAAAATATTGACGCAATCCCATTTGAAAAAACAATAAACATGTTACAAGACTTGAACGACCTCATTTTTATATTTTATGAAAAATCGTCTGAGCTCAAAAACAAGAACCCTAATAACATAACAAAAAAATTACATTTAAATCCAAATACTAAAAAAAACACAATTAAAAAACAATATAAAGACTAAAAATTATTATATATTAACCTCATAATGGCAGCAATAATCTCCGCACTCGATAATAATACTCCTACTCAACTTGGAGAAAATGGTCATGTAGAATATGGTTGGGCTACTTCTATTAGAGAGCAAATCCTTCAATTTAGCTTTCAATTAACTAGAACTGATAAAGCTGGCGTCAGTCGTCTTCAAGACGTTTTGTATGGGTTGTTGAGTATTCTTAAACATAGTGTGAAATCTTCCACCATTCAAGAAAGAGAATTCGCAAAACAAATGTTGTCTATTCTTTACCGCATGATTGGTCAAACTCGTGATATCATTGATGGTAAGGGTGAATGTACATTAACCTATATGATGATTTACACTTGGTATAACTTTTTTCCACAACTCGCCTCTTTTGCCTTGAGGTGTTTGGTTGACTTGGGTGATGAGCAAGTACATCAATATGGTTCCTGGAAAGATATTAAGTATTTTTGTGAATATTGCAGGACGCAAGGGGAATGTGTTTTACATCCTTTAATTCACTATGCCATAAAGCTTGTCAACGCACAGTTGAAGTTGGACAGTTCGGGTGATAAACAACATATTTCATTACTCGCTAAGTGGGTTCCAAGAGAGAAATCTAGTTTTAACTGGCTTTATGAATCACTCGCATGCGATTATTTTCCAGAAGTGATGGAAACCGCAAATACTAGTGAAAGAGAGCGTAAGGCAATTTTAAAATGTAAAACGAGTTATCGTAAGCTTTTGTCTATGTTGAACGCAAAGATTGACACCACACAGATAAAACAATGTGATAAGCGTTGGTCTGATATTGACTTCGCAAAGGTAACCTCTATTACTATTTCGAAGCAGAAGAAGGCTTTTTTAAATAAGAAAAAGGACGGGTCGGTACGATTTCCTCAAGATGATGACAGAATTGTTTGTGCTGAGCATTTTACGAGTCGCATTAGGGATGCCACGGCTGGCGATGTTGATATGAAAGGTAAGCGTGTTGGAATGGCTGAGTTCACCAGTCAGGCACGCGACCTTTTACAATCAAAGTGGAATGAAAATCAAGATGAAATTGAGTTGTTAAATTCTCAATGGCGCGACAGTTCTTCGCAAACTGGAGCGCTTGGGAATATGATTGCTATGGTTGACGTTTCTGGTTCAATGGATGGCGACCCAATGAACGTCGCTATTGCGCTCGGAATCAGAATTGCCGAAAAATCGGCACTAGGAAAGCGCATTTTGACTTTCAGTTCTAGTCCAACCTGGGTGAATTTAGAACTCTATCCAAACTTTGTTTCTATGGTAGAGGTTGTACGCAACGCGCCTTGGGGAATGAATACAAATTTTGAGGCTGCCCTTACTATCATTTTGGACGCAATTGTACAAAATAAGATGGAACCGAAGGATGTAGAAGATATGGTTCTTGTAATCTTGTCTGATATGCAGATGGACCAGGGCGACTCTTGTAACAAGGAATCTTTGTACCTGGAAATGGAGGAGCGTTACGCTAAAGCTGGTATGCGTGTTCATGGCAAACCATATAGGCCGCCTCATATTCTCTTTTGGAATTTGAGAAGCACCTCTGGTTTTCCATCTCTTTCCTCACAGGCTAACTGCTCCATGATGTCAGGATTCAGCCCTGCGTTACTCAATTTTTTCTGCCAACAAGGATTAGATGCCTTACAGGCTTGTACTCCTTGGTCTGTTCTAGAAAAGACTTTAGAAAATGAGAGATATAGAATTTTGGCTGATAGATTGGAAGAAGAAATTGAAGTATAAATTTATTAAAAGTCGCAGATTATACTATATTTTCGTAATAACCCTTAATTATTTTTGTTTCATAAAATAAACACTTATATTATGAAAAAAATATTACAACTATTAAATAAAAATAAAATTAAAAATGAAGTAAAAAATGAAGTAAAAAATGATGGTAAAAGTCTTCATTATTTGAATCATTTAAATGAAAAACTTAAAATACCATATCCCTTAAAAATGAGTTATAATGTTATCATACCAACTAATATTTATCAGACTTGGCATACAAAAAAATTACCACCTTTAATGGCAAATTCGATTTTTTTAATTAAAGAATTAAATCCAAGGTTTAATCATTATTTATACGATGATAATGATTGTAGAGAATTTATTAAAAATAATTTTAAACCTGATGTTTTAAATGCCTATGATTCTTTAATTCCTGGAGCATATAAGGCAGATTTATGGCGGTATTGCGTTCTTTTTATACAAGGAGGAATTTATTTAGATATTAAATACACACCTTTAAATGGCTTTAGATTTATTAATTTAACTGAAAGTGAACATTTAGTATCTGATATAAATAATGTTGGTATTTATAATGCCTTAATGGTTTGTTTACCACGCAATGAAATTTTATATAGTGCCATAAGACAAATTGTTGAAAATGTGAATCGAAAGTATTATGGAAATAACTTTTTAGAACCCACCGGGCCAAACTTATTATCAAAGTTTATTTCAACTAATGACGCAATAGTTGATTTAAAACACAAAGAACTAATTGCCGATAATAACTACAAAGTCATATATTTTAATAATATTCCTATACTTAAAAGTTATAATGGACACGCAAAAGAGAGAGATAAACATTCAATTAAAGAACATTATTCTATTTTATGGAATAATAAAAAAATATACAAATAACTATTAATTATTTATAAATGGTTCTATTTTCCCATAATTGGTCGTATCTTTTTGTATTAATACCATTGTAAGATTTAGTTCTCTCAGTATTATATTCAGGATATTCCGTTGAAATTACAAATCTATTTTTATATATAATATAACCACCACCATCATAATGTCTCATATCAATATTCACATTTAAATTATTATTTATAATGAGTGAACCTAACATTTCTGGTCCTGTTGGACATAACGGTGTATTACCATAATACTTTCGATTCACATTTTCAACAATTTGTCTTATACCTTTGTATAAAAATAAATTTCCTTTTTGGCTTACCATTAAAGTATTAAATATTGAATTAGTAGGACGGTCTTTTACAAAATGATTATTTTCGGTAAGTTCAATTAGCCTAAAACCATTTACACAACTTAATTTAATATCCATATAAATTCCGCCATTGATAAAAAGAATACATAACCTCCATAAATCTGCCTTATATGCGCCAGGAATTAGGGAATCATAGGCATTTACAACATCGGATTTAAAATTATTTTTAATAAATTCTCTACAATCATTATCATCGTATAAATAATGGTTAAATCTAGGATTTTGACTTTTTAATAATTCAACTCTTTCTCTCATTTTTGGCGGCAACTCTTTAGTAAACCATGTTTGATAAATGTTACGAGGTATAACACTATTGTAATCTGGTTTAAAAAATGTATATGGTTGATTATAAAATTTAAAGATATCCATTTTTGGGATTATTTCATTTTTATTATTTTTTTGGGGGTTTACTGGTTGGTTCATTTTTTGTACTGGTTGATTGTTTAATATTTTTATCATATAGATAATATAATAAAAATAAATATTTATATAAAATGAATTTTGTAAAAAATCAACAACTTTTAAGAAGAAAAAAAGGACAAGAAAAACTTAAAGAACAAGAAAAACTTAAAGAACAAGAAAAAATTAAAGAACAAGAAAAAATTAAAGAACAAGAAAAACTTAAAGAACTAATAAATAAAAATAAAATAGATAATGAACAACTTTTAAATTATAATATTTTACAAAAACCTTTTCAGTTAAAATCAAGTTATGATAGTATTATACCTTTAGATTTGTATACTTGTTGGCACACTAAAGATTTGCCGCCATTGATGAAAGCTAATTATCATTTATTAGTTCAAGGAAATCCTAAAATTAAGTTTCATCTTTTTGATGAAGAAGATTGTCGTAAATTTATATTTGAAAACTTTGATGAAAAAGTTTTGAATGCATATGATAGATTAATACCATGTTCTTATAAATCTGACTTATGGAGATATTGTATTCTTTATAAAAATGGTGGCATTTACATGGATATAAAATATCAATGTGTAAACGGATTTAAATTTATATCGCTTACAGAAAAAGAATATTTTGTAAGAGACTATTATATTGGTGATACATATACAGCCTTAATTGTTGCCTTGTCAGGAAACCAAATACTATTAAATTGTATAAACCAAATTGTAGAAAACGTTAAAAACAATTATTATGGAGAAAATTGTTTATATCCTACTGGTCCTGCATTACTAGGTAAATATTTTACACAGGAAGAAAAAAATTATATGGAAATGTATCATAGTTTCACATTAGTAGAAAATAAATGTAATACGTATTATATTGTTAAAGGTGACAGAATAATATTAAGATGGTATGACAGTTATAGAGAAGAACAATCCAAATTTCAAAAGTTTAAACATTATGGAGAATTATGGAACGCAAGAAATATTTATAAATAATTCATTAGATTTTTTTCATGTATTTGATAACTCTGTTTTTGTTCTAATATGAATATCATTATAATTGTAAACTAATTTAGTAAATTAGTTTACAATTATAATTCTGTTTTTTAAAGTTTTATGTCTTTTTTATATCTAAAAAGCATATTGTCTAAAATATTATTCCACTATATATATAAAATGTCTATTTATAAAAATAATGTAGTAATAGTAATAGCAAGATATAACGAATCATTATCTTGGTTAGATGAGTATCCGTTTAATAAATTTGAATATATTGTTTATAATAAGGGCGATAATTATGATTTTGTAAAAACAAATGTAAAAAGTATTGTTAACCTTCCTAATTTAGGAAGATGTGACCACACATATTTATATCATATTATTAATAATTATTACAATTTAACAGATATAGTTGTTTTTTTGCCTGGTTCGGTTGATATGCCAGAAAAGAAAAAAACGGCAATTGATATTTTAAATAATATTATTAATAGTAATTATACTAAAGCAAGTTTTATCGGTTCTTATTATAATTCTATACAAAAACATTTTACAGATTTTACACTAGATAATCATAAATGTGGTTATGAAGAAAATTTTAAAAAAAATAGTGAAACGAAACTTTTACCATGTAAAATTAGACCTTATGGTAATTGGTATAGGTTTTTTTTTGGAAATGTTAACGCACATATGGCAGCTTTTTCAGGAGTATTTTCAGTTGATAAAAGAGACATAATACAACATGACTTAGATAGGTATAAAAATTTACTAAATACCGTATCAACACATTCGAATCCTGAAGCAGGACATTATATTGAAAGATCGTGGGGTGTTATACTTTACCCTCTTAACTATACTATGAAAATTATAAAATAGTTACATATTTATTCAATAAAATAAAATAAAATTTATTATATATATTATTTTATGTACTATTTATCTGTATTATCTATATTTAAGAATGAAACAATAAATTTGAAGCTTTGGTTAGACCATTATTTATGGCAAGGTATAGAACATTTTTATTTAATTGATAATGGAAGTACCGACGAACCTTTAAATATTTTACAAGAATATATCGATAACGGTATTGTTACATACTATTATTTACCTGACAAACATAAACAAGTAGAGCATTATAGGGTTGTTTTTGATAATGAGAGATTAAAAGAAAAAACACATTGGTTAGCGGTTTGCGATTTAGATGAATTTTTTTATGGAGTTGACCAGAAGTTAGTTAGTAAAGTTAAAAGTTTAGAAAATCATTTTGATTATATATTATGTAATTGGAAAATGTTTGGTAGTAGTGGTCATATAAAACAACCAAACGATATCAGAATTGACATAACACATTGTGCAGAAAAATTATGGGATGAAACAAAATATATATTCAAAACAAATGTTATTAAAAATAGTTCAAGTATTTGGATACATTGCTTAATAGACGTTCCTCATATTTGTCAAAGACGTATTAGGTACGCTAATCAGTTAATCAGGCTTAATCATTATCCAATACAATCTTTGGATTTTTTTAAAGAAGTAAAGATGACGAGAGGTGCGGCTGACTGTAAAGAATCTGAAAATGTTAGAGATATTTCTTACTTTGAAAGATATGACTTTACTGAAACTTGTGATGAAACTTTAAAAAATATTATAATACATAAAATTTATATTTAATAAATTGACTGTTTTATTTAAAATATATATTAATAATATGAGTTTAGTTGAATTAGTTAATAATGATAGAACAGATAAAAACACTACACATTCTTATTTAGAATTATATGAAAAATTATTATCTAGTAAAAAAGAAACAGCAAAAAATGTTTTAGAAGTTGGAGTTTATAACGGAGGTAGTATAAAGTTATGGCATGACTATTTTACACAAGCTACTGTATATGGTCTAGATATAATAAAAATTAAAGATATGTGGGATGAAATTAAAAATAAAAAACGTATTGTTTTAGGTTGTTTTGATGCCTATAATGAAGATTTTTTTTATAATCAGTTACTTACAAAAAATATTAAGTTCGATTTTATGCTAGATGATGGACCGCACACGCTTGAAAGTATGAAACAATTTATAAAGTTATACTCACAAATAATGACAGAAGATGGAATATTAATAATTGAAGATGTAGCTGAATGGGAATGGATTGAATTGCTTAAAAATGAAGTTCCTGAAAATTTGAAATCTTTTGTAGAAACATATGATTTAAGACCAAACAAAAATAGATATGATGATATTGTTTTTGTTATTAATAAAACTAAAAAAAATACACCTTAAATTTTGTTTTTAATGGAACTAATTAAACAAAACCTCTGGGCTTATCATTATTCTTGCTCCACTATTCTGTCTCGCTTGTATATGAAACGCTCTATGTTCACAGTCTTCGTACCGACCATCTACGGTGACATATTTTTTGTATACCAGTTTTGAATTGGTTATTGCCTTGTGTGCTGCCATATTTTGCGGGGGTATCAAATCCTTTCGCACTCTACCATCATAATAAGTATTCAAAAACTTATTTGTTCTATACACAGAAAACCCATTGAACGACGAAATACACGGTAGAAGACCATTTGGCGGCAATTTATTTAAAAGTGTTGTTACATAATTTTGGATTATATTGTAGTTTTTAACATTTTCTTCAAAGTGATTATAACTAAAGCAATAAGGATAAATAGATAATCCCCAAATATCATAGTACTTTGGAGTTGTATTAAATGACAGGGCGTCCCAGTCTTCTCTCTTTAAACTATTTCTAAGAGGTTCCACATTCAAAATTTTACAGTTTACATCATCAAAGTCCATCATTATAAAATAGGGGAACCTTTCCTTATTATTTCTTACAAAATTTAAACAAAAGTTTCGCGCTATAGCTATATTATGGGTGCGAAATGGTGAAACTGGATTGTTATTCACATATAGTTGTAATCGCGGATTTCTATTTTGATACTCTTTTAGCTTTTGTAAAGTGTTATCTCTCGATTTATCATAATATATTATTATTTTATAATCATCAAAGAGAGAACCTATTTTTTCTATATTCTCAAACACCTTATCCAAATACGGCGCACAATTCTTCACAGGACCGCAAATACAGCAATTCATTTATATTCAATTTTTATAAAAAATTGAAAATAAAAACACATATTTATAGTAAGGTTATAAAAGTGTATGTTCTCCGTCGTTACAGGTAGATTTAATAATGAAACACGTGACGCAAATTACGCATATAGAAAAAAACATAACTATACATGTATGTATTGTGTGCCATATGAATTGTCTCCTAAAATTTTATATAATACACCAGTATTTGTTATTGAAATGAATAATTACACTAACAAAATTGAAGGAATAGGATTAATTAAAAACAAGCCTGCAACAAATAGATATTATAAAGTTCATGAAGATGGAAATACGAATCGGTTTATTTATATTGGAGACTATTTCTTAGAGAGAGAAGTAATAGATAACTGTAATTCGAAGCTTGTTTATATATTGGAAGAAATATTGTTTAAAGGGTATACTCATTCAAAACGTGGTACTGGGTTAACCACAATTCCTGAAAAAGTGTTAAAGTTTGATATTTGTGAAGGAATAAATATCAAAAAAGAAATAAAAGATATATTTGTTACACATTTTAGAGGGGACATAAACACAAAAAATGATGAAGATGATGTAATCGAGAAGAAATGAGGAAATCGATGAGAAATGAAAAAATTATTAATAATAATGTGAAAAAAATTTGTAATGTGTAAAAATGTACCAATATATTTATCTTTTTATTTATTTAAAACAATATCTATATTTATCATATGACTAGTGTTGATACAGATGTTTCCAATTATACAGTATCTGAATTAATGGCTATTATTGAAGTTAATGACATAGACCCAGAAGAAATCGTTAAAAACACAAATGTATTAATTGATAAGTTTAAGGTTTCAAATCCACAGTTATCCGTTTTTTTTATGGAAGTTCAAAGCCAACTTTTACAATATAGTCAAGGATTATTGGCTGAGAGAGAAGAAGACCTTTCCGGTAAAATTGTCGTTGAAAGTTTTGGTAATATGTCTAATGAAGCTATATATCCTGCCGGGGATAAACAAGTCAGCGATTGGTATAAAAATGAAAACCTTACACAAAATGACCAAAACCAAGTAAATAAAATAACGAACAGACAACAAAAAATAGGAGTTTTTGGCAATCAACATGCACCAATGAATAGAGAACAACTCGCAACAACTGATACTTATCAATTACCTGTTAAACAAGACTCGCTTAATCCTAATCTTAAAAATACTATTAATCGTTTTGTTAATTTAGATAGTCAATTTAGACAATATACTAGCGGAGCTGACTCCAACGCAACTGATTATACGCTTGATTTATCTGATACACTAAAAGATACTATTAGTATGCGGGTTTATTCCTATCAAATCCCTTATAGCTGGTATGCAATTGACGCCAATTATGGTAACACTTGTTTCTGGATTATTGATAATAGTAATAATTACGTTGCCAATGTATCAATTGCGTCTGGTAATTATTCTCAAACTCAGTTTGTTTCAACATTAGGCAACTCATTCGCAAGTGCGGGGTTTGACCCGTCTCTCAATATTGTTCAATATAATCAAAATAGTGGAAATATAACTTTAAATTTGAATGGGGTTACTTATACTGACGCAAGTGGTAATGTCTATTCAGTGACTCCAGAAACCAGCATTTTATTTTACGATTTTACAGGCGAATTTCAATGTAATAACAACTGTTATAGTAAAACAAACAGCTATTTTAATAATACACTTGGCTGGCTTATGGGTTATCGTGTGCCATATATGAATGTGGATTTGAGCGGTAATACTGCGCCGGCCATTTTAGATTTAAATGGTCCAAAATATTTAATACTTGTCGTTGATGATTATAACCAAAATCATGTAAATAATAGTTTAGTTTCAATTTCGCAATTTTCAAATACATTGAAAATGCCTAGTTATTATTCTCCTGATTTACCTTATACTTGTACAACACCTGCACAACAACAACTTGTTTTAGAACAGCAAGGTAGTAGCCTAAATCAACTTATTGCAGGGGTATCTTTATTTGATTTACAAAACTCAAACCCTTTAAATGGACTTTTAATTGGAGGAAAATATGTACAAGATTATACTACTACACAACAAGTGCTACCTAGCGCGCCAAGAACTTTAACACAGGCGCAAATTTATACTATTAATCAAATTAACGCAAATAAAAGTAATTTAACAAATTATCTTTCTAAAGCTCCTACATCCTCTGATATTTTGGCAATACTACCAATAAAAACATCTACTGGTGTGGCAACGGGTACTTTAATTGTTGATTTTAGTGGTTCATTACAAGACAACACTCGCACCTATTTCGGTCCTGTTAATATAGATAGAATGGCCGTAAAATTGCTCGATGACAAAGGTAATGTGCTGAATTTAAATGGGAATGATTGGTGTGTAACTTTGGTGTGCGAATGTTTATATCAATATTAAACATTTAAAACGCTGTTTGACTTAAAGATTTAAGATATTATTTATAATACACTAAATGTCTATTTATGGTCATTTTACGCAACAATATTATGGAAATAAAATTATTTTTCCTGAAAAGTCGTTTTTAATTTCAGGCATTAGTTTTTATAAGGAAAATTGTTATAATATAACATACGATACTGAATTACTTATGAAACAAGAGCCTGATAATAAATATGACCCATACGCTATTTCTATTATGAATATTGATAAAGTTATTGGATATGTTCCAAATACTGAAATAAAGGAATTGTGTAAAAATAATATAACAGAACCATTAAAAATACTAAATATAAAAATAAATAATGGTAATTATGGTATTCGTGTTATACCAAAATGTTTTTATGTATATGACGCTACATTAGAAAGTAAAGTGTTTTTCTCAAATGATTAATCGGCGTTTCACTTCGTAGTAAATATTAAAGCCCTATGAGTATTTTATCTTATACTATTTTATGTTAGAAATTATACTAAACTTGCTTGGAGAATTCGGTCCTATTATTTTATTCCTTTGTTCTATCTATTTATTGTGGAAAAAACGTAATTTGTTATTTTACTATATTGTTGGTGTTTTCGCCAATTCTATTTTAAACATAATATTAAAAGGAATAATACAACAGCCTAGACCATCAGAGGACGAAAAATTATTTAATTTAGCTCTTTCAAATTCGGCAAAGAATGTATTTAAAAATGGTTTACCATTTGACACATTTGGCATGCCTTCTGGTCACGCACAATCTGTATTCTTTTCTACTTGTTTTATTTATTTGGCTCTTAAAAATCGAAATATACTATTATTTTATTTGTTATTCTCATTTTTAACTATGTTTCAACGTGTTTATAATAATTATCATACAATTTTTCAAATAATAGTTGGCTCTCTTTTAGGGGCTTTATTTGCGTGGGTTGTTTTTCATCTTGCCCAACAAAAGTTAAAAGGAAGAATTAGAGAGAAATTTGATGATTTCGGACCTATTTAGAAAAATAAATATATTTATTTATTTGCGAAGATAAACATATTTATTGATTTAGAAAAAAATTTATTTATTTAAATATATATATAATGGCTGTTACCAGAAGTATGTCTAAATCACGCTCACACAAACGCTCAGTTTACAGAAAGCGCGTTAAAACATCCCCTTGTCGCAAATTAGGACGCGCAACATGCAGAAGAAAGTCTGGATGCAAAAGAGCTAACGGAAGTAAGCGTTCATTTTGCCGCAAGTCATCAAATAGAAGCGCCTAAATAATTTTTACCATTTTTCTATTTTTATCATTTTACTATTATCAATATAATAGTAAATAAAGCAATAACAATAATAAACAAATATATATAGTAATGTCGGCATTTATCACAAACCCTATTACAACAGTAAGTGAAAACATTAATACAAAACAAGTTCCTTGTAGATTATATAAGCCTTTTTTACCTAGTTTTACACCCGTAATAAATAATATATCTGTAACTACTTCAGTTTCAGGACAGTACTCCTTAGTTTATATTAATGGTAGTAATTTTTTACCAAACGCCGTAACGTATGTTAATTTTGGCGATTATTCGCAACTTTCTATTACTTATTACAGCTCATTTAATATATCTTTTGTTGTTCCAAAAAATGCCCCGGCAGGAATATATGACATTGTAGTTGTAAATTTATATAATGGTCAATTAAGCCCGGCTGTCAAGTATTCATATTCTGGAGTTTTGAATTATTCGAAACCTGTTTCATATACTCTTACATAAAAGACATTAATAATTGTTAAACGGAATATTTAATAACTACTGTACACGATAATACATAAGCAGCTGATAACTTTTAGTAAAATTCCATTCTAATGGTGTTCCATCGTAATCTGTTGTGCCTTCAAATTGCCAATTAAAATTTTTGTTTATTTTATTTTTCCAGCTCAATGGAACCATGCGGTGAAAACTCATACCGTCGTAACCCATTTCCTTCCCTTCGCAAGTAATGGTGGAACAAAAATGTTGTTTCGATATATCTCTTACAACTGCGCTATCTATTTCATATTTTGCTTCCTTTATTGCGAATTTTTTAGGTTTATTATTAAATTCTTCTGCCACTTCGTCATATACTTCAAAAACAATTATATGAGGCAAATGTGACATTTTTTTTATGGCTTCGGAAACTTTGTCTTTCCATTTACTGTCTACGTCTCTTATAAATAAAAGTTGAATGGAATTATCGTTTAAATAATTTATTATACTTATGTAATAGAGTAGAGGATTACCCGCCTTATCTACATCTGTGATATAAGGATATCTTGCTTTATATGAGTTTGGTATGCTTTCGTATATTTTATGTATAATATTATTAGTATTCAATTCATATGCGAATTTATTTCCAGTTAAACAAGAATCTATTCCAAAATTTAGCAAAGCAAATGCGTCTCGAAGATTTTCTGGAATAACTTCGCCATTTTTATTTTTACCTTCAATCATTAGTTGTCGTAAAAAATGGAAAAATTTGCGACCTTTATCGCTTACAAAAAAAGTTACAAACATTGCGTTGAACCAGCAATTCGATTGAGCTTGAATTGGTGGTACCACTTTTTGCGGGTCGATGTGTTTATTCGCAGCTAAATTGCGTAATAAGAACTTTTTTGCTTCACTAGTATTATATTTAAAACAAGATTTATCGTATAAAATACCCGGTATTCCTATTTTAAGTGGCGCTTCCAGTTTAAACGCCTTTTCTGTATTACAGTCTAATAATTCGTTGCGCGGTATAGATTTTAAGGTAACCAGGTTTTTATTAATTGTTGGTGAATAAGAATCTTTATATATTGATAATTTATTTGCTATTTTATTACTAACTTTACGTATTTTACGTGGAGTTAAAGATTTTGCTATTACTAGCCTACTGTTCTTAATAGTTTTATTTTTTATTTGTTTATTTTTTTTTATTTGTTTATTTTGGTTATTTTGGTTATTTTGGTTATTTTGGTTATTTTGGTCATTTTGGTTATTTTGGTTATTCTTTTTTGTCTTACTCATATAAATAAATAATATTTTTATTTAATATAATGGGGGCAGGAATATTACCGGCAACTATTCATAATAACAAACTGTACTTTTTATTTGGAAAAGAGGGCAAATTTGAGAATACTGCACCAGGATTTTCTGATTTTGGAGGTGGAACCGATAATAAAGAATCTTTTTTAGAAACAGCTATAAGAGAAGGCGGTGAAGAGTTAACTGGGTTTTTAGGTAATGATAATGATGTAAAAAAAATGTTGACTCAAAATGGAACATTTGTAATTGACCATCATTCTAATGGTCACAAAATATACCGTACTCACATATTTCCATTTGTTTATGATGAATATTTACCGCATTATTATAATAATAACCAACGGTTTCTTCAAAACCATTTACCAGATAAGGTATTTAAAACAACCAAAATATTTGAAAAGGCCGAAATCCGGTGGATTTGCGTTGATGACTTAAAAAAAATGCTTCCAGAGTTTCGTTTTTGGTATAAAGATACAGTTACTAAAATTATTTCACATAGTGACGTCATCAAAAAATTTATAGAAAGGGGCTTAAAAAAAGGCACCGAAAAAAAGGCACTACTGTCTAGCCGGCGCACCACAAAAAATAATAAGACAAAAAAAACTTTTTAGATTATGGTATGGCTGGTGCCATATTTTTTATAATTATGAATAAATTTTATAATTATATAATTATAAATAAATTTTATAATTATTTATACCTGGAATATTTTATTTATATAAATGACTAGTACTACTCTGTTCTCTCGTTTTGCGTAATTCTTCTTCTAACATATCACACCGAACATGAAGTTTCTTGTTTTCATTTACAAGTATTTTGTTTATTTCTTCTGATTTTGGCATTCCAGTTGAAGGAGTACTTATCTCTTCCTTATGTATATTTTTATCATTTTTAATTTCGTCTATTTCTTTTTCGAGAAATTGGATTTTGCCTATATTTTGTGTTCTCTCTTCTTTTAATTTTATAAAAGATTTATCAATTTGTCTAAACATCTCAGTTAGACAAATGATAGTCATCATTGCGGTCATTATGGTGGTCGCAATGTAAATTGTCTCGAGAATAGAAATGTCGAACATTGTTATAGCTTAGTAGTATGCCATTCTTTTTTGATTTTAAAAGCATTTCAATTTTTTTATTTAATAATTTCAATCTGTTACAAAAACATAAGTAACTGCGGCGGCTATAGAACATACTACAACGCATATACAAATAAAACCAAATATATAACAAGGGGTTAATTCACATTGTTTTCTTTCTGAATTATGTATCAAAGAACTTGTAATACTATTTTCTATGTCAGCTACTTTTTTTTCCATTTTAAAATTTTCTAATCCAGGAAATTTCATGTGTGTTATAATTTTACTTACGATTAAAATATTAAATTGTTTTACTAATTATTTGTTTTATTAGTTATTTGTTTTATTAGAAAGTGAACCGGCGATTTTTATATAGTATAAATTACATAAAAATCATTTACAATTCTTCATATTTTTCTTTAAGATTTTTCTTTAAGATTTTCTTGATTTTCTGGTTCTTGATTTTCTGGTTCTTGATTTTCTTTTAGATTTTTCTTTTAGATTTTCTGGTTTTTGATTTTCTGGTTTTTGTTTTTCTGGTTTTTGTTTTTCTTGTTTTTCTTGATTTTCTTGTTTTTCTGGTTTTTCTCGTTTTTCTCTTACCTCCTGATATAACAGATAAATAATTATTTATTTTTTGCTTATCTGCAGCGGTATATGGGTTTCGTACTGGACTTACGTTTTTTGCCGCATCACTACTTTTCCAATACTTTGCTAATTCACTCGCAAGATAACATTGACCATCGCTTAACTTTATACCTGGATTTATACCATTACGATTCAGGATAGGAGCATGCGATATCACACAATCTTTACCTGAGCATTCTCTATCTCCATCCCAATTTATAGGCGCGGCTTCTCCTCTGATTCTACGGGATGGCTCTCTTCTGGCTGAGATTGGAGGTGGCGCATCTCTTGTATTTCTTAATTGGCGTATTCTATCATTCACTATTTGTGGAGTACCCTCTTCATTCTCATCATCTACAGTCCACGGCATACCATCGGTGGCATGGTATCCTAAAAGTGATATACCATACTGATTAAAACCTTCACGCGGGGTTCCATCCACATTAAAATAACTACGCGAATTTCCTGGATTTAAAATATTATTTCTATCGCCACTATATTCATTTAATCGGACTCCATTGTTATCAATTAAATACCCCTCTCTGTCACGGGGTAGGTCTATTGTCTCTATATAATCATTCATTAATATATTATAATATATTATAATATTTTTCGGCATCATCTGTTTCCAAATGTACTTCTGGCTTGTTTTCCCATTCCGTATATGCCAAAGCCTTACTAGTCGGTCTTTCTAGTGAGAGAAGCTCTTTCAGTGCCTTTATTCTTCTCTCTAATGGAATCATCTTAATAGGATATTTGCGAGATAAATGTTTCCATCGCCACTCAAATTGAAGAGTTGCCTGCCAGTCTGGGAAACCAGAAACGTGTGCTGCTCTTGTCCATGTTTCACCTTGGGCTACTTTCATACCGGTCGCATGTGCTCCACCTTTTATTTCTTTGTTGTGTTGTCTTAGACGACGATTTAAATCAACTGTAGCGCCGACATACGTATTACCATTTGTTGAAACCAATAAATATACATATGACATTTATATAATTTGTATATTTATATTTATTATAGTATATTATATAATAAATATTTTTTCCTTTTACTTTTTTACTTTTTTACTTTTTTTCCCTTTGCTCCCTTTATTTCTTTTATTTTTTTTAGTTTTATTATGAGTTACCCTTTTATTTTTTTTATACGTTACCCTTTTATATTTAAGTGGTTTCTTATATTTACGCGTTTTCTCTCCACCTGCGTTGGCAGATAGTGTGGGAGGTGTGCTTATTTGGCTAAAGGGTGTATTGGGTGTTTTAGTACCAATACTATTATCTATATATGGAGATTGTGTAGATGTAGATGAAGGTGTAGTTGTAGATGTAGATTTGGATGAAGGGACATTATTGTTTTGTATTATTGCCTCAAAATCTTGTTGTATTGTAGTAAAACCATAATGTGTAAATTTGTTTTCGATGGCACAATTATACTGTCCTATAAAATTATTTGTTGTAAACATAGTGTACATAGTATTATTTATTTCGTCTCGTTTATTTATTGAAACTTCCAAAACATTTTTAAAGTATTCTAGTGTATAAACAACAACTGGGTCTTGAGAGGTTAAACTTTGTAAAATTGTTTCATCTACATTTATTTTTTCTTCTGAACCAAAACTTATAATCTCATCAAATTCATAATACAAGTCTTTGTTGTTTTGAAATAAGTAATACACTAATAGTTCGTATGAAACTTTATTTGATTGTTCTTCAAAGTCGTTTACTAGCTTATTAAAAAATACATAAAAAAGACAATCATATGCCACCCTAACTCCAGACCCATTTATATCATAAAAGTTTACTTCACTTGCTTCATCCATAATAGAATATAGCTCATATTTATTCAATACGTCAAAATAGTACTGTAAGGCTTTCACATTTTTATTATATAAATCGGTGTTTTCTGATTGTTGTATGTTTGGTTGTTCTGGTTCTCCTTCTATTTGCATATGGTAGTCATCTAACCCTTTGGCGTTGGGATTATATACTTTTCCGCCCCGATAATAATCGTCTTCTCTGTTTATAATTGTATTTTCGTTTATTTCAGAAATTGTTTCAAAATAACGTTTGAAATCTGAAAAAAGTATTTTTTTAATATTAATACTGCGACCATCAATCGTTTTAAAATAAACGTCTTTATATTTGTCGCTTCCTTCTTTTTCTTGTTCTTGAGTTACAGATAATAGAATTTGAGGGTTATCATTACGTGGGGTGGGAGAGTCGTAAGTATTCTCATTAAATACATTTATAAATGTATATTGATTTATCCCTGTATTAATTGGAGTATCAATTATTTTTTGTGCAACAAAAATAGGGTCGTCAATTGATGTGACTACTGGTTTGCCACTGTCATCTCTTGACACTTTTCGACCAACTTGTTCTGTCTCGTCGCGTCCTCGTTTTTGACCTACAACTAACATTGTGCCTGACTCTGGTGGGTAACTATCAGGTAACAGTGGTTCTGTATATGGGCACACATAATACATTGGAATCTCTTTTGGATTAGAACTGATTGTATCCGATAAATTAAATACATTGCCTTGATAGTTGTTGTCAATTAATTCCTTATCGATGGAATTCAAACGTCTTAATAGTGGAATATTTTTAATAAAAAATAAATATTTATAAAAGTAATACGGTTCATTCCACATTGTATTAATATATATAGTACGATAATCGCTTCTTGTGATAGAACCGCCAGTTTGTTTTTGTTTATCTTTATTCAAAATAATTCCTCCGCCAATGGTTTCCATGTTGGACTCTGGGTTTGCCGCTTCTTCCATTTCAACTGCTTCGGGCTCGGAGTTTTCAGGAGCTGCCTCTTCTTCCATTTCAACCACATTGGTATCCGGGTTTTCAGGAATTTCTGCCGCTTCGTCCATTTGAACCAAATTTGCGCTGGACTCTGGGTTTTCAGGAATTTCTGCCGCTTCGTCCATTTGAACCAAATTTGCGCTGGACTCTGGGTTTTCAGGATTAATTGCGGCAAATTGACTATACATAGGTCTTTCTTCAATAGATGGTCTTTGTGGCATATACAAAATTGTATAATTCTTATTATCATATATGCAAGGAATCCTATTTATAAGACAATAGGCAATTATCATTCTATCCTCACCTATAAATATTGCGGATTCTGGTACTATAATACTACCTCTATCATTTAAAAGTGTAAATTTGATTCTTTTACCATCAGCATCAATACCACTAGAATCTGTATATTTGCTATTAATTAATCTACATAATGATGCCTGTAATACATCTCCTAATCTTTTCCTAGTAAAATGCCTTGCAATTTGTTTTTGTGACTCTTCTTTACTAAAACTATCTACTTCTTCATTTGAATAAAAAGCTCGCGCCTGACTATGTTCAGGTGTGTCTCTACCATTTAACAAACTAGTGATAGTTGGTACATTCTTTTTAGTTATGCCTGGAAACTCTTTATTGATATCTTTATTGATTATAGTTCTTTCATTTGGATTTGCTTCTCCAGCTTTGGCATATGGTATAACCACTGATATTGGGGCTAGTGGATTAGCGGATTCATCTACTAATGTAAGTTTTGTATTAAAATTTAAAAGGTAATTTCTATCAGTAATATTACTAGTCAATTCGGTAATTCCATTTAACGTAGGTTCAAAAAAACTATTGATTTGATTTGAATCATATGTTCTAGATTGTCCGGGTTTTTCAACAAGAATATTAGATGCCCCAAACGCACCGGTTAATATTGATTGCCCTAGTGAACCGGCAGGGTCATTCGCGGTTTCTTGTGAAATTATTGCACGATATGATACTGGCCCAGTTACTCCAGGCACATTATTATGAGTTTCGTTTTGTATATAATATTTTCTAAAAGCTGGCGAAACATCTGTAACTGTATTAATATAGGTTTTATCACCTACAACATCACACCAACCTCTTTGAACAATAAATTCTGTTATATTTTTAAAATTAGTATTTGTAATATTATTATGAGTATCTATATCATTACCAGATTCTTTAGTTTTTGGCGTACCCTTAATAATGCGGAGGTCACCATCAGGAACTCCTGCTTCAGAAGCAGCACTATATAAATTTAATAAACAAAAGTAGTCTTCAACATTAGCTATAGTTGTAATAGGATATGGTTTATTATCGTAAGCACCTTGACCAGAGTTCTGGCCTTTTGGCTGGCCTTTTGGTTTAGTAAGGAATGAATTTTCTACTGATATAGGAAGCGCCCCTCGACACATAATTCTATTAAAATTAAAAAAACATTTGTTGATATTGTATTTACCGTCATCTTTTCTTTGATATTCAATAGTGTCTGTTGGATTTGTTCCAAAAGTTTTAAAATCATGTATTGAATCAAATGTGGCTAACCTTGCGGGTTGATTAAATCTATTACCGTCAATACGGAAGACTTCCGTTATTTTATTATCAAAATTATCTCGCCTTAATACTTGTATTCCTGGTCCAATACTGTTTATTTTTATTTCACCAAATTTTGAGGTCATTATTACTATATACACATACTAAATATTTGTGCATATACTAAATTTCATTATAATATAAGAATTACTAAAGTTATTTCAAATTATTTACCAAGCTGCTCAGGGGTTTTAGACGATTTTTCAAACACTTGAAATGTGCAAACATATTGGGTTTTATATCTCTTTGAGTTTTAAAATTTGTTATTGAAGTAGTTTAAATTATAACCAACTCACAGTACCAATTCCGCCAACCCCGCCACCACCACCCAAACCACCCAAATCACTCAAATCACTCAAATCACCCAAACCACCCAAACCACCCAAACCACCCAAACCACTCAAACCACCATCAGTTACTACGGGGTCGGTATGGGGTCAGGCGCTGTAACACCATTTAACAATCCTTGTATTGTTGATTCTAATGCAGCAATTCTAGCAGTTAATCCTGCTGTTCCGCCGCCAGCTTCTAATGCAGCAATTCTATCAATTAATGGAGTTTGGACACTATCAACGTGTGTGTAAACAGCTTTTACACTTGGGTATTTAGTATCATCTGTAGAATCGGTAACTATGTTAGTACTTTTATTAGCTAGGTTTTCTTTTAATGCTTCTGCTGCTGTAGCACGGGTAACCTCTGCAGCAACGCTATTAGTTAATACTAATTCCGCAGCTCTGGCATCGGTAACCTCTTTAGCAAGGTCAGTTCTTAAAATTAATTCCGCAGCTCTGGCATCGGCAACCTCTGCAGCAACGCTATTAGTTAAT
>Ga0209550_10001133_pt1 | contig 25685 bp, 24 predicted proteins | sample LauGreSuBDMM15SN_2_FD_187567 | JGI IMG/M metagenome (GOLD analysis project Ga0209550, IMG submission 187567) | Freshwater lake microbial communities from Lake Michigan, USA - Su13.BD.MM15.SN (SPAdes) (version 5) | ecosystem: Environmental > Aquatic > Freshwater > Lake | place: Lake Michigan... | reverse complement strand
GCTTTGCGAGGATGGCGTTGGAATTACTCGCGCTTCATATGGCTCGGGCGAGACCGCAGCGATAAACTTCTTGTGCGATTTCGCTAGGCGTAATGAACTCATGGTGAGCACGGACGCTGCAGCGAATGTTATCTTTTCTCTCCCTGGAGCCAGTGATGCGCCTGGAGTGTGGGTCGGTTCCCATTTGGACTCCGTGCCTCAGGGAGGTAACTTTGATGGATTGGCTGGCGTGGTAGCTGGCCTCTTATGCCTTTTGCGCCAACATCGGTCATCGGGGAATATAGCTGCGCCATTACGGGTCATCGGCTTTCGCGGCGAAGAAAGCGCATGGTTCGGTAAAGCATACATCGGTTCGGCAGCCATGCTGGGGATGCTGGCGCCAGAAGACATGCACCTTAGACAGCGCGGCACCGACCGGACCTTGGCAGAATGCATGTCTGCGGTCGGCGCCGATGTGAAAACGATTAACCTGCACCGTCCCTTAGTTGAACTGGATCAGGTCTGCGCCTACCTAGAGTTGCACATTGAACAAGGGCCAGTGATGGTGGCGAGGGCCCTGCCGCTGGCTGTGGTAACAGGGATTCGCGGCAATGTCCGTCATCAGAAAATCACATGTGTAGGTGAGGCCGGACACTCGGGTACGGTGCCCCGCTGGTTGCGCCGTGATGCGATGTTCGCGGTCGCCGACTTGATTGTGCGGCTAGACGAGCACTGGCGCGTGTTGCTAGAGCGAGGCACGGATCTGGTTGTAACAACGGGGATTTGCTCCACTGATCCGGCCGATCATTCCATGTCACGCATTCCAGGCCGAGTAAGCTTTAGCTTTGAGGCGCGCAGCAGAAGCTCTGACACATTAGAGGAATTCTACAAATTGATGAAGTCTGAATGTAGCGCGATCGCTTCGCGGCGGCAGGTGGATTTTGAATTTGATCGACGTCAGGTCTCAGCACCTGCACAAATGGACAGCTTGATCTGCTCTATATTGAAGGAGGCTTGTCAATCGAGGGGGGTTGCCCACGACCTGATCCCGAGCGGCGCAGGTCATGATGCTTCGCTATTCGCCAATGCCGGTATCCCCGCGGGTATGCTTTTCATCCGGAACCAGAACGGCTCTCACAATCCTGCTGAGGGTATGGAAATTTCCGATTTCATGCTGGGTGTTCAGGTGCTGGAGGACGCGGTTCGGCTTTTATCCTCCAACGAATGCTCAAGATTGGAGCCTAAATCATGAGCGTCTCTTCGCCAGTGCCATCCATTCCCCACCAAGTTGAACTAGGGCAAGCTCTAATTCAATGACAACCGACTCGGCTATTGACTATGCAGCCCTAGGTGATCGGCTTAAGGCTTACCGCCTCGGCGCTTCACTTCCGGCCGAGGAGGTGGCTCGAAAGCTAGGGGTTTCGCGAGCCGTGGTCTATCGAATGGAAAAGGGCGAGATCGTTAAGGTCGAGACTGTGGAACGCCTGGCGCAGCTTCTCGGAACGTCAATGGCGTCCCTTTTGGGCGTGGAGGTGGAGTACTACGGCAATTACTTGAGTTTCTTCGAACGCATGCGGCAACTCGAGACGAACGCTGAGCGTCTCATTTCCCACTTTGAGCCGATCTCCTTATTGCTGACTACCGGAGACTACCTAAGTCATCTGGAGTTGATGCTCATGGAAGGATTGCCAACGGGTGAATCTGAAGTGTTGAGGCAATCTGATATCAGAAAAATTAAGCAACTTGTCGCCATTCTCCAAGAGCGAAAGAAATCGTTCCTTTTGCGCCGGCCAGGGATCGTTAGCTTGATTGGATTACGCGAAATTGAACGGTTCGTGTATACCGGCTTGGTTGGACGCCTCGATTTACCACCGCAGCTTCAAAAAAAGCGAATCAAAGCGGCGCGCACTGAAATAGAGCGAATAGCAAACTTGATGGAAAACGAACCGATGCACGTGCAGATAGGACTTGTTGATGATGCGATGCCATCATCGACCTTTCAGTTATTCGTGAGTGAAAGATCGTCGGTCCTAGCGATTAGTCCATTTCGCCTTGGCGAATTACCCAATATACGTAACGGTATTGCAACCGTTACCTCCTCTGCCGAAGCTGTACGTCTTTATCAAGATATGATCCAGCGCTTATGGAGCAGAGCCTACAAAGGTGCCGATGGGGCCGTTCGCCTCCGCGCTTTGCTGTCACGCGCATGAAGGAGATCTCACCGTGGCGATTCAACCCGACATTCAGACCCGCAGAAATGTGGCCCGACTACTGCTTGACAGTGGCTGCGTCCGATGTCGTGTGGCAGAGCCCTTTCGGCTGCCCTCCGGATGGGCAAGTCCTGTCTACATGGATTGCCGACGTCTTATCTCTTTCCCTGTAGTTCGGCGTAAAATTATCGCTTTAGGACTGCGATTACTTGAGGAGCGTGGTTGCTTTAAAGGAGTCGACGGGGTTGTGGGTGCCGAGGCGAGCGGAATAGCCTTTGCAGCGTGGGTGGCCGATGATCGATCGTTGCCTTTGCACTACGTGCGAAAGCAGACCCGCGGATTAGGGGCGAGCAGCCAGTTGGTTGGAGTTCTGCCTCAATCGAGCAGGCTTCTGCTGGTTGATGATTTGGTGGCAGCCGGAACTTCGAAAGTAAATTTCATGCGCGCAATTGCTACGGCAGGGGCGACAGTGAAGGATATATTCGTCATCTTTGACTACGGTACGTTTTCTGTCGATAAGGCTCTCACTCCATTCGGGGTGACACTTCACTCCCTTGCCTGCTGGGCTGACGTGCTAACAGTTGGGCAAGAGGACGGCGATTTTGATGTTGGGGCCGCAGCCGAATTGGCAGCCTTTCTTGATAATCCCCCTGCTTGGTCAGCTGCTCATGGTGGTATTTCTCAACTTGACCAGCAGTGACTGGTACATTCCAATCTATGACTATAAATTTCCCTGAAGTAGCTCGAATATTTGAACAAAGAGAGTCCGGCTCTGATTCATTCAAATTCCTGTTCAAGTCTGCTGTCGATCTCATGAAGAGCGACTCAGGTCACGCCGTCTTCTATTTCACTATCTACGTGGCTGCCCACAATTATGTGCAAGCGTATGAGGATCAGGGAGTTGCTCCCGAATTTTCTGAGATGGCCAAGCGAGCGCTAGTTGGCCTTAATTCCAAGGTGGTGCTTGCTCTGTCTTCCTCTCCCGAGACCGCTCTTAACTTGCTCAATGAGGTAGCTTATGAGTATCAAATCAACATCCATGATTTTTGAAATGTGGGATTACCCAAACCCGTAGACACTTTTCATGGCGCAGTTTGATGCTGCCCTCGAACTCTTGGGGGCTGAGTTGATCGAGAAGCTTGTGGCGCCCAAAAAGATCGTAGAAACCCTCGATGTAATTGAAGATTTCTGACCTGGCTTTAGCCCAACTGGTATAAATCTTTTTTTTGATTTTTTCGCTCTTCAAGTGCTGAAAAACGACTCAACCACTTCGACTTCGTTATCCAAGCAATTTCTCCTTTGGCTCGTGCTCGAACTTACCCGGTTGTCTAGGCACCAAGGGTGAACTCTCGGCTAAAACTTCGATGGGCCCGGTATGGGCGGGGTCGGTAATGCTGAGCTTGGAAGTGCTACGCAGTGATCATAAATGTCCCCGGGACGCGTAAACCAGATGCTGTCGCGCTGCGGATGGTTCACCAAGTGCTTCAAGGCGCGACGCAGTGCTCGAAGGCGATATGGTTGGCCCACAATCATGGCATGCAAAGCAATCCCGCACACCAGAGGTTGGTGTTCGCTTTGCCCCAGCATTTCCTCGAATTGTTCAATTAGCATATGTTCGAATTGCTCGGGCGTGTGGTGACGCACTAGCATCTGCGGTGAATCGTTAAGTTCGAACGGATAGGGCATTGACATGATTTTCCCGGCTCGGGTCTTCATCCAAATCGGCTGGTCGTCGGCTGGCCAATCCATCACGAATTTGAATCCCGCTTCCTCAAGCAAGTCCGGGGTATGGTGACTGGTCGACATCCAAGGCGCCATCCAGCCGCGAGCCTCTTGACCACTGTGCTCGAAAATCGTGTCTCGCACTTCGGCGATAAAGCGTTCCTCGTCCTTTTCCCACATGTGACCTTGCCGCTCGGCATTCGTTCGGCCGTGGGCGATGATTTCATCGCCACGTCCCTTTATGGCTTGAAGAATTTCGGGTGCGTAGTCGAACAGGGTGGTGTTAATCAGGTGGCATGCGGGCAAGCCAAGTTGATCGAGCATTTCAAAAATACGCCAGACGCCGACGCGGTTTCCATAGTCGCACCAAGCAAATGCACGTTGATCGGGGGCAGGTAGTGGTACGGACAGGGAGTGTGACATCCCGGCACCAAATGCGAAGTGTTCAATATTTAGGCCTACATAGACTGCAAGACGTTTGCCCTGCGGCCAGCTGTAATCGGGCCGGTTGTTAATGGCGCTGAATTCGTATCGGTTGTGGTGCGGGAGAAGCATCTTGAGGGTCCAATCAATGTTGGCATTACGTTTTTGTCGTGATTATTTGTATCTAGCAACAAAGTAAGCAGAGCAGGTCATTTTTTGATAAAAGATTAGCTTTAGCTGTGTGCCAAATAAGATTATAATTCCAAAAATAGATAAAATTGCCGTACTTTGTGGCCTGCGCTTAAATTGCAGAAATTTAACGGCCCAATAACTTTTTACAATGAAATCTTGTTCTTTTCAGTATCACCAGCCGAAAACTGTTCAACAGGCGGTGGAGATTTTGGCTGACGTGTGCGTTGATGAAGGCCGAATTCTTGCTGGGGGGCAGACATTAATTCCGGCAATGGCCATGCGTCTGGCGCGGCCTACTCATCTCGTCGATATCAACCGAATTTCCGAGTTAGCCTTGCTCGCTGTAGCAAGCGACCATCTATCCATTGGTGCATGTGTGCGCCATGCGGCATTTCATGAACCGGTGGTCGATGGTCCTCTCGGGCGTCTCTTGTCGGTGGTGGTCAGGCACATAGCGCACTTGCCTATTCGTATGCGCGGCACTTTTTGCGGCAGTCTCGCCAATGCCGATGCTGCATCGGAGTGGTGTCTGGTTGCAGCCACATTAAATGCCACCATTAACTTGCGCAGCATACGTGGCGAGCGCAGCTTGCCAGTAAACGAATTTTTTCTCGGGTTTATGTCAACTGCATTGGAGCCCGACGAGTTACTGGTTGCTACGCACCTGCCGTTGTTACCTGAGGGTACCCATTTTGGTTTCGAAGAATACAGCCGACGTTCAGGGGACTTCGCGCAAGCTATGTCGCTAGTGAGTTTTGAATTGCGTAACGGTTTGATGCTCAAGGTGCGGATTGGCGTTGGCGCGGTGGAAGGTGCCGCGAGACGATTGCCCCAAGCCGAAGCAGTCCTAGAGTCTCAGATCCCCTCTCTAGAATGTTTCGCGCGAGCTGCAGAAGCGGCGGCGCAAACCGTCGAGCCCTCCGAACCTAGCGATGAAGAGCAGCAGTACAAGCGAGAGTTAGTGCGAACGGTGGTGTTGCGCGCCCTACAAAAGGCCGTTAAGACGGCCTGATACGACCCAACAATCAAAGAGATGCGATGAATCAACGTGATATTGTGCTTAAGATCAACGGAGCCGAGCACCCCATTCAGGTGCAACCAAGGCGCACTCTGGTGGATGCCATCCGCGACGACTGCGGCCTGACCGGAACCCACATTGGCTGCGAGCATGGCGCGTGCGGAGCCTGCACCGTGCTAGTTGATGGTGTCCCGGTGCGTTCCTGCCTGATGTTTGCGGTTCAGGCCGAAGGCTGCGAGATCCGTACAGTCGAAGGTCTCGCTTGTGCCGGGCAGCTCAATCCTTTGCAGCAATCTTTTATCGAGCACCATGCGCTTCAGTGCGGATTTTGTACGCCAGGATTCCTGATGCTGGCAACGGGCCTGCTTGAGCAGAACCGCGCCATCAGCGATGAAGAATTGCTCGATGCGCTTTCCTCCAACCTTTGCCGCTGCACGGGTTACCAGAATATTTTGGACGCTGTCAAAGCCGTCCGCAATGCCCTTGCTGCGGATCAAACAGCATGAACATGCGCGAATCCCAAAATATGACGCACACCGTTGCAGTTGCCAGGAGTGAGGGCCCGTCGAAGGCCTCCGTGATAGGCCGATCGGTCACGCGCCTAGAGGATGGTCCGCTGGTGCGCGGCGACGGCTCCTTTGCGGCGGATATAAACTTTGCGTACCAGATACACATGCGTGTGGTGCGTTCGCAAATCGCCCACGGGCGTATCATTAAGATCGACATTGATGAGGCACTGGCCCAGCCCGGCGTCATCGCCGTGTGGACCCATGCTGATGTGGCCGAGGTGCCGCCGATTCCATTTCGCGCCACCACCTTAAAGGGTCTTGAGCCTTATTGTCAGCACATCCTGGCGCGTGACCGCGTGCGCTATGTCGGCGAGCCGATCGCGGTAATTTTTGCCACCGATCCCTATCTGGCAGAAGACGCCTCTGACTTGGTGTGGCCGGAAATCGAGCCACTGCCGGTATTGCTTGATGCGTTTGAGGAGCCCGGCGAATTCGCCCCTGGCCTGAGCACCGAACCTGCTGTGATTCGCAAAGGCTATGGCGATGTCGATGCCGCCTTTGCTGGTGCCCATGCAATTGTTGAACTCGATCTTGCTATTGGCCGTCATTCGGGCGTGCCACTGGAGTGCCGTGGCGCCGTAGCGCGTTACGACGCTGGGCGCGACGTCCTGGAAATGCATGGCGCCGCGAAAAAATCCCACTGGAATCGCGACGAGATGGCCAAGATGCTGGGGCGAAGTCCTTCTGGCTTTCATCTTTATGAAGGGCATGTCGGTGGTGGATTTGGTGTACGCGGGGAACTCTATCCCGAAGATGTGTTGGTTTGCTTGGCCGCGTTGCGACTGCGTCGACCGATCAAGTGGATCGAAGACAGGCGCGAACACCTGATAGCTACCAATCACTCACGTCAACAACGTCACTTGATCAAGGCTGCGATTGATGCGGAGGGTCACTTACTTGCGATTCATGATGAGTTTTTTCATGACCAGGGTGCGTACGTGCGCACCCATGGTCCACGAGTCGCCGATATGGCAGCCGGCCTCTTGCTGGGCCCCTATCGTGTGCCTGCCTACCGAGCTCTGGGCCATTACCGCCTAACCAATAAGACTGGTTGCGGAACCTACCGTTCGCCGGGTCGCTACGAGACCACCTTTGTTCGTGAACGCCTAATGGATGCAATTGCGAAACGTATTGGTGTAGACCCAGTTACGCTAAGGCGACGCAACCTGATTAAGTCTTCTGAAATGCCTTACGCACGACCACTGGATGCACTCGGCGTAGACGTGATTCTCGATTCGGGCGATTATGCGGGCTTGCTTGACAAGACACTGATGCGCGTGAACTGGGATCAGCTGAACACAAATTTGGCGGCGCGGCGCGCAGAAGGTGAACTGGTGGGAGTCGGACTGGCGATGTTCGTTGAAAAATCGGGCCTCGGACCATCAGATGGCGTTCGACTGACCGTCGATGTGACTGGTAGCATTCAACTCGTCACCGGAGCGGCTTCCGTAGGCCAAGGCATGGAGACTGTACTAGCGCAAATCTGTGCTGAGGAGCTCGGCGTCAAATACAGTGTCATTCGCGTGCTACATGGCCGTACGGATCTGATCGAATTTGGCAATGGCGCTCATGCTTCACGAGTCACCGTCATGTCCGGCTCCGCGACTCAAATCGCTGCTCAGAAAATCCGTCGCAAAGCTCTCGAGGCGGGGGCCATTATTTTAAAAATCCCCGTCGACGAGCTTGAGTTGGTCGAAGGTCATGTACGACAACTTAGCCATCCCCAGGGACCCTCGGTCAGTTTGGGTGATATCGCCAAAGACCTGCACCCTAGTTCTCGAACATTAGCCGGGCGCGAACCGGGTTTGTCAGCTGAAGGTTGGTTTTTCAGCGAGCACATGAACTATCCTTATGGAATCCACGTTGCACAAGTCAATATTGATAAAGGCACCGGCGAAGTAAAGGTCGAACGTTATCTTGTGGCTTATGACGTCGGTCTGGCGGTTAACCCAATGCTAATAAAAGGTCAACTCGTAGGTGGACTCGCTCAAGGTTTGGGTGGTGCTTTGTATGAAGAGTTTACCTACGACCAAGAGGGGCAACCCCTGTCGACCACCTTGGCCGATTACCTCATGGTCACGGCTCAGGAAATGCCGCAAGTAGACGTGATGATTACTGAGGATGCGCCAAGCCCGCTCAATCCGCTAGGCATGAAGGGCGCCGGCGAAGGCGGTACCAACGGTGTTGGAGCAGCAGTCGCAGCGGCTGTCGACAATGCATTGAATGCGCCGGGCTTCGTCACTCGACTGCCTATCAAGCCGATGACGATTCATCGCCATCTGCGGGAGACGAAATACAAGGTCGTGCCGCATGCCTAAAGCCCTCAATCAGCTCACTGCCTGTGAAGCGTCGGTCCTCATACATGAAAAAAAAATCCGATCTCAAGATCTTGTCAAAGCCTGTCTTGCACGCGTTGCGGAGCGTGATAACGTGGTGCATGCTTGGGCTGGAATATCTCCAGAGATGGCGATCGCCCAGGCACATGCTAGAGATGGCGAAGCATCGAGAGGGCCTCTGCACGGCATACCGATCGCGATCAAGGATGTGATCGATACCTGTGATCTGCCGACTGAAATGGGCTCGCCGATCTTTGCCGGGCATCAGCCACGGATCGATGCTGCGGTTGTTGCCCAGTTGCGCAGTGCTGGCGCAGTGATCCTAGGTAAAACAGTCACAGCAGAATTCGCCGGCATGGCACCCACTATCACGGCTAATCCGCGTAACCTCGCGCATACCCCAGGAGGCTCCTCGAGCGGATCAGCCGCAGCAGTTGCTGATGCTATGGTGCCGATCGCCTTCGGTACTCAGACTGGCGGTTCGGTTCTGAGGCCAGCGTCTTACTGCGGTGTATTTGGCTACAAACCTACCTTTGGACGCATCAATCGCGCTGGCTTGAAATTCGCTGCAGAAAGTATCGACACGCTAGGCTGGATGGCTCGCTCTCTGGAAGATATCGCACTCGTCGATGGAGTCCTGAGCGCAGGCTCAACAGACCCGCTGGAAGCCCGCCGCCCTTTCCGTATCGGCCTGTGTCGCACTTTTATGTGGGACAAGGCGCTACCCGAGACCAAGGAGGCTATCGCGAATGCCGATGCCAAACTTCAGCAGGCAGGGATTATTGTGGAAGCAGTCGAACTGCCGGCCGACTTCACAGCGTTAACGCGCTTTCGCCAAAACATTAATGACTACGAACGCGTTCACGGGTTGGCGCATGAATGGGCTCACCACCGCGCGCAGATCAGCCCCGAACTATCGGCCTCTTTGCGCCGTGGAGACGCACTTGCTGAGTCCGATTACATCGCCGCATTGAAATTTTCTGAGCATTCACGTGTGCGCCTCGATCAGTGGATGCAACCCTATGACGTTCTCATTACACCTTGTGTGAATGGCGAGGCGCCTAAGGGATTGGCCTTCGCGGGCGATCCAAGTTTTCAAGCACTCTGGACACTCCTGCATGTGCCGGTAGTCTGCCTGCCGACGCATCGCGGACCCAAGGGGTTGCCGGTCAGTATTCAACTCGTTGGCCGCCGTTATGGCGACACGCGATTACTGCAAAACGCGCTGGCGATTTGGAGCATCCTTAAACCATCACCATAGCCTAAAACTTAAACAAATATTTTCGGAGCGGCATGTGGCGGTTCCGATCACCCAACTGGAGAAAGAGATGCAGTTTAGTAATACCTTCAACGTTGCCTTGCCGCCGGATGATGCTTGGCCCTTTTTGCTTGATATTGAGCGCATCGTTCCATGCATGCCCGGTGCCGAACTGATAGAGGTGATTGATGACAAGAACTTTAAAGGGAAAGTTTCGGTTCGCCTCGGACCTGTGGCGCTAACTTTTATCTGTCTTGCCGTTTTCGAAGAAATCGACAACGTTGCTCGCAGTGCCCGGGTCAAGGCGCAGGGCTCCGATGCCAAAGGCCGTGGCAGCGCCAATGCCACGATTCAATTCAGCGTTCAGCCCTCAGCCGTGGGCAGTACGGTTGTTGTCGACACCGATCTGAGTTTGACGGGTGCGGTGGCGCAATATGGTCGTGGTGCAGGAATGATCCAGAGTGTTGCCACTCAGATCATTTCTCAGTTCGCAAAAAATCTTGAGACACAAATCGACCAATTTAAATTAACCACGACGTCCAGTGCGCCGATTGAGTCCACAGCAAATGTAAAAGATGCGCCTGCGCTCCAAGCGGTACAGCAATCGCCCCAACGCCTACCAGTTATGGAGTCGGCTAAGCCGATTAGCGGATTTGCATTAATTTTTACGTCCTTGTGGGCAAGCATCCGCGGTTGGTTCAGTTCTGGACCTAAATCGCCTTAATAGAAAAAAGTCCAAATTAAAAATAAAAAATGATAAGGGATTTCATGACGAACAGCACACTAACCCTTCTTAGTAAAAAGCAGATCGCTGAGTTTTATGCCGCCGGGTTCTGGCAAGATAAAACAATCTACTCGTCGGCGCAAGCGCATGCATTAGCTCGGCCAGATGCCTGGGCGCTGCAAGATCGCGAGCGCAGACTGACCTTCGCCGCCATGATCAACGCGGCCGATCTTTTAGCAAAAGATTTGGACAACAGTGGCGTGCGTCCTGGTCAACGCGTAGGTGTCTGGATGGCGAGCCGTGTTGAAACGGCCATTGCCTTGCTCGCCTGTTCACGCAATTCTTACATTTGCTGTCTTTCTTTGCACCGAGACCACAATGTGGCAGACGTCGTTGGCCTGATGGAACGCGCTCGCGCCGCTGCCTTTATCGGTGAAATCGGCTTCGGAGCCGATGCAAAAGTACATGACGTCTTTGAGGCACTGAAGGAACTGCGTACCATGCGCAGAGTAATTCGCATCGACCCCGTTGGCAGTCAGGGTCAGGGTGTCAACTTGCTTGATCTTAGATTACAGAACGAACTTTCAAGTAAGTCTTCCGATTCACCCTCGAATGATCCGGACCGTGTTTCCTACTTAGCATTCACTTCGGGAACAACGGGCGTTCCAAAGGGAGTCATGCATAGCGATAACACCTTGCTCGCCAATGCAAGAGCAATGGCGAAAGACTGGAAATTCAATGCTGCATCTGTCATTTACACCATGAGCCCCCTTAGCCACAACCTTGGACTTGGAGCGCTTGTGACTGCACTTGCAATTGGTGGCGAACTGGTAGTGCATGATTTACCACGGGGCGCTAGCTTGCTCGATCGCTTGCTAGAAACCGGTGCTACATTTTTGTTCGGGGTGCCTACCCATGCTATCGACTTGCTTGCTGAGCTGCGCGTGCGCGGCTTATCAAAAGCTGGAAAGCTGGAAGGTTTTCGTATATCCGGTGCGTCAGCGCCGCGAGAAGTGGTCGCTGAACTAATGGACTATGGCGTCAAACCCCAAAGCGGTTATGGAATGACTGAGGGTTGTTCCCATCACTACACCCTACCCCACGACAACGCACAGCGCATCATCGAGACCTCGGGGCGAGCGTGCGCCGGATACGAAGTAAAGATTTTTTCTGTCGAAAATTCTGATCGCGAAGTATCCCTTGGTGATATCGGTCAGATCGGGGGGCGCGGCGCCAGCCTGATGCTGGGTTACTTTAATGACCAGACCGAGACAGAGGACTCATTCAATGCAAGTGGATGGTTCATGACTGGAGACCTTGGCTATCTGGACTCTGAGGGCTACATCGTCATTACTGGGCGGAAAAAAGATCTCATCATTCGGGGTGGGCACAATATTTATCCTGCGCGTATCGAGAACTTAGCCCTGCAGCATCAGGCCGTAGTGCGTGTTGCAGTACTCCCGGTGCCAGATGCACGCTTGGGAGAGAAGGTCTGCCTTGCCGTCATGCTGAGACCGGGTGCGTTTGCTGATGCACAAGATTTACTAAAACACCTCTCTGCAGCAGGTCTGTCACGTTACGACATGCCTGAATATTTTGTTGAACTTGCGGAAATTCCGCTCACCGCCAGCGGCAAGATCTTTAAGCGGGACCTGGTTGAAGACATCAAAACTGGTCGGCTCATCCCGACGCCTGTGCGCATGTTGTCTAAAGACAAGGAGACTGCATGAGCAAGCAAACAGGCCGACCCGACGAAGCCGTAAATGCTCATACGATTGCACTCGAACGTCTCAAGCACGAACTTACTTTTCCACCTTTTCATGCACTATTTTCACCCCAGGTCATATCAGTTGACCCGGTATCTGGCGTGGTTACGCTACTTTTGCCATACCGACCTAGCTTTCGGCGCTCACCTGACGTTGATGACATCCATGGCGGTGTTATTGCTGCCGTCATAGACATGGCTGCGCATGCTGCAATAGCGGTGCAGATCGGGCACATGGCTCCTACCATTGATTTACGTATCGACTATCTTCGCCCCGTACCCGGAGTTGACTTGACTATCACCGCGCGAACCTTGCGAGTTGGTCGCTCTATCGGACGTGCTGATGTCGAGGTCAATACGGGCCCGGGCACTGCCTTGCTAGCGGTAGGCAGAGGCAGCTTCAGCACCATTAATTCCGCTTGAGCAAGCCATTCATAACAACATAAATTGGAGAAAACTATGCGCGCAGTGAACATTCAGGAATTTGGTGAAATAGATGATTTGGTTATTGAAAATGTGGCTGACCCAGTGGCCGGAATTGACGAGGTCCTTGTCGATATACAAGCGACAGCAGCCAATTTTGTCGATCTATTGGTCATTAGCGGGAAATACCAATTTTTACCGCCACGCCCTTTCATACCCGGGAAATTACCAACGGGCGTCGTCTCCGCTCTAGGGTCTGGCGTTTCGACGCTAAAGATCGGGGACCGCGTATTAACGCTAGCCGAGCAAGGCGGGTATGGGGAAAAAATTGCCGTTCCTGCAAAAGACTGTTTTATATTGCCCCAGAATTTATCGTTCATCAATGCGGCCGCTATGGCATTAGCTTATGACACTGCATGGTTTGCATTGTGTGAACGTGCCCGCGCCAAGCCCGGTGAAACGGTTCTTGTTCTTGGCGCATCTGGTGGCGTTGGAATGGCAGCTGTGCAGTTGGCTAAGGCCTACGGAATGCGCGTACTGGCAGGCATTGCTAATCTTTCAAAGGCCGATCTTGTGCGGCAAGCCGGTGCCGATGAAATCATCGATCTTTCTGCCACAAATTTGCAAGAGAGCTTGCGAACGCAGGTCAAGGAGCTAACTGAGGGACGCGGTGTTGACGTCATACTGGACCCGCTGGGGGGAGACATCTTCGATGCCGCTATTCGTGCAGCGGCTTGGCGTGCACGTATAGTGGTTATTGGATTTGCAGCAGGCCGCATTCCCACACTCAAGGTCAACTATGTGCTCCTGAAAAATATCGAGGTCAGCGGTCTACAAATCAGCGACTACAGGAAGCGCGCACCCAAAGAGATGGCTCATTGCCTAGCAGAAATTTTTCGACTTTTCGAGGCAGGTAAGTTGCAAGCGATGCCAACATCCACATTTCCCCTTAATCAAGTGAAGGTTGCCCTAAAGCATTTGGCAAACAGAACTGCGCAGGGGAGAGTGATTCTGACTAACGCGCATGACGAGAAATAAGATATGTCATTACGCTACGAAGAAGTAGGTCAGCGCCTTAAGGCTTTTCGGCTCGGTTCTGGACTCACCGCTGACGAAATCGCACAAAAAATTGGTATTTCAAGAACCGCACTTTATCGTGCTGAAAAAGGTGGCCTTGCAAAAATAGAGACGCTTGAGAAATTATCAGAGTTGCTCAAGGTTTCAATGCCTACCCTGCTAGGCGTTGGCATTGAATACATTCCATCAGCAGTTAGCTACTTTGAGCGTATCCGCCAACTTGAAGAAACCGCAGAGCATCTGGTAGTGTTGGCAAGTCCGATCTCTTTTCTCCTTGCTTCGGACCTTTTCGATTTGGCGCTTGAACAAGTACTGCGTGAAAGTATTTCTACGAACGTACCCGACCTAAAGCGCGCCCAAGCCGATGTGGGCAAGATTATGGAAATTCTGCATGAACGCAAAAAAACTTACCTTCGTCGTCGCCCCAGCATTGTCAACCTAATTTCGACCAGGCAAATTGAACAATTTCTTAACAACGGTCTGGTCGGCAGTCAACGTTTGTCCGTCGACGACTATGCAAAGCGCCAGGAAATAGCGCGACATGAATTGGAACATTTGGCTTCACTCATCCGGGAGGAATCAATCGGTGTGCAGATTGGTCTGGTCAGCGACAATCTTCCGCACAATGGGTTTCAGATTTTTCGGCAGTCCGAGCGCAGCACGCTGACCATCAGTCCCTTTCGATTGGGGGAACAGCCCAACATCCGCGTTGGCGTAGCCATGGCTACGTCTGCTCCCGAAGCGTTGAGCTTGCACCAAAACGTGGTGATGGAAGCTTGGCGAACTGCTTTGAAGGGAGCTGCCGCGGCTGACTATTTGGACAGACTTTTGGCGAGTTCCCAATTAACTGGATACGAGGCACAAACCCCATTGAAGCCAAGCGCTTTAACAAGGCGTCGTAATACTCCCCAAAAAAGTAAGTTATGAACGAGCAAGAAATAGCGTTACGTACTGAATTGGTTTTAGCCAACCGAATCATGGCAAATGAAAATGTGCTCGATGCTTTTGGGCACGTCAGTGTGCGGCATCCCGAACGATCAAGACATTTTTTAATGTCCTGCTCAAGAGCCCCCGAGTTGATCGAATTCGAAAACATTCTCGAGTACGGTCCCGACTCACAACCTGTTATCCCTGACGACAAAGCACTCTATATCGAGCGCTTTATTCATGGTGAGATCTATCGCGCACGGCCTGATGTAAACGCAATTTGCCACCATCATGCTGCTGCCATCATGCCTTTCTGCATCACGGGTGTTCGACTTGTGCCTGTTTACCAACATGGCGCGATGCTCGGGACACACGTTCCTCTTTGGGACAGCCGCGATGAGTTCGGAGATACAAACATGCTGGTCACAAATTCCGAACAAGGTGCGTCTCTGGCGCGGGCACTGGGCCCCTATGGTCTAGTGTTAATGCGACATCATGGAGCGACAGGGGCAGCCCGGTCCTTGCGCGAACTGGTGTTCCGATCGATCACTGCATGCAGGAATGCAGAGTTTCAATATTCAGCAAGTCTGCTAGGCCGTGACCATGGCATAACGATCGAGGGCTTAACCGAAGGCGAAATTGCCAAAGGCGGCAATGTCTCACCTTCGGCGATAGCACGAGCATTGACCTATTGGCAGTCGCGGCTGCCGACGAGTCCAGATAGGTCATGATTGGCTTTAATATTTTTAAAATTCAATCATTTCACAGTGTTGCTCAAAATAGGCTTGATGAGTGTTTCAGTAGGGTTGGCTTTTCGGAAGATTTTTCGAAAGAGCTTTCATTAATTTTCCATAATTTGAAAGGTTAATATGAAGAGAATTTGTAATTTTACAAAATCGGTCTCCCGTAGATTTTCATTGTCTGCAATTGCCACCGGTGCAGTTTTTGGCCTCTTTGGTTTAAATCATGCCAGTGCAAACACGTATCCAGAACGCCCGATCACACTCGTTCTTGCCTATGCTCCTGGGGGTGGAGTTGACGCTTTAGGTCGAGCTATCGCCCGCGAACTTGAGAAGATTCTTCAACAGTCAGTGGTTATAGTAAATAGACCCGGTGCCGGAGGCGTAATTGGTGCGACAGCAGTGGCACGTGCAGCCCCGGACGGATACACATTATTTGTTGGCGATGTTGCCCTCGTCACCGCCCCGTCTCTGATGAAAAATGTTTCTTACAGTTTGACCAAAGACTTTGAAGCAATATCCCCGCTGTCGTCTGCTCCCTTAGTGCTGACAGTGCCCATCTCTTCGCCAATTAAAAGTCTAGCTGAACTTGATGCATACGGAAAAAAATCGGCAGCTGGAATGACTTTTTCATCCGCAGGCATCGGTTCTACGCCTCATCTAGCTGGCGAGTTGCTGAAGTTAAATAGCAAGGCTAACTATGCGCACGTCGCTTATAAAGGTAGTGGTCCGGCAATGCTTGATCTGATCGCTGGAAGATTAGATTTTGCCTTCTCAACCATTGCAGCGGCAAGGCCGTTTGTTGAACAGGGCAAGCTTCGTGTGCTGGCGACAACAGGAACGGATCGAAGCGCAGCATATCCCAACATTCCGACAGTAGCTGAATCGATGCCTGGATTCAAAGTTATTTTTTGGACTGGGCTGCTGGCACCGGCAAAAACGCCGCAAGCAATTCTAGAAAAGCTAAACAATGCCGTACGTCAGGCACTTGAAACTAATGAAATGCAAGAGGCCTTAAAAAAGACTGGCGAGTCAACCAATTACCTACCTTTAAAACAAAGTAAAGATTTCTTTTTAGACGAGAGTAACAGATGGGGGAAAATAATTTCAGAAGCCAAAATCCAAATTGAATGATTGAGAAGGAGCAAGGAATCTAAGTCCTTGCTCCGCTTATACAGGGCGTACATAGTCTCGATGAGATAAGTCCAGTTGCTGCGTATGTCAGTCCTGTAAATTTCGAGCAATTTATATGTGTTCAGGTCGCCGTCAGAAATAACTGCAGCAGCTAAAACGGTTAGATGCTCGAATTAATTGCCATTTTAGTTAATGAAGGCATTTTTTCATCGAATAGCCCAGACTGCAGGCTACTTATGAATTGAATTGTTTCAGCTAATGTGACTATATCCGCATATTTCTCATTCATGTCGAAAAGGCTAATCTTATGGCTAGATTGCCCGCGATCAAAAGTACACTCCTCGACGACACTGACTTTATAGTTATACGAAAATGCATCGACAACTGCTGCTCTCACACAACCACTTGTAGTAGTGCCGCATATAAGCAACGAATCTGCTTGTAAGTCAGTCAAAAAGGCTGCTAGCATTGTTCCAAAAAACGGACTTGGTTTCAGTTTTTTAATAACAATATCCTCCAGTTGTGGTGCGATAAAATCAGGTATTTCATTGCCATTTTTTGAGTGGTTCAGATTATCTTCTTCATTTCTAGAATTTTTATCTGCCCAGCGACCTGCATCGAAGCCATCCTTACGCGGTTCGGCTCCTGTGGAGTAAATAACTGGAATACGTTTAGACTTTGCAGCCGCCAATAATTGGCGGGTCTGCTGAACCGCATTCCAACCCTCTTCGCCACAGCTGTGGCGCCATTTTTTTACTGACTCAAGAATAGGTTCAGGTTTGTCGCCGATAAAATTGATATTTACATCAACGACAAGTACTACCGGACGCTTCCCAAAACCCATACGCTTACCAAACCCGGATCCTAAAAATACGGCTTTATCCCGTTCTGTTAAAATATCATCCCAACAATTCATGACAGCCCCCTACTTCTGTAAGTAAATAAATCAACTGGTAGAAAAATTATTTTGCTATTAAATTCCATGATGCGGTCTTTCTGTGTATTGTATTGTTTATTCCACGATCGCACTTTCAGGGGCTGAACTCGTGAATAGTTATTCTCATTTTTATATCTTTAAGTTTAGTTTTTCATCTTTTCTAGGTGGTATTTCTTTTTTAAGAGACGCCAATATTCGCAATTTTATGGTTAACTGATTTAGTAATTTTTAATATTTCTTTTCGCTACCAGTTCGACGACTAATGAAATTTTGAAAGTCTTCCCTGCGAAAAAAGCCTGTTGATTTAATCAATAAATCAGCCATTAGTCTCTTCCCAGGCGCTCGTTTTGCGGCTTCCTGACGTACATGCAGAAATTTGCCATCCTTTTAGGCCATTTTCTTCGCTTAGAGTCAGGTTTTTTGGCTTCTTTGACACCTGCAACAGCCTACAGCAGCCTGTTATGACAACCTACTACGCAGATTGCCGAGAGTTCATAGCGGCAAGCATCTGCGGAATCAGGTTTTCCACCAGATGTGTATTAACCCTACCGGTCATGAAATCCGGATGGCTCACCGCGAAATGCTGAAACGCGATCGTGGTGTCGATGCCTTCAACCGAGAATTGCTCCAGCGCCCGAAGCATGCGCTGCACCGCTTCCCCGCGATCGGTTCCGTACACGATCAGTTTAGCTACCATTGAATCGTAGAACATCGGTACTGTGTAACCCTTATAGCAGTGGGTATCCAGGCGAATGTTCGGCCCCTGAGGCGGCAACCATTCAGTGATCAGGCCAGGGCTTGGGCGGAATCCTTGTTGAGGCAACTCCGCATTGATCCGACATTCGATGGCATGGCCGCGGAAGATCACTTCGGACTGGGCAAATCGCAACGCTTCTCCCCTGGCGATGCGGAACTGTTCTTGAACAAGATCGATACCCGTGATCATCTCGGTGACTGGATGCTCCACCTGTATTCTGGTATTCATCTCGAGGAAGAAGAACGTGCCGGCATCCTGGTCGACAATGAACTCGACTGTACCCGCGTTCTCGTAGCCGTAGTTGCGCGCCAGCGTTACTGCAGCTTGCCGGATCTCTTCACGAAGCTTCTCGGAGATGTTTGGCGCCGGCGCCTCTTCCACCAATTTTTGATGCCGGCGCTGCAAGGAGCAGTCCCGTTCACCGAGGTGTATCACATTGCCGAAGCTATCTCCGAGAACCTGCACCTCTATGTGCCGCGCATTCGAAATGAATCTTTCCAGATAGAGGGTGTCGTCCCCGAAGGCCGCGCGCGCTTCGCCCGATGCAGAAGTAAACATCTGCTGCATGTCATTGATATCAGTGACTACTTTCATGCCCCGCCCGCCGCCGCCCGCCGCCGCCTTCATCATCAATGGAAGACCTATACGCTTACCGATTTCTACAGCCTCTTTGTATGAGGTGACTTTCTCGGAACCCGGCAGGGTAGGCAAACCGTACTGGCGCGCCAGAATGCGAGCCTGGATCTTATTACCCATTTGCCGTATCTGATCCGGTTTCGGCCCGACAAAGATGACTCCGTTATCGGCGCAGGCTTGCGCCAATTCAGGCGACTCGGCTAGGAAACCGTAGCCGGGATGGAGCGCATCCGATTGCGTCGCTACCGCGGCGGTAACGACAGCCTTGTAGTTCAGATAGCTATCAGTAGCACTGGCTGGGCCGATACAAATAGTGCGTCCCGCCAATCGGGCTGCCAAGCTGTCCCGATCAGCGTCGGAAACCGCGAGTACGGTTTCAATTCCCAATGCCTGGCAGGCCCGGATAATGCGCACTGCGATTTCGCCGCGATTGGCAATCAGAACGCGGGAGACATTCATTTGCGGGATCACTTTTTCTTGGCCGTACCGGATCCGGCTTCAGAAGGCTGGATCCGGAGCAGCACCTGTCCGTACTCAACAAACTGGGCGTCCTCTACGCAAATTTCGGTGACGATGCCGCGAATGCCCGCACCCACCGCATTGAATAGTTTCATTACTTCGATTAGTCCGACAGTGGAATCAGCATCCACCTTGGCACCGACCGTTACAAAAGGCGCAGCCGAGGGTTCCGGTTTGCTGTAGAAGCGCCCCATCGTGGTCGCCACGACCGCAATCGTGCCGTCGTCCTTTGCAGCGGATGCCTGCTTTGCGGTCGGTGGCGGTGCAATTGCAACTGGTGCGCTGATGACCTCGCGCGGTGCCATGATCGGCGCAGCTGTGGCCGAAATTGGCGCTGCGACGGACACGGCTGCCATGCCGTTCATCGGTGCATTGCCTTTGCCAATAGTCAGCTTCATGCCGCTTAGTTCTATTTGCAGGTAGTCAAAAGTGGACTCGTCCAGGGTCTTGACCAGACTGGTGATCTGATGCACTTCAGTTTTGCTCAATAAATCAAATGTGTTGCTCATGCGAGCTCCTCCGTTGTGGTTCGACAATAGTCAATGCAGGGTACCGGGTCATTGTTTCTTATTGCTTTGCAAGGTGAGCGAAATGCCTTCTTTTTGTAGCTGGACGTACTTCACGTTCTTGCGCTTGCTCAGTTCCGAAATCAGGCTTTGCAAACCGTGTCCGGTACCGATATCTTGATTGGCCGGGCTGGCAGCGCGCATCGTTGCAACCTGTTCTTCGTCCGTAAAAAAGCGCATCAGTATTTCGTCGTCGGACACACCCGGGCCGCCATATTTTTGCCGCACCTCTTTTAACGAAGGCTGCGGCGGCTGCCAATTCGTAAATGCCTTCGCACGGGGCCGGTTTAATATCTTGTCCCTGACATTGGGGTCCATCGAGCTGCTTTCTTCCTCACCCCACAATCCCACAGCGTACTGGATGATTTCATCAGACACTTCCTTATATCTCTCGCTAGCGATGACATTCATGACCGCCTGGGCTCCGATGAATTGCGAATAGGGCGTAACCATCACGGGGTAGCCGAAGTCCGCACGCACCCTGGCGATTTCCTCCAGCACCACGCCGAGTTTGTCGCCCAGTCCAGCGGCGGTAAGCTGAAACCGCAGATTGGAAATCATGCCGCCTGGTACCTGATATATGTAGTGGAGCGAGTCGTATGATGAAGGCACCCCAATCGGCAAGCCTTCACGCAGCGCGATCTCTCTGAAATGGTCCTCAATGGGCTTCAAGACCTCCTCATTTACCGCCGTGGTGTACCCGAGTGCGCGCGCATTCCTGGCCACATCAAAAAGCGACGGGTTGGACGACGATTCGGACAGCGGCGGGATTGCTGTGTTGATGCACATGATCCCCATTTTTATAGCTTCTAGGCTGCAAAGCCCGCCTAGCCCAGTATTGCAATGGGTATGGAATTCGACCGGGATGTCGTTCACGTTTTTAAGCACTGCAGGTACCAGCGTCTGCATCCGCTCTGGGGTGAGCAACGCGCCCGGATCTTTCAGGCAAATCCGGAATACGTCCAGCGCTGCGGCTTCGCGCGCCTTCTGCGCATAATATTCGTCGGTATGTTTGGGGGAGATCGAGAAAATCAAATTGACAATGGGGTCAATCCCGGCCTTTCTGGCATGGCCAACCTGCGTCCGCCATCCGGCGGCAGTATTGGAAGAATCCGATACCCGCACCTGGGCAATCCCATGCGCCGCAATCCGCTCGTACCAGAGCTCCTCGACCGATCTTGGGGTGATCTGGAACGCTGCCAGATAACGCCCGCGGATAATACGCAGAGGTGTCTTTTTTATGCGTTGCCGGACAAGCTGGAGACGCTCGAACGGATCTTCGCGCAGTTCGCGAATCATCTTCTTTTCAAAGCTAGTGGCCATGATTTCGATGGCATCAAAACCTGCCTGCTCCAGCCTCTCGGCGATGGGCAATATCATGCCGGTCCGCATTCCCGTAGCCCAAAGGCTTTGCTGACCATCGCGAACCGTGGTGTCGACGAATTTCACCTCATTCATATTTTCTCCAAAACTGAAATGGGATTGAATTGACTTTGATCAGCCTGTCTGTTCATAGCAGTTTATTTTTCCTTGAGTGATTAAATGCCAGCGGCAAAGTCGACGGCCTATCTTGATGTGTTGGTGAGGGCCGTCCTGCAACAGGCTAAAGCTTGGGTCCTTGGATTCGCAATCCTTATCGTTTGTTTGTTCGTTTCGATCACTGCCACGTTCACCTCTACCGTGCTACTTAACCGGCTGAGCCAGAGGATCCTCCACCGGCTGCTTTTTGAGCCAATCGATATCTGGAATCGGCCGGGCAGTCAGCGGGTTCCTTTGCAGCACATCCTCGAGTGCCATCGCAGCCTGCATCAGGAACGCATCCTTGCCGCGCGGCGCAATCAGTTGAAGACCAAAAGGCAATCCGCGATCATCGACGCCACAGGGAATCGAAATCGAAGGATGATTGAGCAACGTGATCGCGTAAGTCATACGCACGTAGTCGAAGTAGTTCGAAGTCGTATGGTTTCCGACCTTGGCCGGATAAATATCATGTTTAGGCCACGGATATACGCCCATGGTCGGCGTGATCAACAAGTCGTGCTCGTTGAAGAATTTTTGGGCAGCACGATAAATTTTCGTGAACTGCATGTTGGCCTCGGCGATCTCCTCAATCGTGAGCTTGAGTCCTGCATGGTAGTTTTGCGTGACCAGCCGCCCCCATTTGTCCGGATGCTCGCGAAAGCGATCAGCCCAGGTACCGACGAACGTCACACCGCGCAGCACCTCATAGACGCGATCTGCACGATCCAGATAAGGCGCAGCGGTTGCGTTAGATCGGAAAGAGGCGGCAAAGGTCGCAACGCGCTCTCGAAAGACCTGACGCAGATTGTCTTCGATCGGGGCAAAGCCGCCAAGATCCTCCGAAATCGCCAAGCGCAGCGTCGAAAGATCCGCCGCGCGTGCGTCGGGGCGCAGCGCTGGATCGAGGTGACCCGCCAGCGGGTCGATTGAATCGTCGTCGGCCAATGCGGCAAGAAACAACAGCGTGTCGCGAACCGTGCGACCCATCGGCCCTTCAACCAAGAAATGCGACAACCCGAATGGGCGCTCTTTGGATGGAACCAGGCCGCCGGTTGGACGCATGCCGACCACTCCGCAAATCGACGCGGGAATACGCAGGCTACCGGCATTGTCCGATCCATGGGCCAGCGGCACCATACCGGTAGCAAGCGCAATGGCAGATCCGCCCGACGAGCCGCCACAGCTGAGATGCGGCGCGAACGGGTTGCCACTCACACCATAGACAGGATTAAAAGTATTTCCACCAGCAGCCCACTCCGGAAGATTTGTCTTCATGCAAACGTTGCCGCCGGCCCTTCGCATGTTCGCGACGATTGCGTCGTCGCAGTCCGGAACGTGATCACGAAATACAGGCGATCCATAGGTCGTGCGCAAACCCGCAGTATTGACCGTATCCTTGATTGCAATCGGCAGTCCGTGTAGCAAACCGAGTGTCTCGCCGCGCATTACCGCCTGCTCAGCTGCCTTGGCATCCTGGCGGGCGCGTTCATGTCCGATTGCGACAACGCCATTCAATTGTGAATTAACCTGCTCAATGCGCTGCAGGCAAGAATCCAATAGCTCGACCGGTGATAATTTCTTCGAACCGATTAGAAGGCGCGCTTCGGTAGCGCTGAGATCGCATGCTTGCATGGTGTATCTTTTAACCGTGTATCAGGGGCGCATGACGCCGTCGAATTGGCTTTCAGCGTCCATTGCCTTCCAACACCCGGTCTTCATTTTTCCCCCATCAGTCCCGGCAGGAATGTGATGATGCTTGGGAAGATCGCCATCACCACCAAGCCGCCAACTATGATCCACACATATGGCCAGGCGGCACGGAAAATTTCTGGCATCGACACATTGGGTGCCGCACTCTTGAAGGCGAACAAGGTATAGCCGAACGGCGGACTGATCCCGCCCACGGTAGCCACAATGAGCAGCAGCGTCCAGAACCAGATCGGATCAAAGCCGTATATTTTGAGCAGCGGCTGAAAGATCGGTATCAGCACCATCAACAGTGCAATCTGGTCGAAGAACATGAACAGTACGAACGGTATGCCCAGCATGATGAACAGCATGACTGGCGCAGACAGTTTCAATCCGACGACGAATTCACCGAGCGCACTCGTCGCGCCGGTAAAAGCGAGCAACTGACTGAGCATCGCCGCGCAGGACATGACCACCAGCAACAGCGATGCCACGGTGACCCCCGAGAAAATCGACTCGACCAGCATGCGCCGCGACAATGCACCGTAGCACCAGGACAGGATAAGCGAACCGAGCACGCCGGCGGCCGCCGCTTCGGTCGGCGTGGCCACACCGAGCATGACCAGTCCCATGACCATGAAGAAAATCAACCCGGACGGCATCATCTTGAGAAGTGCCATCAAGGCACTGCCGCGGGTGGCCGGGTCCTGCAGTTCAGCGGCAACATCAGGGGCCAGTTTCGGGTTCAGGTGTACCCGCACCAGCACGTAGATCAGAAACATCCCGGCGAGAAACAAGCCCGGGATCACGCCAGCTATCAACATCTTTCCAGTTGACACCTGGGCCAGCGTGGCAATCACAATCGCCAGCACACTGGGCGGGATGACCGGGTCCAGGCTGGCGCCGGCGAGGATGGTACCAGCCGACAAGTTTTTATCGTATCCGCGTTTGAGCATGGTCGGAAACAGCGACCGGCCAAGCAGCCCGGCCACCGCCATCGCAGCACCAGACAATGCGCCCAGGATCGCCGACAGCACAATACACACGACGTATTGCCGTCCGCGGATCTTGCCGACCAGGCGATCGAGCGAATCTAACAACACTTCCATCGCGCCGGAGCGAAAAAGAAGTTCGCCCATCAGGATGAACAGCGGGATCGCGGCCAGCGATTCGTTCGTGGCGGTAGTAAAGATACTGTTGGCGAACATGCCGAAGCCGGATGGACCGAGCAAGAACAAAACGCCGGTGACGTTGATGATCAGGAAGGCGGCGAAGATCGGCACGCCCAGCGCCAACAGGATCATTATCAGCGTGATGCCGCACGACAGCGTAAGGTACCAGGTCATGCTACCTTCGCCTCGGAAGTGGCGGCGTCAGCGAGTTTCTCGCCGGCTGCCTGCCGCAGAAAATAGATGCTGGTCGAGAGCATCCCGTAAACGATGAAACTGGACACCGACCATTTGTCAATCGGCCATGCCGTCAGGGTCTGGATACCTTGCTGGTACTGGCTGATGGTGGCGTCAACGCTAAACCACGCAGCTAACATGCACACTGCGCCGGCAGCCAGACTCAAGACGCGCCGCAAGCGATTAGCTTTTGCGGGCGAAAGCCAGTCCAGCAGCATGTTAATGACGATATGGATGCGTTGCCGGGTCAGCTCCGGCATGGCCATGAAAACCATGGCGCAGAGCGCATACGACACCAGCGCGCTGGCCCAGAACGTTGGCGCGCCAAAGAAATAGCGCGCGACGACCTCGTAGAAATAGGCGCAGCTGAGGACGACCAAGCAGCCAGCCGCGCCGAGGAAACCGGCGCGGGTGACTGCATCATGCGCCGCAGCCAGGTTGACGCGCATCGAACGCGCCGGTGGGGCGATTGCGTTCAACGAACGAGTCCCTTGCTGCGCGCAAATTGACGTAATTCCTCCACGTCCTTCGGGTTCTTAGCTGCACCGAGTTCAAAAAGCCCATCCTGCCAGGTTGAGCGCAGCTTAGCCTTCTGAGCGTCTCCCATCTGCGTCATGGTCATGCCCCTAGCAATCATTCCTTTTTCTTCTTCCTGCCACAGCTCACGCGCCGCCTTGTAATACAGATCCTCGCTATTGCGCCCTGCCTGCAGGAGTAATTGGCGATCCTCTTCAGACAGCTTGTTCCATGCAACCAGGTTCATCAGGATCGGCTGAATGTTGGTCCCCATGCCCGGCCGAAGCGCGTATTTGGCGACTTCGTTCCATCGATAGTTAAGGACACCAAGAACCGGCCAGGCGGCACCGTCCACCAAACCCTTTTCAAGTGCCGTGTAAATATCTGAAGGGGGCAGGACCACGCCCACGCCGCCGAGCATCTTGACTACCGGCAGATAGGTCGGGGTCGAACGGATCTTTCGGCCAGACAAGTCGCCGGACGGTCCGATCGGCTGCCGCAATATGATGTGATAAGCGCCTTCGGGTGACATTGGCATTGCAACAAGCTTGAGTCCGAACTTCTGGTAGTGCTTGTCGATGAGGTCGGAGACACCGGATGCACGAAAAGCGGCAAGATCCCCATGCAACGCCTCAGCTACC
>Ga0209550_10001132_pt1 | contig 25727 bp, 25 predicted proteins | sample LauGreSuBDMM15SN_2_FD_187567 | JGI IMG/M metagenome (GOLD analysis project Ga0209550, IMG submission 187567) | Freshwater lake microbial communities from Lake Michigan, USA - Su13.BD.MM15.SN (SPAdes) (version 5) | ecosystem: Environmental > Aquatic > Freshwater > Lake | place: Lake Michigan... | reverse complement strand
GAACACCAGCTTGGGCACCGACCACGGCACAGCCAACCATGTGTACTTGGTGGGGCAAGCGCTCAAAGGCGGTCACTATGGCCAAGCGCCCAGTTTGACGAAGCTGAACCGTGAAGGCAATGTGCTTCACACCGTCGACTTTCGCCGTGTATATGCCACGGTCATGGAACAATGGATGGGGGCCAACAGCCAAAGCTTGCTCAATGGCAAGTTTGAGCCCTTCTCGGTGTTTGCTGCTTGACCACAGCCACATTGCTGAAGCCATGGACGATTTTTTGCCGGGTTATCGATAACTACGGCGACATAGGCGTTTGCTGGCGACTGTCAGCTCAGTTGGCCGAGCGTGGACACAGGGTCACACTGTATGCGGATGACGCAAGCGCACTCCAGTGGATGGCGCCGCAAGGCTCGCCTGGCGTTACTGTGCTGCCTTGGCCGCCAGAGCATGCTTTGTTTGAAGGCGAGCAAGCCGCGCAAGTGGTGATAGAGGCCTTTGGCTGTGACTTGCCCCAAGGCTTTCAAGCCGCCATGGCAGCTTGGCACAAAGCCCCAGTGTGGATCAACCTCGAGTATTTCAGCGCCGAGGATGAGGCCCTGCGCAACCACGGCCTGTCCTCGCCTGTCTTGCATGGCCCGGCCATGGGTTTAAAGAAATGGTTTTTTTACCCAGGCCTGAGTGAGAAAAGTGGTGGCTTGCTGCATGGCCCCACCCCTCAGGCGGCGATAGCCTTGGCTGACAGTCCTTTGCGCATCAGCGTCTTTTGCTACGAGCCCGCCAGTTTGGGCTTGTGGTTACAACAGTTGAGCGAGTTGCCACACAAAGTGTGTTTGCAAGTAACCGCAGGCCGCGCCACGCAGGCGGTGCGCCTGGCAATGCACCAGCTTGGGCACAGCCATCAGCTTGAAGTAACCGAATTGCCCTATTTGTCGCATCCAGAGTTTGACCTCCTATTGGCTTCACAAGACCTGAACTTGGTGCGCGGCGAAGACTCGCTGTTGCGAGCTATATGGGCTGGCAAAGCTTTTCTTTGGCAGATATACCGCCAAGACGACGGTGCCCATTTGAAAAAGCTAACAGCATTTTTAAATGCCAGCCTAGCCCCCGATGTGGTGGTGCAAGCGCACTTGGCTTGGAATGCAGACCACGCCACGTGCTTACCAGTTTTGAGTCCTGAGGTCTTGAAGGTATGGACCGATTGGGCGGGTGCTTTGAGAGATCGTTTAGGTGCGCAAACCGACTTGCTAACGCGCTTGGAAAGCTTTGCAGCGGCACAGGGCTAAAATAATTGCTTTTCCAAGCCCTTACCTTTATGAAAACAGCTCAAGAAATTCGCGCCGGCAACGTCATCATGCACGGAAAAGACCCCATGGTCGTTCTCAAAACCGAATACAGCCGAGGTGGGCGTAACTCCGCAACGGTGCGCATGAAGCTGAAAAGCCTGATTGCCAACTTCAACACCGAGGTGGTGTTCAAGGCTGACGACAAAATGGACCAAATCGTGTTGGAGAAGAAAGACTGCACCTACTCTTACTTTGCCGACCCCATGTATGTTTGGATGGACACCGACTTCAACCAGTATGAAGTGGAAAACGAAAACATGGGCGATTCGCTCAATTACCTCGAAGACGGCATGACTGCCGAAGTGGTGTTTTATGACGGCAAGGCCATCTCTGTGGAACTGCCTACCAGCGTCGTTCGTGAAATCACTTGGACAGAACCCGCAGTCAAAGGCGACACATCTGGCAAAGTACTTAAACCAGCCAAGATTTCCACGGGCTTTGACATCAGTGTGCCAATCTTCGTGGCGCAAGGCGACAAGGTGGAAATCGACACCCGTACCGCCGAGTACCGCAAGCGCGTTTAAGCTCTTGCTGAGAGCATAAGGGGCTCTGTACGCCAAGAGCCCAGCCCTCCACCTTGAGGTATTTCGGGAGTGCTGCGTACCTTGCCCACAAGCCGGTTCATATAGCGGGGATAGCTGAACAACGCACCCGCCACCAGCTCATCAACATTGAGTTGGCGTGGGCGGGTAGGCATGGGCACCATGTCTGTGGTCAGGCCCCAGCCGGCATAGAAGGATCGGCCGTAACAGCTGACTTTTTTGCCGCGTATCAAGGCCTCGAAGCCTGCCAACGAGGTCATGACATGTACCTCGTTGACTTTGGGCAACAAATGACTCAGTGACACATCGCCCACACACTCATCGCACCATAAATGCGGGTCTTGCTTCTTGGTTTGCATGGCCTGAATGTTGGACCAGACCAAGGGATGGGGCTTGTAGACGATATAGGCATCGGCATTGGCCTGACAAACTGCTTTGAGCAAAGTATGGTTGGTTCGAAGGCTTTGGATACCGTGCTTGAGTGAGGGGTCGGACTCCACCTGACCGACCACCAAAATGACCCGCTCGACATTCACGGGGCGACGCCACTGCGGGCTTTGCACCTTGAAGCGGTTGAGCCCGTTCATGAGCACGTTTTGCCGAAAGTCGGCGGCTTGGCTGATCATGTCTGAGGTGAATTCCATCTCCATCAAGACACCTTCGATGTCGTTGGGAAACAGCATTTGCTCCAACAAGGATGTGTGAAAACGCTTTGTTTTGTAGGCCATGACCCTTAACCTTGTTGTGTCAACTTCTAGGATTACACCTTAACATATAAAGTAGCTATTTATTATTTAAATTATTGAAATTTGAGTATTTAAATACCTTTTTTAGAGGCGAGCCGAGGCTGCGGCGTAAGGCGCGAGATTGCTTCGCTACGCTAGATTGCTTCGTCGCGTCGCTTCTCGCAATGACGTTAATCAGAGTCGGTGGCCTCAGAGGCATCCAACGGCAAACGCGCCAAAGCCTCGGCCTCGGGCAAGGCCTCCACGCCTTTCAAGACCCGGCGCATTTGCTTGCTGCGGGTGTCCGCTCGGTCCAAGGTGTCTGCCGCTTTCTGCACCTGCTCGCGCACCTTGGCCACCCATTCGCCATAACGGTCGAACTCGGTTTTGACTGCGCCCAGCACCTTCCACACCTCTGACGCTTGCTTCTCCAGCGCCAAGGTGCGAAAGCCCATGTGCAAGCTGTTCAAAATCGCCAGCAAGGTGGTGGGGCCTGCGAGCGTGACGCGGTAATCACGCTGCAAGCTGTCCATCAGGCCGGGGCGGCGCAGCACCTCGGCGTACAAGCCTTCCACAGGCAAAAACAAAATCGCAAAGTCGGTGGTGTGGGGCGGTGCCAAATAACTTTCGGCAATGCTCTTGGCCTCTTGGCGAATGCGCGACTCCATGGCTTTGGCCGAGGCCTCAGCGGCAATCGGGTCGGCGCGGTCTTGGGCGTCGAGAAGGCGCTCGTAGTCTTCGCGGGGAAACTTAGCGTCGATGGGCAACCACACGGCTGTGCCGTCATCGCTGCGACCAGGCAGTTTGATGGCAAAGTCCACCCGCTGGTTGCTGCGCGGCTTGGTTTCCACTTGTTTGCCGTACTGCTCGATGGTCAGCACCTGTTCCAGCAAGGCTTCCAGCTGCACCTCGCCAAAAATGCCACGGGTTTTCACATTGCTCAAAACCCGCTGCAAGTCGCCCACGCCTTGGGCCAAGGTTTTCATGTGGCCCAAGCCTTGATGCACCTGCTCCAAACGCTCGGCCACTTGTTTGAAGCTTTCGCTCAGTCGTGCTTCCAAAGTGGTTTGCAGTTTTTCGTCAACGGTTTGGCGCATCTCGTCCAACTTCGCAGCATTGGTTTTTTGCAACTGCTGCAGCTGCTGGTCCAAGGTGTCACGCACCTCTCCCATGCGCCGCGCATTGCCCTCGCCCAGCGCTTGCAGCTGGGTGTTCAAGGTACCTTGCATCAGCGCCAGTTGTTCGGTCAGGGTTTGCTGCAGCTGCGCCATGCTTTGCGACAACTCTTGGCGGTCGGTGCGGGAAGACTCGCTGATGGCGTAGCGCAATTCACGCTCTAAGCGCTCGAGTTTGTCGTCTAACTTCAACAAAGGATCTTCTTGGGCTGTGGTTTTACCGGCATAGCGTCGAAAGATCGCCATGATCAGCAAAGCAGCCACGACCACAGCTGCGACCATCCAATTGTCGGTACTCATGCCAATCCCAGCACTTCAGGGTTGAGGGGGGTAAGGGCCTTGCCCTCGCTAAAGAATGCAATCAGGTTGTTGGTGGCCAAGTTCGCCATGGCCAAGCGGGTGGCCAGCGTTCCGCTGCCAATGTGCGGCGTCATCACGATGTTGCGGCATTTCAGCAGTTCAGGGTTCAAGCGCGGTTCGTTCTCGAACACATCCAAACCTGCTGCGGCAATTTGCCCTTGCTGTAACGCCTTTGCCAGTGCAGCGTCGTCGACGATGCCGCCACGCGCAATGTTGGTGATCGTGGCCGTGGTTTTCATCAGCGCCAACTCTGCCGCGCCTATGTTGTGGTGCGACTCTTTGGAATACGGTATCACCAACACCACATGGTCGGCTTGCTGCAAAAGTTCTTGCTTGCTGACGTAAGTGGCTTTGCACTCGGCCTCGGTAGCGGCGTCCAAGCGGTTGCGGTTGTGATAGATGACTTTCATGCCAAACCCCAAAGCGCCGCGTTTGGCAATGCCCTGCCCTATGCGCCCCATACCGATGATGCCCAAGGTGCTGCTGTGAATCTCGGCGCCCGCAAATTGGTCGTAGCGCCAGTGCGTCCATTCGCCCTGACGGATGAATATTTCGCCCTCACTCACCCGCCGCGCAGCCGCCATCATCAAAGCGAACCCTAAGTCGGCGGTGGTTTCATTCAGCACATCGGGGGCGTTGGTGGCCAACACCTTGTAGCGGGTCATGGCGGGTACATCGAAGTTGTTGAAACCCACGCTTAAGTTGGCGCAGATGCGCAGTTGCGGGCAAGCCGCCAACACTGTTTCGTTGATGGGCTCGATGCCCACACACAAAGCCGCCTCATGCTGGCTGAGTGCGGCGGTCCATGACTCCGTTGTCCACAGCTTATCGTCTTGGTTATCAGTGACATCGAAATGCTCGCGCAAACGGGCAATCACTTCGGGGTAGGTGGGGCGGCCCACCAGCAACTTGGGGCGACTCATGGTGCACTCAACCCATCAAATTAAATTGAACAACATAAACCAAAGCACCAGCCAAATAACCCGCAAGTGCCAAACCCGATATGTGCTTCACGTACCAGAAGAAATTGATTTTCTCCAAACCCATGGCAGCCACCCCTGCAGCCGAGCCGATGATCAACATCGAGCCACCGGTGCCCGCACAAAACGCAATAAATTCCCAAATGAAACTGTCTGGTGGGTAGTCGGTCATGCTGTACATGCCCATGCTGGCCGCTACCAATGGCACGTTGTCCACCACTGCGCTGGCAAAGCCAATCAACAACACAATCAAATCTAAACGACCCACATGTTCGTTAAGCCATTGCGCCAAGTCGGAGAGGATGTGGGTATGCTCCAAAACAGCGACCGACAACAAAATACCTATGAAAAAAGTCAGGGATGACAAGTCGATTCGCGACATGGCATGGGCCAAGGTCAGGTGGGCTTTGTCTTCTTCCACCTTGCTTTTGTGAAGAAAGTCGCCCACCACCCACAACACCCCCAGCCCCAGCAATATGCCCATGAAGGGCGGCAAACCTGTGACGGTTTTAAACACGGGGACAAGCACCAAAATACCCAGGCCCAAAGTGAACATGAGATTGCCCTCAAAGGCCGCAGACTTGGACGTTGAGCCGGTGCGTTGTGCAGGAGCGTTGACTGCTTGACCGCGAAGTAGCCAAGCAGTAATAGCCAAAGGGATGACAGCAGCGACCACAGAGGGCAAAAATAAAGTTTTCATGATCCCTAAGGCCGTGACTTGACCGCCAATCCACAACATGGTGGTAGTGACGTCGCCAATGGGTGACCAAGCACCCCCTGCATTAGCAGCAATCACAATAATGCCGGCAAAAAACAAACGGTCCTCACGCTCATGCAATAGCTTTTTCATCAGCGACACCATGACGATGGCGGTCGTCAAGTTATCCAACACAGAACTCAAGAAAAAAGTAACGGTCCCCACCAACCACATCAGGGTAGACAGGCGCTTGGTTTGTATGCGCTGGGTAATGACATCAAAACCATTGTGAGCGTCGATGACCTCCACAATCGTCATCGCACCCATCAGAAAGAAGATGATTTGTGCAGTACCCACCAAGGATTCGTTCAGATGCTGGGTCAAGGCTTGGTTGTCCCCAAGATGCAAGGCGTAAAGGGACCAAAGCACCCCAGCACCCAAAAGCGCAGGTGCTGATTTGTTCAGCTTGAGTTGATGCTCCAGCGTGATGGCCGCATAGGTCAGGACAAAAACAGCAATGAAAAGGGTGTTCATGGTTTTCTCAGGGTTGTTCAATGTCAAACACTTGGCGCAAATAGGCCAAGTAGTTGGTGTCTTCGCACATGTTTTTGGAAGGCGTGTCTGAGAGCTTGGCGACAGGCTGTCCGTTGCATTCCACCATCTTGATGACGATTTGAAGCGGCTCGTAGCCGAGGTCGTTGGTGAGGTTGGTGCCAATACCAAAAGCCAGTTGGCAGCGACCTCGAAAGCGTTGGTACAACTCGATGGTACGCGGCACGGTGAGTCCATCGCTGAAGATCAAAATTTTGGTGAGCGGGTCCACGCGGTTGCTTTTGTAATGCTCGATCATGCGTTCGCCCCATGTGAAGGGGTCGCCGCTGTCGTGGCGCGCGCCATCAAAGAGCTTGCAAAAGTACATATCGAAGTCGCGCAAAAACGGCTCAATTCCGTAAACATCGCTCAAAGCAATGCCTAAGTCGCCACGGTATTCACGCGCCCAAGTCTCAAAGCCAAACACTTGGCTGTCGCGCAAACGCGGCCCTAATGCTTGGCAGGCTTGCAAGTATTCGTGCGCCATGGTGCCCAAAGGCGTCAAGCCAAGCTTCATGGCAAACAGCGAATTGCTGGTACCAGCAAACCGACCCGTCACGCCAGTGCCCAAGCGTGAGGTCAACACCCGCAAAACCTCTTCATGCCACGCTTTGGAAAAACGCCTGCGGGAGCCGTAGTCGGCAATTTTTAAATCACTCAAACCATCTTCTAGCAGCTGAGCAATTTTGGTGTCCAAGCGCTGTTTACCCTCGACATAGTCGGGCACCGGTTGGGTATTGCGGAAATACACCTCGTTAACGATGGCCAGCACGGGAATTTCAAACAAGATGGTGTGCAGCCAAGGGCCATGGATGCGAATATCAATTTCGCCACTGGGCAGAGCCACAACATCGATGTATTTTTCATTCAGGCGAAACAGGCCTAAAAAATCCACAAAGTCGCTTTTGATAAAACGCAGGGCCCGCATCCAATCCAGCTCTTGCTCGGTGAATTGCAGCTTGCACAGCGAGCGAATCTCGGCGCGGATTTCATCCACATAGGGCGCCAGCTTCACGCTGGGTGTGCGGCATTTGAATTTGTAGCTCACCTGTGCACCGGGGAATTGGTGCAGCACCGCCTGCATCATGGTGAATTTGTACAGATCGGTATCCAGCAAGCTGGTGATAACCATGGGGATTACTCCAGCCAAGTGGTGAAAGAGGCCACGCTCTCACGCGGGGTGCGAAAGGTGTTGACGATGTCGCTCTCGTCGGCGTAGCCCAGCGCCATGCCACACACCAGCATCTCGTTGTCGCCCGCACCCATGTGCGGCAAGATGATTTTGGCAAAGGCATTCCACGCCGCTTGCGGGCAGGTGTGCAGGCCGTGACCGCGAGCCGCCACCATCAAGGTTTGCAAAAACATACCGTAATCAACCAAGGAGCCCCGCCCCATCACACGGTCCAAGGTGAACATCAGGCCCACGGGCGCATCGAAAAAGCGGTAATTGCGTTGATGCTGGGCGTGCATCTTGTCCTTATCGCCCTTGCCAATACCGAGCAAGCCATAAAGGCTCCAGCCATTTTCGCGGCGGCGGTCGATGAAGGGGCTGACCCATTTTTCGGGGTAGTAATCGTAGGCTTCGCGGTATTCATTGGCCATGTCGGGGTTGGCGCGAATTGCATCGTGGGCAGCGCACACCTTTTCAACCAAGCTGTCCCGGCTTTGGCCTTGCAGCACATACACCTTCCACGGCTGGGTGTTGGTTCCCGAAGGCGCGCGAGCGGCGAGTTCGAGTAACTGCGTCAGCACCTCACGCGGCACAGGCTGCGAGGTAAAGGCTCTGGCTGACATGCGGGTAGTGATGGCTTGGTCAACAGCGTTGGTCATGCGAGGTCCTGTAAAACTTGTAACAAAGGCGCGGGCAAGGTGCTTACGGGGCGGCGGGTTTGGCTGTCCACATACACATGGACAAAATGCCCGTGGGCTGCGGTTTGCACTTCCCCTTCGGCGAATAAGCCCACTTCATAACGAACACTGGAGGAGCCGATTCGCGCCACGCGCAGACCGGCGTCGACGTTTTGCGGAAACGCCAGCGAGGAAAAATAATTGCAATGCGTCTCTACCACCAACCCGATGGTTTGTCCGTGTTGGATGTCTAGCACCCCGTGTTCGATCAAATGCGCGTTCACCACGGTGTCAAACCAATGGTAATAAACAACGTTGTTGACATGGCCGTAGGCATCGTTGTCAAGCCAACGGGTGGTGATGCGGCGAAAGGCGGGGTAAGTGTCGCGCCCGTGGGGTTGTGCGCGAGCAGGTGTGGGTGCAGTCATAAAGGTTGATTTTGCCAGCCTTGCCAAGCAGCCAAAGCTTGGGCAAAGGTATTCATCTGAACTTCCACTGTGTCCTCGATCTGCTTGCCATAACCTCCCGCCATCGCCATGGCCAGCGGAATGCGCCGCGCCTGTGCCCATGCCAGCACACAGCGGTCGCGCTCTTGCAGGCCTTCAAAGCTCAAGTTCAGTCGACCCAAGCGGTCGCCCTCGTGCGGGTCTGCACCTGCCAAGTAAAACACCAAGTCGGGTTCACAGCGGTCTTGCAACTGGCGCAAAGCCTCTTCCAAAGCTTCCAAATAGGGCACATCGCTGCAGCCATCGGGTAACTCCACATCGATGTCGCTGGCCTCTTTGCGAAACGGAAAATTCTTCGCGCCATGCAAGGACAAGGTGAACACCGAGGGGTCGTCACGAAAAATATGCGCTGTGCCATTGCCTTGGTGGACATCCAAATCAATCACTGCCACTTGCAAGGCGCGGCGTTGATGGCGCGACCACTCGGCTTGCATCAAGCGGGCTGCCACCGCCACATCATTGAAAACGCAAAACCCGCCGCCCTTGTCGGCGTAAGCATGGTGGGTGCCGCCTGCCAAATTGGCCGCAACCCCTTCTTGGAAAGCGGTTCGCGCTGCCATCAAGGTGGCACCTACCGAGCGCCTGGCCCGCTCGACCATGCCCTCGGACCAAGGAAAACCAATTTCGCGTTGCGCCGCAGGTGGCAAACTGCCTTGGAAAACCGCTTCTATATAAAGGGGTGTGTGAACCAGCGCCAACTCGCCCTCACTGGCGGGATCGGCCAAAAGCAGGGCAAGCTGCGGCATTTCCACCGCCAACCTTTGCCGCAACAGCTCGTATTTGCCCATCGGAAACCGGTGGCCTGCTGGCAGGGTTTGGATGTGGGTGGCAGCGTAAAAAAGCTTCATTTGCCAAGGATTGTGCTGGCAAAAACCCCTAAAAGCCCGAAAAGACAGGATTTGCGCTAGATCAAAAGGGTTTAGAAAAACACGTCTAATTTGTTGCATTGCAACAAATACCACTTGATTTGACCAGTATTAACCCTATACTTCAATCCATGCTGCGCCGCAACAAAAACAAAACGCAGTGACCTGGTTCCCACTTTTAACTTCTTCAAAGGAAAACACCATGATGACCGCAGAACAAATGATTGCCGCCAACAAAGCCAGCGTTGACACCCTTTTCGGCCTGAGCCATAAAGCTTTCGCCGGTATTGAAAAATTGGTTGAACTCAATATGACCGCTGCCAAAGCCGCCATGTCTGATAACCAAGACCACGTCCACGCCCTGATGAGCGTCAAAGACGTGCAAGAACTGATGGCCCTGCAAGCTGGTTACCTCCAGCCATTAAGCGAAAAAGCAGTTTCTTTCAGCCGCCACATGTACGAAATCGCAACCAGCACTGGCAGCGAATTCACCAAGGCCGTGGAAGACAAAGCTGCTGAAACACAAAAGACCGTCAGCAACTTGGTTGACTCTGCTGTTAAAAACGCACCTGCTGGTTCTGAAACAGCTGTGGCCATGGTCAAGAGCGCCATCGCTGCCAGCCAAAGCGCCATCGAAAGCGTTCAAAAAGCTGTGAAACAAGCCACTGAAGCTGCTGAATCCAATATGCATGCCATGGCAGCTTCTACGGTTGCTACTGCTGCTCCCAAGGCTTCACGCAAGCGTTAATTTGCTTTGACGGACGTTTAAAAAGGCTCCTTTTCAGGAGCCTTTTTTTATTTGGCGAGTGCCGCTTTTAGTGCTGGCAAGGCCAGTTTCATGGCTGCCCTGCCCGCTTCAATGCTTTTCTTGCGGGCTGCAAACTCGGTGCTGCCAACATCAGACATGGCAGGCCGCACAACGACTTCGGCTTGCGCCATTTCCAATTGGCTGATACTTTTGCCCATGATGCTGAAGGTTTGCAAAAGAACCTTCAGCATATCGGTGGTTTTGGCGTCTTCGGGGCGGCTTGAGATATCCACCGCAATGACGATGTCTGCGCCCATCTGACGGGCATAGAGTACCGGCACAGGTGACACCAGTCCACCGTCCACATAGTCTTTGTTGCCAATGCGCACCGGCTCGAACACCGAGGGTACGGCGCTAGAAGCTCGCACCGCCGTGGCGATATCACCGCGCCTGAACAAAATGCCGTCGCCAGTTTGCAAATCGGTGGCGACTATCCCTAAGGGTATCTTCAGGTCTTCGATCTTGGCGCCATTGAGTTGTGTGTTGATATAGCGGCCCAGCGCCTCGCCGCGCAACATGCCTCGGCTCATAAAAGGTACGGTCCAGTCGGTCAGTTGCGACTCGTCCATGCTGTCAGCCAACCACTGTAGCTGCGCCCCCGACTTGCCGCTGGCGTAAAAAGCGGCCACCACGCTGCCAGCCGAAGTACCCACCACCATGTCAGGTTTGATGCCGTTTTCCTCCAAGACCTGAATCACCCCAATGTGCGCAAACCCACGCGCCGCACCGCCGCCCAAAGCCAGCCCCAATTTAGGCACTTTCCTTGGCGCAGGAACTTGCGGTACTTCAGGCTGTACAACCACCTCTGGGGGTTTGACGGTTGTGCAGGCGGCTAAAACCATCAGCAGCGCAGCCAACCCGAGTTGGCAAAAGCGGCGAGGAGAAACGTTGAATGTATACATTCGCCGATTGTCGCCCAGCAGGCACTGCGATAATCCATCTCTTACTTCTTTTAGACCGTGTTGAAAGGCAATTCATGCAAATCAAGGGCAATGTATTTATCGTGACCGGCGGTGCGTCCGGTTTGGGCGAAGGCACAGCAAAGCTACTAAGCCTTGCTGGCGGCAAAGTCGTCATCGCTGATATGCAAGACGAAAAAGGCCAAGCCATCGCCGCCGAACTCGGCGGTGTGTTCATGCATTGCGACGTCTCCAACGAAGAGCAGGCCGCAGCGGTTGTCGCCAAAGCGCAAAGCTTGGGCAAGCTCTCTGGTTTGATCAACTGCGCTGGCATCGCCACCGCTGAGCGCACGGTGGGCAAAACCGGCCCACATTTGCTGGCAGGTTTTCAACGCACCATCAACATCAACTTGGTGGGCAGCTTCAACATGATCCGTTTGAGCGCTCAGGCCATGAGCACCAACTCCCCGGAAGCCACTGGCGAGCGCGGCGTTCTCATCTCTACCGCTTCAGTAGCAGCCTATGACGGCCAAATCGGCCAAGCCGCGTATTCAGCTTCCAAAGGCGGTATCGTGGGCATGACTTTACCCATCGCCCGCGACCTGTCCAAATTGGGCATTCGCAATATGACCATCGCCCCCGGCATCTTTGGTACCCCCATGATGTTCTCCATGCCCAAAGAGGTGCAAGAAGCTTTGGCTGCTGGTGTACCCTTTCCATCGCGCTTGGGCACACCGATGGATTACGCCAAATTGGTGATGCACATTTTGGACAACGACATGCTCAATGGTGAGGTCATCCGCCTTGATGGTGCGATCCGCCTGCCGCCAAAATAAGTGCGAACAGTAGTACTCGCTCTAACGCTTGGCTTGCTCGCAGGTTTTGCGCAGGCCCAGCTGAATTACCGTATCCCCGATTTACCCGAGGCCGCCAGCGGCTACCAAGCTAAACCAGGTTGGCACCTCAAACAGCGCGGCGTGGCCGCGGCCAACCCTTTGGCCAGCGATGCGGGTTACCAAGTGCTGCAAGCAGGCGGCACAGCGGTGGATGCGGCCATTGCTGTGCAAATGGTGCTGACCTTGGTGGAGCCGCAATCCAGTGGCATCGGCGGCGGTGCTTTTTTGCTGCACCACGACAGCGAGCATTTGCAAGTCTTTGACGGACGCGAAACCGCTCCTGCACGAGCCACCGAGCGTTTGTTTTGGCTGGAAGGCAAACCCATGACGTTCAACGATGCGCTGGTGGGTGGCCGCTCGGTAGGGGTGCCAGGCTTGCTGCGCATGTTGGAAAAAGCCCATCCGCAACATGGTTCATTGCCTTGGGCGCAATTGTTTGAGCCGGCCATTCGCTTAGCCGAAGAAGGTTTTCCTGTCAGCCCACGTTTGCATACATTGCTGAGTGCCGACAAAACACTGCAACGCGACCACCAAGCCTTGGCGTACTTTTTTCAGTCGGATGGCACACCTTGGCCCATAGGCCACCGCTTACAGAACCCCGCGATGGCGGCGATCTTCAAACGCATCGCGCAAGACGGGGCAGACGTTTTTTACAACGGCGAGATTGCCCAAGCCATGGTCGACAAAGTGCAGCAGCACGACACCAACCCTGGTTTTCTCAGCCTGCAAGATTTGCAGAACTACAAAGCGTTGGAACGCGATGCACTGTGTTTTTCCCATGCCAGCACCTTCAGCACTACCAAGCAGGTGCAGGTCTGCGGCGTGGGGCCGCCCAGCTCGGGCTTGATCACCATTGGGCAAATCATGGGAATGCTGGCCACCGACGCCAGCAACCAACTTCCACCATCCGCTTGGACAGAGCGCAACACCGCCATACCCAGCTCTGCTTGGCTGCACAACTACAACGAAGCTTCGCGTTTGGCGTTTGCCGATCGTGCGCTGTTCATTGCTGACCCCGCTTTTGTCGGTCCCCCCGCCCAAGACTGGGACGAACTGCTCGACAACGCGTATTTGCAGTCACGTGCAAGCCAAATTGCCGACAGGCGAATTCCGCAAGTGAACCCCGGCAACCCTGGCAGCCGTTTGCAGGGGTGGGCCCCCATGCCGGACCAAACCGAGTACGGCACCAGCCACATCAGCATCGTCGATGGCTTGGGCAATGCCTTGGCCATGACCACCACCATCGAGAGCGGTTTTGGTGCTCGCCTAATGGTCAGCGTTGAAAACTTACCTGGCGGTTTTTTGCTGAACAACCAATTGACCGATTTCAGCTTCACCCCGCAAGACGAACATGGACGTCCTGTGGCCAACCGAGTTCAAGCAGGTAAACGCCCTCGCTCCTCCATGAGCCCCACCTTGGTGTTTGCTGAAAACCCCAGCCACGAGCGTGGCGAATTACTGGTCAGTTTGGGCAGCCCAGGGGGCGCCATGATCATCCACTTCACTGCGCAAACTTTGTGGGCTCTATTGCACTGGGAGCTTGACGCACAACAAGCCATCAACCTGCCGCACTCAGGGGTCACAGGCGCGAACGCGCCCTTGCTGCTGGAGTCGGGTTTGTTTCCCTCTGCCACTGTGTCGAATTTGCAAATTCTTGGCCACTCGGTGAAAGAGATGGACATGCCCAGCGGCTTGCAAGCGCTGCAGCGCCTAGGACCCAATTGGTTTGGCGCTGCAGACCCGCGCCGCGAGGGCGTGGTCGCTGGCGACTGAGATGGCCATCCCCCAGTCTTTCATCCAAGAGTTGATCAACCGCACCGATGTGGTGGAGGTGGTGGGTCGCTACGTACAGTTGAAAAAAGGCGGCGCAAACTACATGGGCCTGTGCCCTTTTCATGGCGAGAAATCGCCTTCTTTTTCGGTCAGCCCGACCAAGCAGTTTTTCCATTGCTTTGGCTGCGGTAAAAACGGCAATGCCATTGGCTTTTTGATGGAGCATGGCGGCATGAGTTTCATAGAAGCGGTGAAAGATTTGGCGCAAAGCTATGGCCTGCAAGTCCCCGAAGACGATGCCGACCCCGCAGAGCGTCAACGCGCACAGCAACAACGCCAACGCCAAGCCACCTTGAACGAGGTGCTTGAAAAAGCCGGTGAGTCTTACCGCAAACACCTGAAAAGCAGCTCACAAGCGGTGAACTATCTGAAAGGACGGGGCCTCTCCGGTGAGGTTGCCAAGCTGTTTGGCCTAGGCTACGCGCCAGAGGGATGGCGCAATTTGGCCAGTGTCTTCACAGACTACCAAGACGCCTTACTGGTGGAGTCGGGCTTGGTCATCACCCATGAAGAAAGTGGCGAAGAAGACAAGCGCTACGACCGCTTTCGCGACCGCATCATGTTTCCCATCCGCAATGTCAAAGGCGAGTGCATAGGCTTTGGTGGCCGCGTACTCGGCGAAGGTACGCCCAAATACCTGAACTCCCCTGAAACACCAGTGTTCAGCAAAGGGCGAGAGTTATATGGCTTGTTTGAAGCGCGAACCGCTTTGCGCGAGGCCGGCTATGTGTTGGTGACCGAGGGCTATATGGATGTGGTGGCTTTGGCCCAACTGGGCTTTCCCAATGCTGTCGCTACCTTGGGTACGGCTTGCACCACCGACCATGTGCAAAAACTGTTTCGCTTCACTGACTCAGTGGTGTTCAGTTTTGACGGCGATGCGGCTGGCAGACGCGCTGCACGAAAAGCCCTCGACGGCGCCCTGCCCTTTGCCACCGATGTGCGCAATGTGAAGTTTTTATTCCTGCCTGCTGAGCACGACCCTGATAGCTTTGTGCGAGCCCATGGCACGGACGCATTCTCACGCATGGTGTCTGACGCCACGCCCCTGTCACGCTTTGTGATGGAAGTTGCCCGCGATGGCTGCGACATCGACACCGCCGAAGGACGGGCTTTGCTTGCTGCTCAAGCCAAACCTTTGTGGTTGGCCATGCCCGACGGCGTACTCAAAACCCAGTTACTCAATGAACTGGCTGACACCGTTGGTATTGGTCAACACGAACTGCAGCGCTTGTGGCTGGCTTCAACCCCCTCGGGTGCCCCCAACACCAGCGCCAAGCCAGCGGCCAAATCTGGGTTTGCCTCCGTTAGCACTTGGACCCGCACGGGCAACAGCAAACGCCCACCGCCCATAGGTATCAACCTTCGCAGCAAAGCCCCCTCACGCCATGACCGAGCCTTGCAAATTTTGTTTGCAGATATGGCGCAATGGGACGGGCTGTCGGCACATCAACAGCACTTATTGTTGGAGATGCCTGTCCCTTACGGCGAATTAATGGCTTGGTTAAACCAACAGTGGCTAGAAAACGGCATACAACCCTTGGCAGGCTTGCGCGAAGGCTTGCGTGGACACGCCCATGAAGCGGTGGTGTCGCGTTTGATCGATGATGCACCTTCTGACATCGACAGCGATGCAGGGGAATTACAAAGCATCTTGGCTACATTGGAGATTGAACAACTCTCGCTCGAGATTGACAGCTTGACCCGCCGTATGGCGAGCGACCCTCAAGCTTATGAGCGCATCAAGCAGTTGAATAGCCGATTAGCTGCCCTGAAAAAAGCCCCTCTGGTATAATCCATTTTCTTGAGCAAGCGCGACAGCAACACCTCCGGGTCAGGCCAACCGTGACGCAGTTCACAACCCGCCGTTCACCGCAAGGATTGCACACCAAATGATCGCCCTTTCAACTTGCTTGGAACCCCTGCCACTGTCCCATTAGCGTGCTTTCAATGCACGCCGATACCCCTTTTTGTTGTTCAAGGATTGACATGCCAGCTAAGAAGTCCACCAAGCCTGCCAAGGCCAAAACAGCCACTAAACCATCAGCATCCTCTGCGAAACCTGTCCCGAAGAAAGCCTCTCCTGTGTCGACTGCCAAAAAAGCCCCTGCCAAACCTGTTGCAAAGCCTGTAGTTAAGCCTGTAGTTAAGCCTGTAGCCAAAACCGCTGTCAAGCCTGCTGCCAAAACACCCACTAAGCCAATTGCGAAAACTGCGGCCAAACCTGTGGCCAAACCTGCTGCTAAGGCAGCCGCCAAGCCAGCGGCAAAAACACCTGTCAAACCCAGCGCTGAAAAAGCCAAACCACCCAAGGCCTCCAGCAAGCCCGACACCAAGGGCAAAGCGGCTAAAAAAGGTCTGCCTGCTGATGAAGACTTGGTCGACTTAGAAGCCGAATTTGCCGAAGAGACCGTGGCCACTGGTGAGAAGGTCAAGCCTTTGCGCATGAAGATCAGCAAGGCCAAAGAACGCGCCTTGATGAAAGAATTTGGATTGGACGAAGCCGTTCTGTCCGAAGAAGACCTGGCCAAACGCCGCTCGCGCCTGAAGACCCTTATCAAGTTGGGCAAAACCCGTGGTTACCTGACCCACGGCGAAATTTCCGACCACTTGCCCGACAAACTGGTTGACGCTGAGACCATGGAAGTGGTGATCACCATGTTGAACGACATGGGCGTGCAGGTTTACGAACAAACCCCTGACGCGGAAACCTTGCTCATCACCAACACCGGCCCGACCGTGGCAAGTGAAGAAGAGGCCGAAGAAGAAGCCGAAGCGGCTCTCTCCACAGTGGACAGCGAATTTGGCCGCACCACCGACCCTGTGCGCATGTACATGCGTGAGATGGGCACCGTAGAGTTGCTGACACGCGAAGGCGAAATTGAAATTGCCAAGCGTATCGAGGGCGGTTTGATGGCGATGATGGAAGCCATCAGCGCATCCCCCGCCACAGTTGCTGAAATCTTGCGCATGGCCGAAGACATACGCGAAGGCAAGGTAGTCATCTCCACCATCGTTGACGGCTTTAGCAACGCCAACGAAGCTGACGACTATGTGGCCGAAGAAGATTTCGACGAGTTCGATGACTCCGATGATGACGATGGCAAAGGCGGTTCTAAAGCCCTCACCAAGAAGCTTGAAGAACTTAAAACCGAAGCCCTCACCCGCTTTGAACGTGTGAAAATCTTGTTTGAAAAGATGCGCAAAGCATTTGACAAAGAAGGCTACGGTTCACCCACCTATTTGAAAATCCAAAAATCAATCAGCGAAGAGTTGATGACCGTGCGTTTTACCGCACGTACGATTGAAAAACTTTGCGACTTGGTGCGCTCACAAGTCGATGACGTGCGCAAAAAAGAACGTGAACTGCGCCGCATCATTGTTGACCGCTGCGGTATGCCACAAGACATGTTCATCAAAGAGTTTCCCGTCAATTTGTTGAACCTTAAGTGGGTGGAAAAGCAGTCTGGCGCGGCCAAGACTTGGTCCGTCACCATGACCCGCAATATTCCCGCCATCCAAGAGTTGCAGCAAAAACTCACCGACATCCAAACCCGCGTGGTGGTTCCCTTGGCCGAACTCAAGGACATCAACAAACGCATGAACGAAGGCGAGCGCTCCTCACGCAACGCCAAGAAGGAAATGATTGAGGCCAACTTGCGTTTGGTCATCTCGATTGCCAAGAAGTACACCAACCGTGGATTGCAGTTCCTTGACTTGATCCAAGAGGGCAACATCGGCCTAATGAAGGCCGTGGACAAATTCGAGTACCGTCGTGGCTACAAATTCTCGACCTACGCCACTTGGTGGATTCGCCAAGCCATCACCCGCTCCATCGCCGATCAGGCCCGTACCATCCGTATTCCGGTGCATATGATCGAGACCATTAATAAGATGAACCGCATCAGCCGCCAGCACTTGCAAGAGTTTGGCTTCGAGCCCGATGCCTCGGTCTTGGCTGAAAAAATGGAGATGCCTGAGGACAAGATCCGCAAGATCATGAAGATTGCCAAAGAGCCTATCTCCATGGAAACGCCCATTGGCGACGATGACGATTCGCACTTGGGCGACTTCATCGAAGACGGCGCCAACACAGCGCCTTTAGAGGCCGCCATGCAAGCTGGCTTGCGTGACGTGGTGAAGGAAATCTTGGATGGCCTGACACCTCGCGAAGCCAAGGTGCTGCGTATGCGCTTTGGTATTGAGATGGACAACGACCACACCTTGGAAGAGGTGGGCAAACAGTTTGACGTTACACGCGAGCGTATTCGCCAAATCGAAGCCAAGGCTTTGCGCAAACTCAAGCACCCCAGCCGCTCCGACAAACTGCGCAGTTTCATCGACACCCTATGACCGCAGCCAACAACCGACGTGGCGTGATCGCCATGTCGGTCGGTATGGCCAGTTTTGTTTTAAACGACTCGTTGGTCAAATATGTCAGCGACAGTTTGCCCCCATCCCAACTGATTTTTTTGCGTGGCCTTTTGGCTATGCTGGGTTTGTCCTTGCTGTGTGTTTACATGGGCACTTTCAAAAACCCACGCAGCGCCATCACGGCTTTGCGTGACCGCTGGGTATTGATTCGTTCATGTTTAGATGGCTTGGCCAGTCTGGTGTATTTGACTGCAATGTTTCACATGCCCTTGGCCAATGCCACGGCCATCAATATGACAACCCCTTTGTTGATTGGTTTGCTGTCAGGCTTGCTATTGGGTGTTCGCGTCAGCCTTCGTCACTGGCTCATCATCGCCACCGGTTTTATCGGCGTATTGTTGGTGGTGCAGCCTCAGGCAGAGGGCTTTAACCTTTGGGCTTGGGTCTGTTTGGGCGGCACTTTGTTACACGCCTTGCGCGACATCAGCATGCGGTTTGTGCCGTCGAATATTCCATCCTTGATGGTGACCTTGAGCACAGCGACAACTGCCACGTTGATGGCGGGTGTGTGGAGTTTGTGGCAAGACTGGGCAACGGTAAGCATGGTCTCTTGGGCGTGCTTGGGTGGTGCAGCGGCGCTACTTAGCACCGGCTATTTCCTGCTGATTCAAAGCACGCGCAGTGCCGACCTAACAGTAGTTGCGCCTTTTCGCTATGTGGGCCTGCTGACAGCGGTTGTCATGGGCTTTGTGGTTTGGGGCGATATTCCCAACACAATGGCCTGGTGCGGCATGGTCTTGCTCGTTGGTGCAGGCTTGATGATGCTGCGCAGGCAAGCCTAAACTATCAATGCTTGCTTAACTTCACACCTCTGAAAACAGGACGGTTTGGCAGTTGAAATTTGGGGTGTTCGATGTAAGAACTCGCCAAATCGCCTAGGTACTGGTTCCCGATATCGTGGGAGCCTGTCTGACTGGGCACGTAAAGTCTTTCGGATAAACGCTGAAAGAACTTCTGAAAAGATAAATGGCAGTACTCCGAAATGAGTTTCATAAAACCCCCTTAGAGATTTAATATCAATCTGCCCAATATATGCTTATTTGAGTTAATTGCAAGTGGTGTTTTTGCGGGGGGATTAAGCCCCAAAAACTTCGGTATCCACTTCGCTGCTGGCTTGGGTGTTGTATCGATTGCCCACCACATTGTGTTGGTTGATGGTCTTGTTCAGTCGCGCCAACACCTCAGGCGAGAGTTGAATGTTCAACGCTGCCATGTTGTCTTTCAAATGGTCTGTGCGAGAAGTTCCAGGGATGGTGACAATGTGCGGCGCTTGATGCAGCACCCAGGCCAGCGCCAGTTGTGCAGGCGTACAGCTAAGTTCGTTGGCGATTTGCACATAAGCACTTAGCAATGCCAGGTTGTGTGGATAGTGCTCGGCATTGAAACGCGGCGAAGTATGGCGCCAATCGTTGGGCAATAAATCTGCGGTGCCGTGCAAGTCGTTGCATAAGAATTTGCGAGCCAAGGGGCTGAACGACACAAAAGCCACGCCAAGGTCTTGGCAGGCTTTTAATACAGCAATTTCCGGGTTTCGGGTCCAAAGGGAATATTCGGTTTGCAAAGCGGCGATCGGGTGCTCGGCTTGGGCTTTGCGAAGAGTTACCGCAGACACCTCGGACAAGCCAATGCAGCGAATTTTTCCGGCCCGCACCAAATCACTCAAAGCGCCTACGCTTTCCTCGATGGGCACACGTTTATCCCAGCGGTGCAGGTAATACAGGTCAATCACATCCGTGTTGAGGCGACGCAAACTGTCGTCGCAGGTGGCCTTGATGGTTTCGGGTCGGCCATCAATCACTCGTACTTTTTTACCGTCACCGTTGACATCAACCCCTTGCATGCCGCATTTGCTGGCCAAGATGAAGCGACTGCGGTGTTTGGACAAAACCTTGCCGATGATGCGTTCGCTCTCACCAAAGCCATAAAGGGCTGCGGTATCGAAAAAATCCACACCCTCATCCAAAGCAGTTAACAACAGGCGCTCTGCATCGTCAAAGGAAGGCGGCGGTCCATAGACTGCACAAATATTCATACACCCTAGGCCAATGGGGTTGATGTGGAATGGGCCGACAGTGCGCTGGGTCATGACAGTTGTTGCTCTAAGTCGTGCAGCACTTGGTAGCAAGGCAACACCTGCGCCACACTGGCATTGGGTTCGCGGCCCTCGCGAATAGCCGCAAAAAACTCGCGGTCTTGCAATTCAATGCCATTCATGGATACCGCCACCTTGGAGACATCGAGTTTTTCTTCTTTGCCGTTGAACAAATCATCGTAGCGGGCAATGTAAGTGGCGTTGTCACCGATGTAGCGAAAGAAAGTACCCAAGGGTCCGTCATTGTTGAAGCTGAGAGACAGGGTACAAATCGCCCCATTGGCAGCTTGCAACTGAATGCTCATGTCCATGGCGATACCTAAGCTGGGGTGAATCGGCCCTTGAATCGCATTAGCCTTAACCACAGGACTGCCTGCTTGGTAGGCGAACAAATCCACTGTGTGTGCGGCATGGTGCCACAGCAAATGATCGGTCCAACTGCGCGGTTGACCCAAGGCATTCATATTGGTACGGCGAAAAAAATAGGTTTGCACATCCATTTGAAGCACATTGAACTGGCCCGCCTTGATTTGCTGGTTCACAAATTGGTGACTGGGATTAAAGCGACGCGTGTGGCCGCACATGGCCACCAAACCGTTTTGCTTTTGCAGTGCCACCACCTCGGCACCGTCTTTGTAAACATCACACAAGGGAATTTCCACTTGCACATGTTTACCAGCTTGGAGGCAAGCAATGGACTGTGCAGCATGCATTTGCGTGGGCGTACACAAAATGACCGCGTCCACTTCCTTGATCGCCAAACTTTCATTCAAGTCGGTGGTGACATGCGCAATGCCGTATTGGTTGGCGACCTCTTTTGTTTTTGATAGTTCTCGACCGATAAGAGACACCACCTCAACCCCGTCGATGTGTTTAATGCCATCTAAATGTTTGATGCCAAAAGCACCTGCGCCTGCCAAGGCTACTTTGATCGTTTTATTCATAGGTTCTCCAAAATCAAATGTCCTACCGCCGTGTTGCTGGCGGGCACGTGATAGAAACGGTGCACCACCTTCGGCGAGGGCTTGCCTTCATTCACATCGCTCATGGCACCCCGCGCAATCAGCCACATCACCAACTCGATGCCTTCGCTGCCCGCTTCGCGCACATAGTCGATGTGCGGCTTTTGCGCCAAGCTTGCTGGATCAGCAATGAGTTGGTCTAAAAACGCATTGTCAAAATCTTTGTTGATAAGACCTGCACGTGGTCCTTGCAACTGATGGCTCATGCCACCTGTTCCCCATATTTGGATATTCAAATCCGCATCGAAACTTTTCACCGCCTTGGCAATGGCTTTGCCAAGGTTAAAACAACGTTGTCCTGAAGGCACGGGGTACTGCACCACATTCACCGCAAACGGAATAACGGCGCACGGCCAAGTTGGCGGTTGACCGCACATGAGGGACAAGGGCACAGTCAGGCCATGGTCCACATCCATTTTGTTGACGATGGTCAGGTCAAAGTCTTGTTGGATGACAGAATGCGCGATGTGCGAGGCCAACTCTGGGTGACCATGCACCATGGGCACAGGGCGTGGACCCCAGCCCTCATCGGCAGGCGTGTAGTGCGCCGCAGTCCCGATGGCAAAGGTGGGAATCATGTCCAAGCTAAATGCTGTCGCGTGGTCGTTGTAGACCAAGAAAATGACATCAGGGGTGTTGTCCTTCATCCATTGTTTGGAAAACTCATAGCCTTTGAACAGTGGTTGCCAATAGGGCTCTTGCGTTTTACCCATGTCAATGGTCGCGCCAATGGCAGGGACATGCGATGTGTAAACCGATGCAGAGATGTGTGCCATGGCTCAGGCCTTTCCTGCTTTACCTTGTGGCTGGCGATGCGCTTGAGCGCTGCCGTCTTCGCCCATGAAACGGTTGCCTTCTACCGAGCGTCCGCCACCGATCATCATGTTTCTGTACTCCTCTTCGGTCATGCCCGTCATGCTGCCAGCCATTTGCTGAAAACTTTTGCCGTCAGTTGCGCCAATCTTGGCAAGGAAATAAATATTGCCACCCGTGTGAATGCACCAGTTGAGATCGCGAGCTATCACCGCAAGTTTTTGCTCTTCGCTCATGGCCCATTCATCAAGGTAGGCGCGTTCATTGGCTTTGAAGCGGGCACGGTTGTCGGCTTTCATGAGGGACATACAAAATTGGTTCAACCAATAGCCTTTGCGTGACTGCTCCGCATCAAAAATAGTGGTGCCGGGTACATCCAAATAAGGTTTATCAAGTGCCATGGTTCAACTCTCCTCAGGACCAATACAAGCGATGGGGGTTGGCAACCAGTAGTTTGCGCTGCAACTCCGCGTTCACCGCAATGTGCGGGATGAAATCCACCAGCAATCCGTCATCGGGCATATGGTCCTTCAAATTGGGGTGTGGCCAATCGGTACCCCACAAGACACGATCGGGAAATGTTTCCACCACTTGCCGAGCAAAAGGCACGACGTCATGGTAAGCGTGTTGCTCGCCTTGCAAAGCCTTGGGACCGCTGATGCTTAAACGCTCAGGGCAAGACACCTTGCTCCACACGTTCTCATGCTCGTGCATGAATTTCATGAACAAGCTGAACTCGGGCCCATCCACAGGGTGCTGCACATTGGGTCTGCCCATGTGATCCACGACCACGGTGGTGGGCAAAGCGGTGAAGAAATCCCACAATTCGGGCAGGTCCACTGCCTCAAAGTAAATGACCACATGCCAACCCCAAACTTTGATGCGCTGGGCAATTTCCATCAACTCGTCTTTGGGTGTGAAGTCCACCAAGCGTTTGACGAAATTGAAGCGTACGCCTCGCACACCGGCGTCGTGCATATCTTGCAAGGCTTGGTCTGTTACCTCACGCTTGACAGTTGCCACCCCACGTGACCTGCCCTCAGAATGCAGCAAGGCATCCACCATGGCGCTGTTGTCTGCACCATGGCAAGTGGCTTGCACGATCACGTTCTTGTCAAAGCCCAAGTGGTCGCGCAGCGCAAACAACTGTGCCTTGGACGCATCACAAGGGGTGTACTTGCGCTCTGGCGCATAAGGAAACTCTGCACCTGGACCAAACACATGGCAGTGCGCATCCACCGCACCCGCAGGTAGCGCAAAACGCGGCTTGGCAGGACCATCAAACCAGTCCAGCCAGCCATCAGTTTTGGTGAAGTTTCCTGTTGTGGGTTTCATGAAGATCAATCGATGTATTTCAGGCCTGCCTTGGCCAGTGGTTCGCGCATGTTGTACATGTCCAAGCCCAACACGCCAGAAGCCAACTTGCCACGCTTGTCGCCTTCATTGGCTTCACGTGCAGCTGCGGTATCTGCCACTTGAGGCGCTAAGCTGGCAGGTACCACCACCACGCCATCGTCGTCAGCCACGATAGCGTCACCTGGGTTGACCGCAGCACCCGCACACACCACAGGCACATTCACAGAACCTACCGTGGCTTTGATCGTGCCTTTGGCACTGATGGCACGACTCCAGACAGGAAAACCCATTTGTCTGAGCTCTGCCACGTCGCGCACACCCGCATCGATGATGAGGGCACGCGCACCCCGCGCCATGAAAGAGGTGGCCAATAAGTCGCCAAAATAACCATCGGTGCAGGGTGCGGTGATAGCGGCCACCACAATGTCACCGGGTTGGATTTGTTCGGCCACCACATGCATCATCCAGTTGTCACCGGGGTGCAGCAACACAGTGACAGCGGTACCAGACACACGAGCACCCGTGTAAATTGGTCGCATGATGGTGTGCATCAAACCTAGACGGCCCATGGCTTCATGAACGGTTGCTACACCGTAAAGCCCAAGCTGCTCGACAGCGCCTCTGTCAGCACGTTGAATATGACGTTTGACGGTTCCTAGGGGGTAATGCATTTCAAAGTCCCTTCTGTTTCAAGCGTGTATCCAAGCGTGGGAACACGCGGCGCACATTGGCTTCGTAAATCTGGTGACGGTCTGCGTCGCTCAGCAAAGTACTGGCTTGGATATAGCGTTTGGTGTCATCGTAATAGTGGCCTGTTTGCGGATCGATGCCGCGTACAGCGCCAATCATCTCGGAAGCAAACAAGACGTTTTTCACGGGAATGACAGTGTTGAGCAAATCGATGCCTGGCTGATGGTAAACGCAAGTGTCAAAGAAAATGTTGTTCAGCAAATGCTCTTCGAGCAAAGGTTTTTTCAGCTCTTGGGCCAAGCCCCTGAAGCGCCCCCAGTGGTAAGGAACCGCACCACCACCATGGGGAATAAGGAACTTCAAAGTGGGAAAGTCTTTGAACAAATCGCTGGTGAGACACTGCATAAAGGCCGTGGTGTCAGCGTTCAAATAGTGCGCACCCGTGGTGTGAAAGCAGGCATTGCAACTGGTAGACACATGGATCATGGCGGGCAAGTCGTACTCCACCATTTTTTCGTAAATCGGGTACCAGTGTTTGTCACTCAATGGTGGACTGGTCCAATGACCGCCTGAGGGATCAGGATTCAGGTTGATGCCCACCGCGCCATAGTCTTTGACGCAGCGCTCCAACTCTGGAATGCAAGTGGCGGGGTCCACCCCAGGCGATTGGGGCAGCATGGCCACCGGCACAAAGTGGTCTGGGAACAAGGTGGACACACGGAAACATAACTCGTTGCAAATTGCAGCCCATGTGCTTGAAACCACGAAGTTGCCAATGTGATGTGCCATGAAGGACGCACGGGGTGAAAACAAAGTGATATCACTGCCCCGCTCTGTCATCAGCTTCAACTGATTTGATTCAATGCTGTGGCGCAAGTCGTCATCACTGATCTTCAAGTCCGACGCCTTCGGCATCAGCGCGGGGTCTTTGATGCCAGCGATTTGTTGGTTGCGCCAATCTTCCAAAGCTTTAGGGGCTGTGGTGTAGTGGCCGTGGCAGTCAATGATCAAACTCATGTCTTGTCTCCAAAATTCCAAACAGCGGCAGGCACCATGGCCTCGCCGCGCATGATGAGCCGAGCCGTTCGCAACAACGCGGCTTGGGTCACTTCATGGCCGCCAGGCAAATGCGGGGCTGCACGGGCTTGCAAAGCCACACTGAATTCTCCTGTGGGATGCTCAACGGACAAAGCCTGATGGTCGCCAGCTTGCATCACCGCCACGCCTTCGCACACCGTGCCTTGCAATACACA
>Ga0209550_10001131_pt1 | contig 25745 bp, 23 predicted proteins | sample LauGreSuBDMM15SN_2_FD_187567 | JGI IMG/M metagenome (GOLD analysis project Ga0209550, IMG submission 187567) | Freshwater lake microbial communities from Lake Michigan, USA - Su13.BD.MM15.SN (SPAdes) (version 5) | ecosystem: Environmental > Aquatic > Freshwater > Lake | place: Lake Michigan... | reverse complement strand
AGCAACAGAGCAAACTCCTTGGGGTAAAGCTGTTAGTAAGAAAGCACAAGAAGGCGGCGGCTGGCTAACCTGGGTCTTTGCAACTGACGATATTTCAAAGGTTGAAGAGAAATTTGGACGCAGCGCAACCCAAGGGCATCGCACACGCCCAGACGGCACCGATCTTAAGTGGAAGCAAATTGGAGTTAATGAAATTACCGACTCTCGCGAACTACCATTCTTTATTCAATGGTTAACCGCTGATCACCCATCACAAGACGGAAAGGCAGTTGCTGCAATTGAGAAAATAACGATTGCTGATACGGATCAATTATCAGACTCATGGTTTAAAACAGAGATTCTTGCTGGATTAAATGGCACAGGTATTGAGTTTATTGACCCGTCAAAAAATGATGGTGAGTCAGGGATTGTTGCGGTTCATTTGATGACGCCGAGTGGTGCGGTTCGCCTCGACTAGTCAATGGCATTTGAGATGCGTGAATAAAACAATGAACAGGTATTTCAGGTGTATCAAACAGCTCTATCTCTCAAACTCTTTAATTTTGATTGTTTTCTTTGGGTTGCATACCACTTTAATGGTTTTGTTGAACAATATTACGGCCTTTGCGCCAGATGAAGAAAATTACATCAGTGTATTTAAGAATCTTTACAGGAGTGATTTTACTTTATATGGATATCTTGGGTGGCCCGACGGTAGTATAAACGCAATTCGAGTAATCTATTTTCCAGCGAAAATTCTGGAGACAATCGGTTTTTCAGACTTCTTTGCTGTTCGTTTTTTGTCCTTGTTTTATACCTTAATCTCTCTATACCTGTTACTCAGATCAACGGATAAAATAAGGATATTAGGCAAACCCGCAAGATTATGGATTCTAATCGCATACTGCATTCCTAGTTTTTTCCTCTGGACTACATTGGGTATTCGTGAGAGTTTTATTTTTGTTTCAATAGTTGGCGTTTTTTACACACTTAGCATAACTTCTAATTCTAAATTTTTAATAAGATTCTTTTGTATTGTTTTGTTTAGTACTTTCTTGATGGTCTCGAAGCTTTATCTCTACGGTTTGCTGTTGCTAGCACTAATCCTTGCCGTTTTAAGCCTCTTCCTATTTAAGAGAAGTCTAAAAACTGTCAATCTCAAATTGTTAGCGGGGATTCTTGTTCCCCTTATATTGTTACCTACAATGAGTTCAAATCTTCTAATGAGCGCAAAAGGAACACTTGAAATCAAATTAGAGGTAGAGCCACCGGGAGAGTCACCGGGAGAGTCACCGGGAGAGTCACCGGTAGAGTCATTTTCGAGCACCAGTCAGACGCTCCAGGACCTAAACCAACAGATTGGCAATAATTCGCTACTTTTATGGATTTCTAAAGAAACCGGATTGGCAAAGCATCTCAACGAAAAATTAGAATACTCACGCTCACAATTGGATTCAACAGAATCAAGAAGAGATTTCATCCAACGTCAAACAAAACCAGCAAATTTAAAGGACCCTATTTCGGTTATGGCTAGCTCTGTCAATTTTCTTTTTGTGCCGACACCGTTTATTGACAACGGTAGTCTTTTTCTAAATTTACAGAGCTATGAGAGTTTTGCCTGGTATGTATTTTACTTTTTGCTTCTCTCGCTTTTGTTTGGTCTAGCACGAAACAAGTACGTCTTGAATATTCAGGCATTGATTTTGGCATACTTCACACTTGGTTTCATAATCATGTCAGCTCTGATTGAAGTGAATGATGGAACTTCGGTCCGGCATCGGGCCGTTCTTCTAATCTGTATTTCGGCAATGCTAATGACTTTTCGTGAGAAAGAGTCTCGCTCACATGGCAAACAAGCTTCATTTAACTAGCCTCAACCCAATAGAATATAGCCATGACTAAAGTAGGCGTAACGGGTGGCGCTGGATTTATTGGATCAAATTTAGTTAAGCGCTTGATCGTGGAAGGTCACGAAGTTATCGTAGTTGATGATCTATCGACAGGACTTATCTCTAATGTTGAAAAACAGGCCTGTGATTTCAAACAAATTTCAGTAACCAATTCCAAAGAATTACATCGTGCATTGGGTGATTGTCAGACAATTTTTCATTTTGCAGCCCGAGGATCTGTTCCACGGTCAATAAAGAACCCAGTCGCTACCCACAATGTGAACGCAACAGGTACGCTCAATGTTTTAGAAATAGCACGCGGCAACGGCGCGCATGTCATATTTAGCTCGTCATCCTCTGTGTACGGTCGTAATATGCAGTTGCCTAAAGATGAATCTATGTGGCTTGGTCCTATGACGCCATATGCTGCTAGCAAACTAGCAGCTGAAGGCTATGTGCAGGCTTACGCAGCAGCCTATGAAGTTCCAACCACATTATTGCGATTCTTCAATGTCTTTGGCCCACGCCAACGTCCAGACCATGAATACGCAGCTGTTATACCAAAGTGGATCTGGCTCGCAATGCAAGGTAAACCTATTGATGTCTATGGCGACGGAACGGCTTCACGAGATTTTACATATGTTGAAACTGTTTTGGATATCGCGATTACTGCGATGAAAGAAAGAGTTACGAGTGCAGGCGCAGTTAATCTCGCATACGGAAACCGAATTTTCCTTAATGACACAGTCGGACTACTTAAAGAGCATTTTCCAGATTTGCAAGTTAACTATAAAGAAAATCGTCTTGGCGATGTCAAAGAATCTCAGAATGCCCCCAACCTTCTCAATAATCTATTTCCTCAGGTGAGGCCTAGACCATTCGAGGAAGCGCTTACAGAAACCGTCAACTGGCTTAAAGAGTTTGGTCAAAGCGTTGCCAACGGTCCTGCGACTACGGATTAGCAATTCATTTTATGTGTGGAATAACCGGCGGAGTCGGAGTTAGTGCGCCGAGCAAAGGACTCCTAGATGCTCAACTCAAATCAATCGAACACCGCGGCCCAGATGACACAGGGACCTATTTAAATCAAGGAATTAGTCTAGGAATGTGCCGATTGGCAATTGTTGAAGTTGCTGCCGGTAAACAGCCAGCCTCTAACGCTTCCGAAAAGATTCATATTGTTTGGAACGGCGAAATCTATAATTATCGAGAACTCCGCTCTGAGTTGGAACAACGCGGTGTGCATTGCAGGGATTCCAGCGAATCCGAAGTGGTTATCAACCTTTACTTAGAGTTTGGCTTAGATTTCATCAACAAACTCAATGGAATGTTTGCCATTGCAATCCATGATGCACGCGATAAATCTCTTCATTTGATTCGCGACCGGATGGGCAAGAAACCATTATGGATCTCACATCTAAACGATGGAACGTTGTTCTTTGCTTCCGAAGTTCGCGCCTTAATGTTGGCACGACCAGATCGCACGCTTCGAACAGATATGGTTGCCGAGGTCATGCAATATGGCTATATCAATGCCCCACATTCAGCGTTTAATGAGATTACGCAAGTGCCACCTGCTTCAGTTCTCACCTGGCATGAAGGCAAGACAGTTATCAAAAAATACTGGGAGCCAGATTTTGATACCAAAGTTCAAATCCCTTACGAAGAGGCTCTGGAAGTAACGAAGAGACTAATTGAAGAATCAGTCTCACGACGATTGATTTCTGAGCGCCCAATTGGATCATTTTTGAGTGGAGGTTACGACTCAACAATAGTCACTGCCTATATGGCAAAGTTAATGAGCGAAAAGGTTCAAACCTACTCAATTGGTTTCCATAGCGAACAATTTAATGAGGCCCACCACGCAAAGCAGGTTGCCAGATATCTCGGTACTAACCATCATGAGGAAATTCTTAGCCCAAATCCTGCATTGGTTGTTGAAAAAATCTCTCAGGTACTTGACCAACCCTTTGCCGACTCTTCAATTGTGCCTACATTTCTATTGGCCAAATTCGCACGTGAGAATCTCATAGTTGCACTTGGAGGTGATGGTGGAGATGAAGTATTTGGAGGCTACGACCGCTACTTGGCAACACCAGTTATGCAAAAACTCAATCCATTTCTAGGTCTTGCACGATCAGGGTTAAAGATCGCCGGGCAACAATCCTTTGGTAGCACTCGAAAGATAAATCGTGTTGGCTCACAACTTTCTTCAAAAGCCTCACTTGCAGCTAGATACAGTTCGATATTATCTCTAGCTCAGCCCCATGATTTATCAACTCTGCTCAATCTAAATTTCCGAACCAATGCAGTAGAAGTTGCAAGCCTACATCAATTTGCTACCGGAAATGTCTCATCCTTTGATCGGATGATTCGGTCTGACCTAGGTGCGTATTTACCAGGGGACTTGCTTGTAAAAGTTGACATCGCAACTATGGCAAATAGTCTGGAACTTAGATCACCGATGCTAGACGTTAATGTGGTCGAATGGGGCATATCACTTCCACGCAAATATAAAATCAAAGGATTTGAAACAAAACATATTCTGAAGGATGTAGCTCGTTCATTGGTGCCATCGAAATTAATTGATCGCCCAAAGATGGGATTTGGAATTCCAAGAGCCGAATGGCTGCGCGTCGGAATGAGGGAGATGGCAATAGACACGCTAACCGATACAACAGCCACTCAGCGAGGTTGGTTCAACCCAGCAGAGGTTAAAAAAGTCCTAGATCTTCATATGGCTGGACAAGACAAAGACAACATTATCTGGCCAATAGTGATGCTAGAGCTTTGGGCTAGGACTTGGCTCGATTAGCAATTAGCTTTTTGTACAGCACCTCATGATCACTGACTAATCGCTTAACTCCAAAGTTTGCCAGGGTGAACTCTTGTGCAGAAACTCCCATCTGAGCCCGCAATTCAGCATTATTGGCTAGTTTCTCCAGAGCATCAGCAATTTCTTGCACATCCAAATTAGTGATGATTCCGGTAACTCCATCTAAAACAACTTCGGGTACTGATCCAACTCGTGTGGTTACAACAGGCAACATTGCCATTCCTGCTTGAATCAAACTTAAAGGAGTTCCCTCGTTATCACTTGTAAGAATAACAACATCAGCTGCAGACAAAACTTGCTCTATGTTACTCTGCCAACCTAACAGCGTCACAGGTAATTCTTCATGTGTAATTCTCTCTCGACAAATTTGTAATAGCTCACCATCTCCAGCAATAAAGAATTCGATAGCAACGCCACGTTTCTTGATCTCGCTTACCACAGCCAAGAATCTATCGGGGCGTTTGATCTTAGTTACCCGACCTATGAAGGCACACTGAATAGTGTATTTTGATAAACCAAAAAACTCTTGAGAATCTTTTTTATTTGGCAGCTTCCCAATTGATAGACCTGGTGGCATTAATCCGAATTTTTCTGATTTACCTACACCAACTGCTAATAAATCTTGCCTTACTCTGTCACCAACGGCTAACAGTTGATGAGTGAAAATTGCCAAAATCTTTTCGGCGTATATGACAAGTATTGTCTTGAAGGAACCAAAGTAACCATCCAACAAATGTCCATGAAATGTGTGAACGCGGATTGAAGAATGAAAGGAAAGGATCGATGCGATACGGCCCAAAAAACCAGCTTTTGCAGTATGAGTATGTATCACGTGAGGTTTGAAACTTCTGATCTCTGTGATTAAGGAGAGAAAAGCCTTTAAATCTCCACCAAGACTGATGCGCCGACCGAACCCGTTTATGCGAGTGGAATTGATATCTTTTGCGACAGTGTCTAAATAGTCGGCCTCATCGGCAGCACAAAAACCTGTAAATAAGCGTTGGTCGAATTCAGATGTATTAAAACTTCGCATGAGCCCTGAAACTTGTACTGCTGGCCCACCCACGTTCATACGCGCAATAATTCGCATCACCCTAATTGGGCTTTCAATTGATCGGGCCACAAGTCAATAATCCCCTAATGTCAGGCCAAAATCGAATAAATCGCTACGGCTTAAGTGGGTATTGTGCCCATTCGAAACAGTTATGATTTTAACCGTGGATAGCCAAAGGAATCGTACCCTCGCCATTATCGGCCAAGGATATGTTGGTCTTCCCTTGGCCATGGCGGCCGTAGACGCTGGCTGGACCGTAATAGGTATCGACAATGTTGAAGCAAAAGTCACCCATATTAACTCTGGGTTAAGCCCAGTCGAAGATATTTCAGATGCACAAATTCAGTCCGCGATTACAAAGGGAGCATACAAGGCAACATGTGATTTCGCAGAAGTTGCCAAAGCATCAGTCATAACGATCTGCGTTCCAACGCCATTGGATGAGAAGCGTGAGCCTGATCTCAAAATGCTCTGTAGCGCAGCAAAAACATCCGCACCATTTGTTGCGGATGGAACATTAATTATCAGTGAATCAACTTCATATCCAGGAACATTAAGAAGCATCATTATCCCGATATTTACTGAATATAAACCTTCAGTGGCGACAGAGCTCTATTTTGCATGTGCGCCGGAACGAGTTAACCCAGGTGATCCTGTCTGGAACCAGAAAAATACACCGCGCTTAATTGGTGCGATCGACATTGCTTCGCAGCGTAAGGCCCTTTCTTTTTACCAATCAATCTGTAATGCTGCCATTCCTGTCTCAACTCCTGAAGTTGCCGAAGCTGCAAAACTTCTCGAAAACACATTTCGTTTGGTAAATATTGCTTTAGTAAATGAATTCACACAGATTTGTTCTGCTAATGGGATAAACGTCCAGGAGGTGATCGATGCCGCAGCGTCAAAACCATATGGATTTATGCCATTTAGACCAGGTGTTGGTGTTGGTGGGCACTGCATCCCAGTCGATCCTTTGTACTTGACTTGGTGGGCACGTCAAAACGGTCAATATGCTGAAATTGTTGAAAGCGCAGATTCAATAAACCAAAATATGCCAGTATATGTGGCGAAGAGGGCTATGAGTTTAATCAATTCTAAATCCGAGACTCCTAAAATTTTGATCTTAGGTGTTGCCTACAAGCCTGGCGTAGGAGATGTTAGGGAAACTCCAGTTTCAGAACTCTATAAGTATCTAGTGGCTCACGGTGCTCACGTAGCTTGGCACGACCCTTTTGTTCCTAGGTGGAATGACTCAACACCTGTTGAAATAGGCTGGGATTGCGAATTAGCAATTTTGACGAATAATCAGCCAGGAATGGACCTAAACCAATTAATCGCGCAAGGTAGAAAGATATTGGATTGCACTAATTCTTTAAAGAAGAGTGAGAACGTCATACCAATTTGAGCGTTCATTTCTTTTAGAAGTAGAGGTAACCTTAGAAATCCCTTTTCATTTCCTTGGCAATATCAGCAATCATTAGTGATAAGTCACGCTTCGGGGACCAACCGACAAGATTTTTAATCAAATCCAAATTGGGAACCCTTCTTTCCATATCTTCAAAGCCATCCCCATAAGCTTCTTCATAGGGGACATGAATTATTGTGCTTGAAGAATCAGTCTCGTCGATTACTTTATATGCCAGATCATTTATTGAAATTTCAAAATTATTACCGATGTTCAATATCTTACCAATTGTATTTTGAGAAAATGCAACAGCGATTACTCCTTCAATTACATCATATACATGTGCAAAACATCTAGTTTGTTCACCACTTCCAAATACCTTCAAAGGTTCATTTTGTATTGCGGATTTTACAAAACGTGGAACGACCATCCCATATGCGCCAAGTTGACGGGGACCAACTGTATTAAAGAATCTAATTATTCTCGTTTCTAATTGTTTTTCAACGTAATAAGCATAAGCCAATGATTCATCGATAGCCTTTGCTTCGCTATATGACCAACGTAAGGTTGTAGGACTACCTAAAATTCTGTCGTCACTCTCACTCAAGGAATTAGATACATTTTTTCCATACACTTCGCTGCTACTAGTTAGCAAAATCGGAATATTTTTTGAGTGAGCTACCTCTAAGACATTTTCTGTTCCACGAATATTTGTAAATAAACTATTTAATGGATTATTCACGATATTGAATACTCCCACCGCGGCAGCTAAATGAAAAATGTAATCCACACCTTCGGCTACATCGAGCAGTAATTTGATATCTAAAATGCTTCCTTCTACGAATTTGAAATTCTCAGAGTTGATTATTGAGCTGAGGTTAGACAACTCCCCCGTCGATAAATCATCGACCGCAATCACTGAGTGTCCGGCACGTATCAACTCTTCGCAGAGGTGGGAACCAATGAAGCCTGCCCCACCGGTAACTAATATTCTCATTTCCATATCTTAGGCTAGAAAATATCTAGATTTCTCTCGATTCTGCGATCTTTATCCAACTGGACTTCTAAATTCCCATCAAGTTAGCTTGATGGTCAAAATCAGGAACAGATTGCCTCACATCCTCAAATGTTCCAATTGCGAGAATTCGACCGCGATCCAAGTAGATTACCAAATCTGCATTTCTTACAGTGGAAAGTCTATGCGCCACCAAAATAAGAGTTTTGGAACCCCTTAAACTCTGCAGTGCAAGCGATATTTTGTCTTCACTTTCGCCATCCAAAGCGCTTGTTGCTTCATCGAGAACGATTAGTTTAGGGTTTGTAAACAAAGCACGTGCGATTCCTATTCGTTGTTTCTCGCCTCCGCTAACGCGCGCTCCACGTTCACCCAAGTAAGAATCGAGCCCATCTGGCAGACCTGAGATCAAATCTCCAAGCAAGGATGTTTTTACAATGTCATTCAGCAACTCATTTGTTGCTAATTCACTGGGAAATCCTAGCGCTATATTTTCGCGTAACGTTCCTGACGTTATTGAAACTTCTTGTGGTACGTAGGCAATTGCACCGGGCCACTCTTTTACCACTTCAGATGGTGTCAACCCAGAGATTTCAATTGAACCTTGATCAAAGGGAATTACCCCAAGAAGTACATCGATTAAACTCGTTTTTCCTGAACCCGATGGACCAACAATTGCGACGAGGCTACCAGGATCAATTTCTAAATGTATATCCTGTAGAATCTTCTTTGCGTTCCCTGGGTAGGACATTGATAACCCATTTAAAATAATTTTTGGACTAAAGTTGTGATGCTCAAAATCAATCTTACCGAGCTCCAAATGAGAAATATGAACTTGATCCAATTCATCAACGAGATTAAGCGTGGGTTGAGCTGCCGATAAGCTGCTCTTTATTTGGATCAGCGATTGTTGAACGCGCAATACCGAGGGAGCTATCCGTGCTCCAGCAGCCATGAAAATAGTTAAAGTCGTAATTGCCTGAGTGGCATCACTGACTAGAAATTGAAACGTACCGATAAAAACCCCACCAGCGATAACAACCGATTCAATGACATATTTGCTGATGAATGGCATGAAGGCGGATTCAGCAGATGCCTCTGAAAGCTGGAGGCGCAAGCTGGCAATTTGAGTTGCATAGTGCTCACGTCGACCGCGGACTAGTAACTCCCTAAAAGAATTAATCACCTCAACTATACGTTCGCTACTAGTTATAGTAAGTTTGGAATTAGTAGCTCCCAAATAGACGGCCTTCATTCGCATGTGATGGTACAGATAAGCACCTACAAATGAAAAGATCAAAAGTGTCATTAGAGCCGTCACCGGATCAACAAGCAACAGGCCGACGCTCAATACAAAAAGTAATGAAAAGTCAGATATCAAAATGGAAGTCATTGCAAGAACTTGCAAAACAATTAAATCAACACCTCTTGTTGTTGCGTATAAAACTTCCTGAGTTGATCGTGATTGTATGGACGTCAATGACGTATTCAATAATTTTGAGATTATATTGGAAGATATAACTGCACCGCGCCTGCTTAGGAAAAACATAACTTTTCTAGTTAGAAATACTGAAATTATGGTTCTACCCACTAAAAACAATACTGCCAGAGCACCTAAGGCAGCAACCTGTTTCTGAAACACAAAATCTGACAAATCGAGAATTTCCAAAATTCTTTGAACACCTGATCCTGGAAGCGCACCCTGTAAACCAGAAACGGCAATCGCACCAACAAGCCCCAGAAACAAAACACCTAGCAAGTCAAGAAGACTGATCGCAATTTGTATTATTGTGATCCCAATTAGCTTTTTTCTATCTCTAGCCTCCAATAAATAGAAAGCTTTCCGAAGATTACTTTTACTAAGTCTAGACATATCTACTCCAAGTCCTCAAGTCAATAATCAAAAGTTGCTCAATTTAAGAAATCTAGAACCGTTGAATTTCAGGGATGTGACTCAACTTCTTGAGTTTAACTGTTCCTTGTTTTGGATTGACATGTAAGTATTCAACCTTGACCGAACTAGCATCAACCCAAGACTTAAAGGTATCTCTTTTGATTGGCACATCATATTCGGGAGATAGCATGTCGAAAGTATCGAGAACCGCCTCTTCTCTAGCGGATTCTTCATTTGCATAATCAAATTCGACATAGTTCGCAATCGGAATAACAAATCTAAATATGCGGCTAAACGGGGCAGGTAACTTGAATAGAAAGCTTGTAATCGGAAACCAAAATACAGATGAGTTTCTAATATACCTTAACAGAACATCTTTAGGAATTCTCTTAGTGAAAGGTCTAACAAGATATTTTGAATATAGCCTTACATGCCATGATGAATTTTCGTAAAATGTAAAAGTAGCTTCACCGCCTATTCTAAGGCACCGTAATAATTCGGTGACTATTTCTCCGGGATTTCTAGTATGTTGTAAAACTCCGATGCAATATATGTAATCGAGACTACAGTCTTCAAGTGGTAACTGCGCAAGATCTGCTTGCAAAATACATAAATCTCCTTTTTTCAAATTACTCTTTGCTGCGTCAACGGCGTTAGAATAATCTACAGCTACTAACCTAACTTCTTTTGTAATTGCTACGTCAGAAAATCGACCAGAGCCACATCCAGCGTCCAAAACAATTTTCCCTTTAATACTTTGATCAGACCAGCCAGTTTCATTTTCAAATCGCATCTGAGATCTCTTAATTGTTTGTGAATCAAATTGTGTTTTAGAAAAATTATTCCACTGCAAGCCAAAACTGTTTGCATAATTCGAACTAGGGACAAATCTAGGAATATCATTTACTATTAGAAAGTCAAGTTTGCAGGTTAAACATTTCAGTGATTGATCAAATTCGCTAAGGACGATCTTGCATTTGGGGCAAACAAGATTAACGGAGGTTTGCATAAATTGAGCTCCATTCTGAAAGTTATTACCAAGCACTTACGAAAAAAGACATAGTCCTAAATTTAAGGATAAGACTAGCGCCAAATCCAAGTTTTATGTCCGCAGCTTTCCAAGTGCCTTCACAGTAGAATTATCGCAATCTATCAGCAAGAAATGAGAAAAGAGGCGACATGTTAGGTCGATGGAGTCGCCTTTCGATCCTGGTCATGATTTCTGAAGTTCACAGTAGCCCTCAGATTTTTGCAATTATGAAGGAGTTTAAGAATAATAACCTTAAGTTAGAGGTGATTTTCTTTGGGACGAAAACTTCTCCACTTTTTCGTGACTTGATGCAGCTGGAATGTAATTTGATTTTAAAGGAGCCTTTATCAAAGTCTGGAATTTTTCGAAATTCTCCCTTTTTGTTCGCCCATCTCATGAGAAACCGACCCTTAACAGTTTTGTGCAGCGGTTTCCTAGTTTCTGCGATTGCAATGCCAGTGAGTTTGATAGCGGGAGTACCTCAGCGAATATACATTCGGCATCATTCAAACCTTCACTCTAAGTACCACTCAATAAGTGGACTGATTGTGGATAAGTTGACAGCATTCACAGCGACAAAGATTGTTGCAGTATCCAAAATAGTTTTGGATGTCGTAAAGAGTGAACTTAAATCAAATGCCAGAAAAGTAATTCAAATTTCAAATGGTATTGACATCGAAAAATTTACCCAAAAAGCCCAAGGCGCAATTCACCGCACCCAGAAAAATCAATCAATCATAATTGGGAGCATAGCTCGACAAACTGATTGGAAAGGAATCCAGTGGACTGCTGAGGCATTTGCAAAGTTGTATTCAATGAATCCAAATTATAGGTTTCACCTTGTGGGTGCACCCGCGAATGCATCTGACAAGATAATGCAAATTCTCGCAAAAATAGATTCTGATTCTTATCTAATCAATGAAAGTATTCAAAACATTGCCAATTTCTATAAATCAATTGATATCTTTGTGCACGTCCCTATAGGAAAAAGTGACGAGGCATTTGGCTTAGTTTATATTGAGGCTCTCGCATCGGGAGTGAAGTGTATCTTTACGAAATCCGGCATCCTCAACGAAATTCCAGAAATCGAGAAGTATGCTTCCATCGTGGATTTTGAAAATTCTGATGAGATATTTGAGGCAATTCTAGGGATTTCCTCCCAAAAATTGATTCGATTCCAATCTCTTCCAGATGGAATATTGGAAGAATATTCCTTGGAAAGAATGTCAAAAAAGTATTTGCAGATAGTTACGAATGGAAAAAAATGAAACATAACCCAAAAGTCTCTGTGATAATACCAAATTTTAATTATGCACAATATTTAGATAACTCAATTGCAAGTGTTCTAAATCAAACATATGAAAATATTGAATTAATTGTCGTAAATAATGGATCAACGGATAATTCGCTAGAGGTTTTGAATTCCTATCAAGAGCAGCTGATAGTTATAAATCAATCTAATCTAGGCCAATCAGGTGCTAGAAATTCAGGGTTGATGGCTGCAAATGGTGAACTCATTGCTTTTCTTGATGCCGATGATTTTTGGGAATCAGATAAAATTTTGAATCAACTGAAAAGAGTAAATGAGACCACACAACTTGTGTATAGCGGATACAGAGAATTTTCTGAACTTACTACCTTTGATGAAACTATCGTGCTCCCAAAATATAGTGGAGACTGTCGTCAAATATATGTTGATCAAGTTTGTGCGAGCATCGTTTTAGGTGGTGAGAGCACCGCACTGTTTACGAAGAAACTTCAAGAAAAAGTTGGTTTATTTGATGCAAATTTAAACAGTGCTGCAGGGTGGGATTACTTCAGAAGGTGCGCTGCCGTGACTAAATTTGATTTCGTAGACCTTCCTCTCTCAAACTATAGAGTCCACGACAATAATATGAGCAAAAATGTGAGGTCAAATGTTGTAGATATTCGGCATGCCTATAGAAAATTCCTAAATGATCCTGATTGGCATCTGACAGATGCTCAAAAAAGAAGGATCAATCGTGCATTAGAGTGGAATCTATCCAAGACCTCGATTAAAGCTAGTGATTTCAAAGCTGCACTAGAATCAATTTCAGTTCTTTTGCATCCCAGCCCAAGTAGAATAGATTCCTTCTTCAAATGAAGTTGAAGCAGAAAAGCTTGGTACTAGTTCAGTAACTTCTGGCCAACGGCTCAGCATTTCGTGCCCAGAATATTCTCGAGCACCCCAATTACAGTTTATTGTAACTCCTAGTGAATTTTCAATATCAGCAACTACTTCTCTAATTGTCTTTAGCTCTTCTGACCAAACATGATATTTCCTGTATCCCAAAGCCTCTTTTGTATTTAGGAGACCTACGATGTTTTCTACTGCATCATCAACAAAAAGAAGATTTATTAACTGTTTACCTGGAGATAAGTCAATAGATTGATTACTCTTTGCTGCCTCTAAAAGCAATGGAATTAAGTGAGATGAGCGATCTCTTGGTCCGTATAGTGTAAAAAAGAATAGATCAAGTATCGTAAAGCCATCAGTTCCAACAAGATTTTCAAGACTTTCACTTAACTTTTGCTTTGCAAAACTGTATGTGTCAATGGCATTTCCGATAATTCCCATATGATTCTGGATGTAAGTTGAAGCATTTATGAGTAATGTGGTTGACGTTACTGTCCGTAAAAAAAAATTGTAAGGTATTTGGAATGTATGTTCCATAACTTCTGAATCAGAATATGGTTGTGCTTTGGTCGATCTCTTGGCTGCCAAGTTGATCGCGACATCAAACCTTTCGAAATTGGTTTGGGATCCGTGTAGTAACTCACGAATAGACATTTCACGATAACCGAAGTTTGAGGTGAGTTTTGGATTTAATACAAAACCGGTAACCTCATTCCCCGAAGCAACCAATGTAGATGTAAGGTGCTGACCCAAAAAACCATTTGCTCCAAGAATCGCTATATTCAATTATCGCAATCCTTTCTAATATTTAAGCTACCTAATCCCATTAAATCTTGATCTCTCTCCGAAATGATCATGGTCTCATGGTCGATTCGCAAGAAATTCCTAATTATCTGCCAAGAAACCCCGTAATCACAGTTCGGGCAAAACAAAGCGTTCTGTCTGTAAGAAACAATCGAATCGTCCTCATTGGACAGGTAACCATGTGCGATACCTGAAGGGATATAGATGGAAGAAGGTTCGCGTCCAGATAATTCGATTATTTGAAGAGTTAGGTAAGTTTTAGAATTAGGCCGTAGATCCAATAAATAATCAATAACTCTACCCTTTACAATAGAAATAATTTTTGCAGCGGAATGTGGTGAATCCTGAAAATGCATTCCCCTAAATACGTTTTTCTTGGAGACTGTGAAAAAGTGTTCCACAGTGTCAAAATCTACTTGGTATTCATCAAGGTCCAACTTGGAAAACGGTTTGAAAAAAATCCCTCTTGAATCTTCATATGACTTTGCGGGCCATGTAATCACTCCAGCAATATTCCCAACCCTTATTTCATTCGCATGACTATAAGGTTGCATGTGAGGCTCCAATTTCTACTCCGACTTCAGCAGGGTTTCTTAAACAATTTCCCGTAAAGACTAACGTATTGGTCTATAGCTTTGTTCAAATCAAAGTTCTCCCGTGCCGCCAGATTGCATTTTTCTGAAGTATTGACATCATTCAAGAGATTCATCAACCGATTAGTGGCGGAGGGAAAATCTTTGGCCGAATCAATTACAACCCCTATATCTCCATCGGAAAAAAGATAATCCAAATCTCCAATACCTTTACTGATAACCATCGGCCTTCCCGAAGCCAAAAATTCGGCGATTTTAGTAGGTACTGCGGCAGCAAGGCTTTCTAAGTGAGTATCTTTACAAATTGCAATACCGAAGTGCGATTGAGCGACAAGACTTGGCATTTCAGAATAACTCGAAATCACAGAAATATCTTCTCCGACACCAAGCATATTTCTTGTGGACTCATGTCCGCGAGCCCAGACAACTCGCAAGTCCATTTTTGTCCTTAAAAAACTGATGAAATCTCTCGTTTTCTCTAAGTCGTAATAATTGTTGAAAGTCCCGGACAAGAGACAGGTAATAGGCCCTCTTGGAAGGGGTGTAACTCGAAATCGATCTAAATCAACGCAAGTTGGGATGACACTTCTGTGCTGGGGAAGTTGCCGATGCCGCTTTTCAAGGATTGGCACAACTGCGTACGTTAAAGTATTTAATCCTGTAGCATTTTTTGCTGCTAGATTTTCAAGAAGTCTTGCACCTCTAGACGCAATTGGGTTCCAACCTTGACTATCAATGATTGATCTTTGATCGGACCATAAACTTCTCACGTCCCAAAGTATTGGTGTCTCAGAATGCTTTTGTGATACAGCTGCCGCTGGTAGGTCGCTTCGAGCATGGTAGATCAAACTGGCTGGAGCATCACGCCTTATTAAATTGAAGCGTTCAATCCCCCCCAGTGGCCCCAATCTACCGAAGTGATGGGGGTACCAGTCAACGTTATGGTTCGTTAGGAAATCTTTCAGCTCAACAGAAGGGGATATCTTCTCAAATGAGAGTAGAGAAACTCTTAATCCTCTCTTAACAAGACCGAGAAGTAATGGTGTGATCTGACTCGATCCAACACCTTCTTGAATAGAATCGTTAGTCAAGTAAGAAACATCGTATGGATGTATCTTCACAAAACGCTCTCAATTAAATTATCCCACGATGAAAATAGTAACTTTTCATTGTGATTTTCATGCAGATAACTTTGTCCTAACTGTGCAGCGCTGAAACGTGTAATTGGATTGGAAATCCAATCCAATATTTTTGCTTCCCAGTCATTCTCAGAAAAACATATTCCATCAATTCCAGCTTCCTTCATTACTCGACGATAAGAAAGGGAAGGCGATGCAATCACTGGAATTCCAAGCCGCCAAAAAATTAGGAGCCTATTTTCAGCTTTTAAGGAATTAAGTGAACCTGAAGGATCAAGTGGCAAGACAGCTATAGAAGCCCATTTTGCTGAATTTACTAAATTTGGAATTGTCCAATTAATAATTTGCAAATCTTTTCCCAAAATAGTTGGAATATCTCCCAAAAGTGTAGAAGTTGGTCTGTAAGCATATGCACCTAGGTACTTCGGATACGTTAAATCCGTGACTACATCTAAAGAAATCTTCATTGACTTATCCAAATTGGCGAACGCATTTTCTAAGAGCCTTAGTCCCTTAATCGTGTATGGAAAACCCTCCCAAACAAGTTTTGATTCAATTCTATTCTTATCCTTTAAAGATGGGGGGAGTAACGGAAACTCTTCATGAAAATCTAGAATTGCATGAACATTCTTGTTGTACGGACTAATTGTCTCTTTCTGTTCAACCGTAGAACAAATTACGGCGCTTGCTTGCTGACAGGTCTCGATTATCAATTGACGGTAAGGTTTAACACTTGAGGATAACTGCTTAGTAATTACTTTAGAAAAACCACGTCCCCAATCTTTCCATAGGACTTCGGGGCCTAAATAGCCATCGACCATGTCGAAAATCACAGGTACATTAGGAATCTTTTTTATTAAACCTGTAAAGTCGGCTCGGTTAGTCAAAATATTCAAATCATTTGAGTTACTAACATCTAAAGTAATTTTGTGTCCTCTATGTTTTGCCCAGTGCACTATTCGGCGTCGATCAGCTGGGTGATTTAAATCTTGACTATAGGGTGCATAACCAATCTTCAATTTCCGCATTTAGTTGAACCTTGGCAGTGAGCGAAGTCTGTCAGCTAATGATTTTTCAGGTTTCCATCCAAATTTGAGAATTTGGGAGGATTCACTTACGTAGATGTTTTTCTTTATAGGATTTTCGGAAGTATTAAAAACTAGAAGTGATTCATCAAACCCAAAGATTTTTGAAACCTCCTTCGAAACATCAGCCACACTCGTAGAAACGCCTGTCCCAATATCTATGAAGCCAAATAATTCATTTGCGATACTGAATGATAGTGCAGAAGCAACATCTTCAGAATGAATCCAATCCATTCTATTATGTGGGGATGAAATTTCTATTTTGTTCCCCGAACCCAAAGTTCTTATCAAGGTAGGAATAAATCTTAGCTCTTTTTCTTTAGGTCCAAACGCCTGAAAAACACGCAACCAACTGAATTGACGTCCAAAAGACTCTGCGATTTCCTTTAACTGAATTCCAGTCTCTGATTTCGTTTTTGAATAAAGGTCGGATGGATTTAGAGGAGTGATTTTTGAATCGCAAGCGCCAGGAGCTTGCCCGTACTCTGACATTGTCCCAAGCCCAATAAAATTTAGAACGCCAAGCTCATAACAACGACTAGCTAGTCGCGTTGTAGCCGCCGCGTATTCAACGTTAGTTTCCTTGTTCCAAAACTTGCCGTGTTCAGTCTCCCAAGCGGTTGAAACCACTAATTCTGGCCTATTTTTCAATAGAAAATCGTCAATGCTTGCTTCATCATAAATATCGACATAACTTAATTTCTGCTGTGATTGAGTTGAATTCAAACGCGAAGTAGGTAGTACTTCCCAACCATCAATGTTGAATCGATTTGTAATTGTTGTTCCCAGAAATCCATTTGCGCCAATAACTGCGACCCTATTCACTCGTTACTCAATCTTTTTCGCATGACTTAGTTGAGTGTAATTATTTATATCACGGATTATCAAGGATTTAGGATCTTTGCCAGAGTAAAAGTCCTCGTACCATTGAAGGCTAATGGAGATTGCTTCTTCCCAACTATACAAACTATTCCAGCCAAGATCTATTTTTGCCTTTGAGGAATCAAGTAGTAGAAATACACTTTCAGAATAGGAATTCAGAAAATCATCAGAATTGTTATCCTGAATAACCTTAAGGCGCAATTTATCTCGTACACAATTGATAATTTCCGACACACTCACTTGATCTTTCAAGTTTGGACCAAAATTGTAACTAGATTTTCTATTGAGCCCCGATGCAAGATGCTCTGCCAGAAGTAGATATCCAGAAATTGGCTCAATTACATGTTGCCATGGCCTAATTGCTTTAGGGTTTCTGCTTACAAATTGCTTATTTTCGTGTTTTTCTCTTATTAAGTCAGGTATTAGCCGATCTCGAGCCCAATCTCCACCACCAATCACATTGCCAGATCGGGCTGACGCAAACTTTAGATTTTTGTTTTTTGGCCAAGAATGTAGAACCAATTCAGCGCAAGCCTTGCTTGCGGAGTATGGATCATCACCACCGAGTGGGTCATCTTCTTGCCGCGGAATTTTTGAATTATCTAACCGGTAGACCTTATCGGAGGTAACTACGACCGCAACACCCAACGAATTACATGAATCTGCCCATGAGAGAAACTCGACTAAACCTCCTACGTTTGTTTTAAAAGTTAACTGAGGATCTTCCCAGCCGGTGACAACAAGTGGTTGTGCTGCCAGATGGAATGCAATTTCTGGTTTGAAGTCTTGAACTTTCTCTTGCCAAAAAGTGTCATTGATGTTCTCTCTGAGGTCAGCAGTCTTGAGGTTGGGTTGCAAGCTACTCCAAAGAGATGGTGAAGTATCTGGATCTAACCCCAGCCCACAAACGGTGGCCCCCATGGACTCCAACCACGTTGTTAACCATGACCCTTTAAAACCTGTGTGTCCGGTAACCAAAACCTTTTTATTTTTCCAAAAATTTGGATTTGGAAAGGTCGTTTCACTTAATGCTGCCACGGCGCATTTCCATTAGACCAGATCGCCTCGAGTGTTGCCTTATCTCGCATAGTGTCCATCGGTTGCCAAAAACCGGAATGCTCAAATGCCATCAGCTCACCCTTTTCCACTAATCTCTCTAAGGGTTTGCCTTCCAGAATAGTTGAATCACCTTCTAGGTAGTCGCAAAAGTCTTTTGATAAATAAAAATAACCACCATTGATCCAACCAGCATCTTGCTGAATTTTTTCACCAAATCTTATTACTTTCCCTTGATGAAGCTCAAGAGAACCAAACCTTGCGGGTGGCTGAACAGCCGTAACGGTTGCTAACTTTCCGTGGGATTTATGAAAGTGAATCAATTCATTGATATCAATATCAGAGAGGCCATCACCATAAGTCATCAGAAAGTCAGAATCTAAGTAATCTCGCAATCTTAAGATTCTGCCCCCGGTCATCGTCTCTTTACCAGTGTCGATCAAATCAACCGTCCACTTTTCAGAGTTGCTCCTAATTATGTCAATTTTTTTGTTAGAAATGTCAACTCGAAAGTCTGAATTATGCAGAGCATAGTTTGCAAAAAACTCTTTAATTATGTAACTCTTATAGCCAAGTGCAATCAGAAATTTTGTGTGGCCATACGAAGCAAAATGTCGCATAATATGGATCAGGATTGGATCTTCGCCTATAGTAACCATTGGCTTTGGGATGTTTACCGTCTCTTCAGAAAGTCGAGTTCCTAAACCACCAGCAAGAATCACAACCTGCATATAGATTTCCTCATCTCGACTTAACTTACTCAAGGCCGTCAACTATAATTCACTATATAAGCATCTACAAGTGTTAATTCTAGGCCATAATCGAAGAATATCTGCTCATTTACAAAGTACTGGCAGGCTAAATTTTTTTGTAGATATAGAAATTGGCCAGACTTGAAGTTTTTCCGCTGCCATGTGGGTATCGATTCATGACGACATCGTCTAATTCCCATCCATCTATTTGCGAGCTTATCCATGTTGTAAATTTTCTAGGGTGTGTATACGGCTCAGGAAAAAAAAGGTCCTCATCGATCCCGTAGATGATTACCCACTTTGTGCTGGTGTTGAATAAATGAATAAGATGAATTTCAAATTGCTCAATTTCGACAAGATGGAAGACTACGTCTAACGAAAGTGTTAAATCAGCCCTCAATAGAGAACCTGTTTTAAAATAAAAAGGATCAAAAAGCATGAAGGACTTTGAATCATCATTTGTAAATTTATCGGTGCACAACTTGATTGCCCCGGGTGCAACATCAAAGCCTAAATACTCTGGATACTCTGCTAGCCCCAGTTGATTACCATCGCCACAGCCAAATTCAATCACTGTTAAGATTGAATTATCGCGGACAAATTTATTGATAACTTCTGACTTAAATTTAGCTAAATCTCCATACGAACCTGGTCCTGAGTTATCTCCTATTTCATACTGTTTTACCCAAAAATTTTTAGACCCAGGAAAAAAGATATTAAGAACACGAAGTCGATATTTCAGCAATTTCACCTTAACAGTCATTCAAGAACTCCTAACAGTTAAGCATATCCTAACCTAATAAATCTCTTATAGGTACGAGCAATGACTAAATTCTAATGACTTTGCTTGAATCAATTTTCTTTCCAAAGATCATGTCCAGGGCATCTGTTCTGAAAATGCACAGATTGAATTGATATGACTTTGCAATAGCTTCTTCAACCCCAATTTTTCTTAGTTTCGGAATTCTTTGGAAGTTTCCTGATTCGAATAATTCGTACCATACGTATGACGGCCCTAAATCATCAAAAAGTTTATTCAAATATGAAGTTTCTCCGAAATTAGGTGAAACCTCGATAATCAATAGCTCTATTCGACGTGAATGGATCAAATGGGATGCCCCAATAAGCACTTCGGCTTCGTACCCCTCTACATCGATTTTTAAGAGTGAAACTCCTCTATCGGTTAGTAAATTCTCTAGATAGCTATCAAGAGTGACTACTTCTACAATTCGTTCACTTGAATTGTGAGCCTTATGTTTCCGCAATGAGGCGCCGCCCGAATGAAGGTCGTTTTCGACCCCATATAAGTTTGATTGAAAATTCTTAGCACCAACTGCATAAGGCAAGATTATGCAATTGGCCTTCAAATGCGATTTTACAAGCTCGATTGACCCTAAATTTTCAGAGAGCGGCTCAAAAGCAAGAGATAGGGAGTCCTTTTCCCCACCCTTAAGTGCATGAAATAGAGTGATACCAATATTTGCACCAACATCTATAACTGCCCCAGATGGCCGTAACCTATTCAGAAGATGTAGCAAGGCTCGCTCGTAGGTACCTTGCTGCGCTGTCCTAGTGATCCAATCGTTGTGATTTACATACAGCGGAAATCCAGAGGGAAGCAATAAAGTGTTCCGAACAGGCTCTTTAAAAATGTAAAATACTTTCCACAATAAATACGAACCTCTAAATCCCTTTGAGGCATACAAGTAAATTGACTTTTCTATAAGTCCATAGGTGTCCAATGACATTCCCAAAAATCACCATCCCAGCGAATATCCAAGAATCTTACTACAATCGATTACAACTTTGGGCTCAAATCAAATTAAAACGCGCCGTAACAATGTACCCTCGACGGGTGAACACCTTACCTATATTTGTAATTTCAATGCGAAGTGAGCGTCGAAAAGAGCTTATCTCTGATTTAAGAGAAATTAATATTGGGAATGTAGAAGTTTTTCAAGGTGTGCTAGGTACTAAAGTTGCGGACAATGAAGAAGTCTTTAATAAAAAAGTTTTTAATTACTTACACAGAAGAAATCCTTTGGAAGGGGAGATTGGTTGTGCGCTCTCGCACTTCTTGATTTACAAAGAAGTCGTTCATCGAAATACGCCATGGACGCTGATCCTCGAAGATGATTCTCGACTAAATTTCAATTATGTCGAAGAATTAACTTCTTTATATGATGATTTACAGTCGATTGATTGGTGCAATGAAATTCCAATCATAATTCACCTAAAGCAAGAAAATAGACCCTTGATTGCTCAGAAAATAAGTATCGGGGGCCAAGATGTATTTAGATGTTTAACGTTAATGAGTGAAACCAACGCATATTTAATCAATTTTAAGGCCGCACAGATCGCCCTAAAACACGGATTACCACTCCATGATCTGGCAGATTGGCCACGTTGGATGTCTGACGTAAATTTATTAACACTTCCTTACGACATATTCAAAGTGGATCGCACTTTACCCTCAGAAATCGGATCGCGAGAGGCAAGTGAGTCAACTTCAAAGGATAGCTATTTTAAAGTTACAAGAGAAAAGTTCATATCCGCGATAAAAGTTTTAACATACATTGAGGCTTATCAGTACAAGAAAAAAACCGGTCTAGACAGTTACTTTTACTGGATGATTAGACAGCGAATTATTAGAATAGTAGCCCGTGCTTTTGGCCGCCCGTATTCACCTGGAAGCAGGGTGGTCTTAATTAAGTGGTTTCCCCTAAATATACCTAGCACTGAGGAGCAGAGGATAAAATGAGAATTTTACTTCACCTTAATCAATTGGGTGAAAGAGGAACTGAAAGCTCGACATTTGAACTGGGCCGTGCGCTTTCTCATGTAGGTCATCATGTAAGTGTCACTTATCCATTATTAGCTCAGGGAAACAGAAGAGATGTTCAAGATTATTTTGCAGAAGAATTCGACATGTATCCTTATTCAACATTTAATAGGGACGATAAATGGGTCAAAAGAAATATAGATTGTGTATATTTTTTAAAAATTAACGGATTGGACAGTTTAAAATATAATGGCATTTTCAACGCTGTGCATACAGTCTTTCCGGAATACCTACCTCACGGTGATTCATACACTTACATTTCTAGCTGGCTTGCAGATGAGTCAAAACGTTTAGCTAACAGAAAATTGAGATTATTCCGAAGAGGGCCGATAGCTCTAGCTAAAGGATGTAAGAATGCCCTCAAATTTGAATCTGTGCCACACATAGTAGATATGTCGAAAGCTTCGGGAGGGTCACGCGAAAAGTTCAGAATTCCTCCAGATGCTTTCTTAATAACAAGGTACGGCGGGTACACGGAATTCAATATCTCTTGGGTTAAAGAAGCCATTGAAACGGGTTTACAGAAAAACAAAAATTGGTTTTTCCTTGGTGTGAATACAGAAAAATTCTTAGATCATCCAAGAGCTCTATTTGTGCCCGCAATTATCAATAAGATAGAAAAAAGTAATTTATTGAGTGAATCAGACGTCTTCTTACACGCACGGAAACGTGGAGAAACTTTTGGAATGTCAATTGTGGAAGCACTGCAGATAGGGACCAGGATTCTTTCTTTCAACGGTGGTTTAGATAAGTTTCATATAGAGCTCTTGAAGGGTACAGATTGCTTATATTCTTCACAAATAGATTTAACCTATAAACTTGAAGAGTTAGAGCGCAACAAGCAGGAATCTCCTTTTTCCTCTGAAATGCGAGAGATTGGAGATATCTATCGTCCATCAAAATTAGTAGGAAGGTATGAAAAAACCATTTTTAATTTCAATGAATCGGTTTCTAAGCCTGGGCTTTAGGTAACAGGCTTCTCATTTTATCCCGAATTCGTGCACGAAGAAAATTCATTCTACTAAGATTGAATAACAGTTTGTAGTAACCAATCAATCTTGAATCCGTTCTTAGAAAATCAACTCTAGATTTGACATTGGTATAGTCACTTGTCTTAAAGTGACTTAGAAATTCAATTCTTTTGAATTCTTCTGCTGGCAAAAAAAATGGTGATTCTTCAATATATTTTTTCCAATTTGGATATGCGTTAGTTGCATTTATCATTTCAGGACTACCTATAATTATTGGATCGGGAAATGCATGGTGAGAAGTTAGAAGTAATTTTCCGGGCGACCAATTCTTGTATTTAGGGAAGTTATTAATTAAACAGTCATAACGAGTCAAGATGTAGTAGTCAAATTTGTATGCCGTATTTGAGGTATTTGCCAAATTTAATGCTTGGTCTATTGAATAAAGTTGGGAAATTTGATTTTTAGCATTTTGAGTCATATTTTCTAAAGAGTTCGAATCCTTTAAGGGCTTCACAGCACCCAAAGAGTCTCGAAATTCATCTATTTCGAAGTTGATGGGAGGTTCCGATTTTAGAGTTATGCCTGGCCAACTTCTCTTAATGATCTCGATTGCGTTTTCATCGACGTTAATAGGTTCGGTATCACTCCAAGATGAGACAGGGAGCACTTTAAGTTCGTCAGAGAACCAAACGTGCCCAAATATATGTAAATCTAACTTACGCAAGAATCTTAATTGACTTCGAGCGGCTATCTTACTAGCGACAAATCTAGGCTGCCCATAAAGGACCAATGCAACCCTCGGACGAATCTGCACTGGTGATACCCCCAAGACCAAAGCTTTATTAACGACTCAAAATATTTTTCCAACCTGAATTCTACCCCACTGCACTATTCAGGATGGAGATAATTCCGATATTGCACTCTTAAATATTTAGGAAACTCTACAATTCAAGCGGGTCATAATGGCCCCATAGATTTAGTTCGCCTTCAATTCGAATTTGGGCTCCCCTTATCCAATCTATTTGATAGGGGAATTGGAGTAATTGCTCGGCAGTTGTCGAGAATAATTCTTCGGGAATACATAGGTGGTCCGCAGGATACGAATTAAGAATTCTCCCAACTCGGTATTTATTCGATAAGAGTAAATTGATTAACTCTTCATCACTCCTACCAAATGCCTTTAAGTGGTCATTCTCTATTTCAACTACTAATTTTGGTCGTAATTCAGACAAGAGCTTTTTTGCACCGAGTAAACAGTCAACTTCTGAACCCTGGACATCTATTTTGATGAAGTCACACTTTTTAAGTTGTAAATCATCTATTGCCAAGGATAGGACTGGATTAGGTGAGGAATTGACTATTTTAGCTCCACCGATGTTGACATAGGGTGAGGTTCTATCAACCGCCTCCATATAGAGAATCTGATTCGATTTTCCCCAGACGGCATTAGGAAGTACCAAAATATTCCGCAACCCATTGATAAAAATATTAAAATTTAGTTGTTGAGAAATAGTATTTTGTGTTTCAAATGCGATTACTTTTCCGTTACCTCCTACACATCGAGCCATCTCTAAAGTAAAGAGGCCAAAATTGGCCCCACAATCTATTGCTACCATATCTTTCTTGCAAAAAATTTGAATTAGAGAAGAAATATGTGGTTCCCAGGAATTTCCTTCGATTAACTCTCTAGAGATGCGGTCATTTTGAAATAGCCAAAATTTCGAATCATTATAAGTTATCTGAGACATCTGATCTCCGAGATATTTTATTCGTTTCTGCAGGGCATACCTTCTTACTCTTGGAATAAGCAAACGAATTCGCAAATTTCGAAATAATTTAATCAATGATCGCATTAAAACTCCATTGCTTAATGATTTTGATGTAGGACAAACATACAGTATTTATTTTGATTCTCTACGCTAGAAGGGTTCAAATCGCTTATATTGTATTCAACCTACAGGGAGATTCGCTATCACAGCTTACATTATTCCTAGAGTTCAAATTTCTCCAGAATTCAAAAATTAAGTTTTGTCAGGCAAAATACTTGAATTTCGAAAAATCTTTCTAGCCTCTTAATACGAATAGATATTTTTATATGAGATGCAAAAAAATGTAGGTTCTACTTCAAATCAACGCATTCATATTGAAGTGTTTTCTAAGCAGGCAGTATCCAAAATAAGTTGGTATCGAAGTTTCTTTATGTGTCAATGTTGCCAGCGGGCTTATGATGAAAGTTGACTCTTTAGGTCTCAAAACACTTTTTAATGTGGCTTGGGCCGGGATCGAACCGGCGACCTAACGATTTTCAGTCGTTCGCTCGTACCAACTGAGCTACCAAGCCAACAAAGATCTTGCTAGTAG